>Ga0315543_1004701_pt1 | contig 11179 bp, 9 predicted proteins | sample SalMarSW160210MG_2_FD_203098 | JGI IMG/M metagenome (GOLD analysis project Ga0315543, IMG submission 203098) | Salt marsh sediment microbial communities from the Plum Island Ecosystem LTER, Massachusetts, United States - Salt Marsh Sediment SW1601-210 ...
AGAGGTTGCATTCATCTTTGGGTTATCGGCCTCCAGAGGAATACGAGAGGTTATTGGTAAAAAAAGACTCTCGGGAATGCATGGTGTGTTAAGACTTAAAGTGTCTAACCTGAGGGGTTCACTCCATTCTGGCTATATTTTTGTTCTAAAAGATCTTTTAGGTAACTGTAGTTATAATACTTAATCGGTACTTCTTTTGCTTTGATTAAATCTTTTTCTATCTTTAGTTCTTTTACAATATTTTGCTCGATATCCGGATCTATCTTTCGATTAATGGTTTTTCTTTCATACTGGATAGAAAAGTTATCTGGGTCATTTCGATATCTGGTCAGTAATTCGAAAAATCTACTTCTTTTGATTCTAAGAATTTGCAAGATATAATCAAGTTTGATTTCTCCTTTCGAATATTTTTCAAAAAGTGATTTAACCTGACCATCGGTAAAGTTTTTGTGTAATTGTTTAGACATAATTTAGAACCTCTTTTCTTAAAATTTAGTTCTAGATTACATCTTTTTTACCATTCCAGGTTAGTCCACTTTTAAACTTTAAATCATCAAAAAACAGTGCACTTTTGATTTTTAAATGACAAAATTAAATAAAAATATTGACTGAACATGATTTTTTAAGTATAATTACATGGTAATATTCCTCGGTAGCTCAACGGTGGAGCATCCGGCTGTTAACCGGAGGGTTGTAGGTTCGAATCCTACCCGGGGAGCCAGTTTTCATTTTGGCCACATTTGGCTATCATATAAAAGGGCGAACGCAAGGAAAATAAAAGCTTTCGTCCAGAAAGTAAAGGGTTCTGAAGTAACAAATTAATCAGAGCCCTTTTTTCGTTCACTTCAGAACTTTCAAATATTTCCAGTGCTTTATTCGCTAAATTAAGGATTTTAGGTGCGGTAATGTAGAAATCTTCATCTGCTTTGGTATGTTCTTCCATCTGAATTAAAATATCCCGTTGTTTTACTTTATATTCTTTTAACTTTTTTTGATAAAGTTCTTCTGAAATAAATCCATCAAGTTTATCATCATACATCCTACTGATACGATCTTCTAAAATATCATAATCTTTTTGTAGTTTCTTTAAATTTTCCTGATGGAATACGCTTTTATTTTCATGAATTCTTTTTAATTCTTTAGTCAGCCATTCCAGGACATTAACAGGAATCTGAATGCTTTTAAGGACATCATAAACGGGTTTTAATAATTCTTCTTCTCTAACATAAATTCTTTTTTTATGAACCTTATGGTAATCGGAACAACTGTAATAAATATATTTGCCTTTTTTGATTTCCGGAGTGACCATACAGCCGCATTCAGCGCATTTAATGATTGCTCGAAAGATAGCCGGTTTAGAAGCATACTGGAAGGGTTTTTTATGCCAGCTCTCTTTTACTTTTCGAGCTTTTTCAAAGAGATAGAGTGATATTAGAGGTTCATAATTATGTTGATAAAGATTGCCTTTCACTCTCATTTGTCCATAATAAAAGGGGTTTTTTAAGATCCAATCAATTTGACTCGTGGAAAGAGGTTTATGTGATTTACTATTATTGGTTAAGCCATTCTTTTTCATTTCTATTCCAATTACACTCATGGAATAATTTCCGGTGGCATACATTTCAAATATTTTCCTAACATAGTGAGCTCTTTCAGGGTCAGGAATAATTGTTTTATTTCCTTCTTCATCCTCAGTATTAATGTATCCGACGGGAGCTTTACCAATCCATTCTCCATTTCTTAATTTTTGCTCAATGCTTCGCTTAACATTATCGCTTAACTGAAGGACATAACTTCTTGCAAACATCACGCCCATATCCCAGCGAATTAGATCATTACTGTTAGAGTTTTGGTTTAGAATTAAATTTTCGCGGAAAAAATGAAGTTCCAGTTTTCCTGTTTTTCGGAAATCTTCCAGGATAACTGATTCACGAAAACTTCTCTGCAATCGGTCTACAGTGTCAGTGATCAGAGCGATTGATTCTTTGGATTGCTTTATCAGCGTAATGACTTTCTCGAATTCTTTCCGGGTATCCAGGCAGGATGATTCAGTAATCTGAAATGTTTTATAAACTGTTAACTGTTTCTTCCGGGCATACTCGCTAAGACGTCTTACTTGAGATGGGATAGAATAACCTTCTTCTTCTTGTTCCTTAGTGGAAACACGAGCCAAAATTATGGCTTTCATATAATCACCCCATTATAAAGATTTTATTTATTAATCATTATCTGAATTTTCTAATAATTTTTTGATGTGGTATCTCTGAATTTTGTTGGGTTTGGTTTTTCCGTTGAACCAGCGGTTTACGGTTGAGAAGTGGATATGTAGTAGGTCAGCCAATTTTCTTTGGCTGATTCGATTTTCAAACCGATAAATTTCTAATTTCTTCATTAAATCATCCATATACGCATTATATAGCAAAAAAGATTTATTTTCAAATTTTTTCATGGGTTTTATTTTCCTCCATTATTGTTACTAAAAAGTTATAATGATCATTCCATTTTATAATGAATGTACACATTTTTTAAAGGATGAGTTTTCCACAACCTTTTTCAATTTTCTGAAGCTTCTGAACCTTCTGAAGCTTTATAGAAGATAAGCGAAGGATTCCGAAAAGAGTAGAAATTGACAAAACCCTTGTGCCAAAACAAAAGGGGCGCTTGCGTTTTAAGTTATCCACAGTTTTAAATTCTTCATCCCGCATTTCATATTATCCTTCAGAAGCTTCAGAAGCTTCAGTTGTATCCCCAATCTGATATTTATTTTTTAGAGAGCGCAGTCTTTCCCCATCGATGCGGAAGCCCATTCTACCGTTATTAAATCTTTTCTTATGGAATCCCAATCGCCTGATCCGGTTATTGACTACCCGATCGGAAATGGCTTCATTCTCTGACCGGAACTCATTGAGGCGTTTTGAGATGGCCTGGGTTAAGAATTGCCTGTCCTGATTCTCCCGACATTCATCATCAATGGCCTTGACAATTTCTGCTTCCAATCCCATGCCTTCTTCATTATCTTTATTTCTCTGTATCCGTTTTACGATATCGATAAACTCACTTTTTCTCTCCGTCTCAGTCATCAATAGCGTTTGATAGAGCGGAAACATAATTTCATTCAATCTTCCTCGGGCAATATACTGCGCTTCAGGCAATTCCCGCAACATATAATTAGCCCGAAAAACGGTTAGTCTTTCTCTCAAATCATTAGCCCATTTCTTGTCAATCTTTTTCTCTATTTGAGGATTGCTATTTTTCTGCATAATAAAGAGAATGCACCGGCTTTCAATAATATCGGGAATGCTTTCCGTAGTACAGATGACCAGCGGGGTAAAAGTGTCATAATATTCAATCTGATCTTCACCATATTTATTCAGGTTAATTCTGGATACTTTTAATCCCCGTTTATAAGTGGTCTTGATCAGGTCCGCCAGTCCCTGGTTCCCCCCTTTACCCAGGAGTTTTATTTCATCGATGATGAGAGTGGGTTTGAACAATTCAACCGAACGAAATAAAGTTGCTTCAGTCAGGGAAGTCAATCTTTGAGCTCGAAAGGCCAGCTCGCTCAGGACTTCTCCGGCTCTCGATTTTCCTGTTTCCTTGACGCCGTAAAAATAGAGGATAGGGGTGGTATTGAATTTTTCGATTAAATAAGTGTGAAAGATCCACATGGTTAAAATCAAATAATCGGAATCAAGCGGCATCTCCAAATAACTTTTAATAAACGCATTAATTTCAGTGGCAAGTCTGGTAATATCCATCTTTAAAGATCGATTAATAATATTTGCATCCAATATTTTAATAGGAAGATTTTGCTTAGGAGAATATCTTTTACCATCTTTAATAAAATATTCTTCAATGAACCATTGTCCGTTTTTACAGAAAAGGTATTTAGTTCTGCCATCCTCTCCAACTAAATGGATAAGATCAGGAACAATAGATTTTGTCCTGTCTTTCAATATTGAACGAGCTGACTTTCCGGTTCTTTTTCTTTCATCATATTTTTCCGGAATAAAATCAGGCGCTGCCTCGATTAACTGCAAAAGCTTATCTTTGGTATTGCCTTTTTCGATCCAGTCGCTGACATCTTCTTTCTCTTCTAAACCCGGCAGTTCCAGCCATTTGATTTTACGGGCAATACCCCAGAGAGATTGACCGATATTCCGGCAATGCTGATATCCTGGCTGGTCATGATCAGGGATAAGAATCACTTCTTTACCTTTTAGATATTTATTATAAGACTCCCTCCATTTTCCGGCTCCCATCGGGCTGGTGGTCGCAGTGAAACCCATTCTTCTTAAGTTTTCGACGTCTTTTTCTCCCTCTACGATCATCACCGGTTCAATGGACTGGATGATTTCAGGCAGGTGATAGGGTACCGGATTGACGCCTTTCATGTTCCAGATCCAATCATTGTTTCCGTCAGGTCTTCTCTGGCTGAATCCCTTAGGTTTATAGCGGACCACCTGATACAACAAATTACCCTTTTCATCTTTGTAATTATAAGTGGTCGCAATATTTCTATGATAACTATATTTTAATTTTCGGTATTTCGGATTATAAAGAAAACCGTTTCTATTACAGGTAAAGCAGTGATATTTTTCTTTTTCTTCGTCAATATATAAGTTAGGCCGGTTTTTATCCGGATGAAAAGGGCAAAAAGAAATCCAGTTCTTTCCCTCTCTCCTGCTTGCTTCAACAGATACGATTCTTTTCGTTTGATTATCCCATAAATGAAAAATTCTACTTTTAATTTTCAATACTTACCCTCCTGACATTTTATTTAAAAAATATTTGTAAGAAAAACAGTTATTTGATTCCATCCGATTTCTTCTCATGATTGATTAGAAAATTAAACAAAGCAGTCATGTTATCCGCAATTTCCCTGGCATCCCCTAAAGAAAGGGGAGCAGGGAAGTATGGCTGCCATACTTCTATAGTCCTATCTAAAAAATCTTTAGAATATTTGAAAGAAATTTTTTTCGCCATGTATTTTCACCTCTATATATAATTAGTGACATGTCACACAGGGCGAAATAAAATGGCTAGGATCCTTATAAATAAAGGATTTTAATTTTGAAAAATAATTTAAGAGGTCTCTGTGACGTCACAGAGGTTTTTTAGTATTGAGCGGATCGGGGAGTAAAAAGAATTTGGTTTTATAGGCCTCATATTTTACATAATCGTAAAACGGAGGCTCGTTGATGTTGAAGTACTGTTTTAATGATTCGGATAGCCTTTGAATCTGTTTTCTTATCTTTGGGGTGGAAAGGGGGTGGGAGTCAACTTTTTTTCTATAAGTGGTTATTGTCCAGGATAAATCTCCTCTATATCGTGCAAGATCATAAAATAATTCCCATTGCTTATTTGGTTTCCCATTCTTTTGGTTTTCAAATCCCATTTTTCTGTAATCGACGACCTTAGTGAAATGGCCGGGTGCCTGGATCTTCACTTTATCATAATCCAGGAATTGTATAGTGATATGTTCCCACTTTGTACCGGATGGGAGTTTTAATGGAGTTATTCTTTTTTGTGATGGGGCTGGCAATTGGTTTAAAAATGGTATACCTATTTCAAAGCTTTCTCCTTCTTCAAGGCTTTTAATAAAATTATCTACAAAGGGGTAATATTTTTGTTTTAATAAGTAGACTACATGCAAACACTCTTTTTTAATATAGGCCAAAGTATCAGATATAAATTGTTTATTATTTAATATTTCTTTTTCAATTTTATCAAGTTTATTATTTAATTCATTTTTCATTTTATTAAAGCGTTTATTCTCATACTCATCTTCTGTAAATTGGGCTAATTGATAATACGAGCTGAATTTTCCTTGATGATTAAATCTCGATCCTTTTAAAATTGAATTCATGGTATTTTTTTCCAAGGTCATTTTCTCAAATTTACATTCTTCGTATAAAAAGATAATATTTTTTGATAACCCAATTAAGCCCCCACTTAATGTGTGGGTAAATAATTTAATTTTATTATATTTTTTTTCAATGGATGCTATAATTTGAAGATCTTTTTGTGAAAAACTGCTAAATATTATTCTTGCACAATTTTTAAACCAATTATCTTTATCGGTGGTTTTCAAAAAAAGATATTGATTAATTTCCTTTAAAATCGTTTTTTTTAAGCATAAAAATTTATGCCTCATATCTTCAATAAAACCAAGTTCTTTATAAGATAGTATTTTCGATAATGACACCGTTTTACGTTTGCATTTTTTAAATTGATTGGTTTTATTTAAAGAATATTTTTTCAAGAAAAAATAAGGGTTACTACTTGGATTTTTTAATTTATTAAAGTTTTTGATGTAAGCCGGTATTTCTATCGGATAGTTCGGGGCTAATTTACAAAAAAGCCAGGCACTGTCAGTAAAAATGTAATCAGGCCAGCCCGTTTCTAATAAAGATTCACTATTATCTTCAATAAACAAAGCAAAATTTTTATATAAGCAAGATAATTCTTTTATTGTAAAATACGGAATAATCCCGTTGTCTTCTTGATAAATTAGGTGTTCATTAGCATAAAAACTGTTAACATCACCTAAATATTTTTCTTCAAAAAGACCTAATGCGTTTAAAGGTGAGAGATATTTTAGTGATTCTTCAAAATTTGGAGAGAAAAATATATTTGAATCGGCTCCAAAAGTATCGTGGGCAGATAAAATATAATTTTTATCTAAATATCTTTTCCTTTTAGGAGTGATTAATGTTTTTTTTAAGATAATGCAAATTTTATTGACAATATTTGCTTTATCGTTTATTTTTTCATTTAATGCAAAGTCTGGATTATCAAAATAATATTTTTCGTAAATATTATTAGCCCTCTCTTTGATTAATTCTTCAATTTCTTTTTTCAATATTTACTACCTGAATTAAATTTACAAACATTAAATATTATAGGTCATTAAAATAGAAATTCAAAGTAAATAAGTTCATTTTTTATTTATTATTTCAATACTAACCTGATCCCTGATATTTCATAATTTATCAGGACATTTTTCGCGATATTCCGCGATTTATCGCAACCCGTTTTTTGCTATTTTCTATTATTTCTAACAACCTGCAACCGATTTTCAGCGCTTTATCGGTAAATACCAAGAACTATATACTAGAAAGTTTGAAATACATCTTAAAAAAAGAAGGATTTTATAATTGTTTTGTTGTATTATAAAAAGGATATAGAAAAATTAAAAAAGATTTTTTACTCCCTAATAGTGATATAATAAAATAAACATAGATGTCTGAAGTATAACAAAGAACCATCCCCTGATACGTAAGAGAATGGGATTAAGAGAAATAGCCCGGGAATTAAATGGAAAGCGCACCTACTACAAAGGGCGGCAAGTGGTATGCTGGGACCATTAAATATGTACTGGAAAATCCTCTTTATAAGGGGATAGCTCACTATAAAGACAATAAGGTTAAGAATAAAGAATTGGCTGTAGTTTAAGGCAATGTTGCTCAATAAAAAGAAAAGAGGTGCTTTGGTGAAAACTTTTAAAATTATTGGACTTTGGGCGTTAGTAATAATCCTTTGTATAACCATTTACAACTATGGAAAAATTAAATATTATTGGTATGAAGACACTGAAGATCCAGGATGGGGTCACTATATTAAAACATATCAAGGTGAAAATCTTGGCCAAAATCCCGCTTACAAGAATGGCGAAAAATATAAATATACTAGTATTGCGTATAAATTTGAAAAGGACGCAGAGCTTCGATCTATTATTATTATATCTATCATAGCTGCTTCGTTCTTTTTCTCTTTTAAAATAAATAAGTCTTAATTAAGCTTTGCTGTGTAAAAAATATCTATTTTTTATACAGTAAGTCGGGCACAAATGGCGTATCTCGCAAAATATGCCGATTTGAAAACATAAACTAAGTAGTTCGATTATTTTAAGTTATACGCAATTCGCTCGCAGGAACAGGAATAGGTGAGTGAGATGATAGGGCCAAAAGAATATATAGAAAATATAAAAACTGAACAGCTCAAATCAAATAAGGAATTTATACTGGATTCTCTTTCAGGAGCAATAGACAGATTACAAAAAGCATTTCCGCGATACGGTAGTTTTTTAATGGAATTTGTACAGAATGCCGATGATGCCAAGAGTCAATCTTTAAAAATCGAAATATTGACCGATTCTATAAGAATATTTAACGATGGAGATCCATTTTCTGAAGATGATGTAAAAAGCATTTGTAAAGTTGGGCGTTCGTCAAAAACAGCAAAAGATTACATTGGCTATTTGGGAGTCGGATTCAAAGCTGTATTTCTCATCTCTGATTGTCCAGAAATATACTCAGGAGATTTCCTTTTTAGGTTCAATAAAAACGCTTGGGATGACACCGCTCATACACCATGGCAAGTTATACCTCAATGGATAGATGACCCACACATAGAATTTTCTGATAAATATAGAACTGCATTCAATTTACCTCTTAAAGAAATAAGGTTAGTTGAAAAACTAAGGGAAGAGGTCAAACCAGAGCATTTAAGCGACAGAATATTGCTTTTTTTAAGAAATATTAAGGCGATTGAAATAACAGACTCAAATCAAGACTTAAAGAGAAAAATCATAAAATCTGAACTTTCCCAAACTTCAGATTACGAAATCTATCAAATTCAAGAACATGAAAATGATGTTTTGAAAAACGAAGATAGATGGGTGATATTTCGTTCTTCTTGTACGGTGCCAAAAGAAGTAAAAGAAGATTATGTAACGAAAGAATGGGAGAGAGAAAATGTGGATAAGAGAGAGGTATTGGTAGCATTTAAGTTAGGATACGATGACAATTTAGTGGTTGAAAGAGAAGGAACTGCACATATTGGCGTTTTCAGCTTCTTGCCTTTGAAGGAAATCCCAAGCGGTTTAAATTTCTTAATCCAAGCAGATTTTTTAACTTCTCCTGGAAGAGGGGAAATTGCTCGTAAATGTCTATGGAATAACTGGCTTGCGAACGAGATAAATAGTTTAATAATTGGCAAATGCATCCCTACATTTTTAAAACATGAGAAATGGAGAATGAACTTAACAGAAGTCTTGTATTCTCTTGAGGGTGGACATGAGTTATTTGAAGATTATATTAAAGAACCTTTAAGGGAATATCTTGAAAACAGCCCTGTTCTGATTGCAGATGATGGGTCCTCAGTAAAAGCAGAAGAATTAATCCAGATAGGAAAAGAAGTTCGGACATTATTCACAGAGGAAGATTTACAAGTGATATTTCCAAATAGGAAGGTGCTTCACGACCACTGTAAGCCACACAGTAATTTAAAGGTAAAAGGAATTCCAAAAGATATCTACTGGTTAATCAGTTCCTCTGAAGGTGAGGAATTACTTAAACGAAAAGCAGAATTAAAAGATATTGAATGGTTTAAAAAACTATTCTCTATGTTTGTAGGTAATTATACATACACATATTTTTATAACCATTACTCTCGCTACAATGTTGAACATGATAGTTTCTGGAATAGAATGCGTGATTTCTATAAACCAATCGTATTAACGGAAGATTATGGCCTAGCAAAAATCAATGAGTGCTTCATAAATTCGTGGAGGTTTAAAATCCCGGAACAGATAAAAGATAAGTTCAAGATAGTGCACCCCGATTTAATTAAAGATGAAAAATTTAAGGAATTTATCAAAAAATTGAATGAAGAAAGATACCATTATTCTCCTCCAGATACTAAAGTGATTAAAGACTTGACAGAGGATGATATAAAAAAAGCACTAAAAGAGCAAGAAGCAATTGAACTGACACCAGAAAAGTGGGGACAACTTTCAGAAACGGAAAAAGTAGATAAAATTAAACATCTAAAAAACTTATGGGAGGCGAAGTATTTATCCGTTCAGGAATACAATTTCCTTTCGCTTAAAAGCAAGACAGGAGATTGGATAAAACCGGAGAATCTTGTTTTTTCCAAAGAATATAACGCAGAACATAATATTGAAAATTTGACTGAAAGAAAATTACTTGATTTCCCTCTGAAATTTGTTAGTCCAGAATTCATAGAAGATAATATTGAAGATGAGATAAGAAGATGGCGTAAATTTTTTGAAGAGTTAGGTGTGGATAAAATCCTTGAAAGCGAAAAGAAAGCTGGTAAAGGAGAAAAAATAGTTCAACGAATAGCTGTCTTAACGGCTTTAAAATACGAGACTGAGAAAAAAATGGTTCCAAAAGAATTGGGGGAATCTGAAAAGTTAGGATATGATATAGAGTCAAAATCTGGAAGCGAAGAGAGATTCATCGAAGTAAAAGGTACAAGTGATTCTTCTTATGATATATTTCTAACTGTAAATGAATTTAGAGTCCTACGACACAAACGAGATAAATATTTCATTTATGTTGTCAGTGATGCACTTAGAACACCAATTTTACATTCTATCCAAGGTGATAAACTTCTTAAAATTGAGGATACAAAAATAATCATACCATTTAATAAGTGGAAGGATGTTGCAGATGAGGAATTTCAACCGTAATTATTCATTTTGATAATTTATATTTTGACAGAAATGGAAGAAAAGAATATTTGTCAGAAATTTATAAAACTCATGATTGGATTGATGACAATGGAAGGGAAAATCTGGGTGATTGGATTGAAAAAGCAGCGAAAGCTGCCGGAAGGTAAGTTGTATTAAATTGGCACAGTCCAGATTTTAAAAGATATAGATTTAAAAATATCAAAGAATTGTTTTCTGCCCAGAAAAAAAGGAAATCTCATACAAATAATCGCTTTAATCAATCAAAAAGGCAGAGTGGGTAAAACAACTTGCGCAATTAACATAGGAGCGGGCTTAAATAAGCTTAACAAGCGCGTATTATTGATTGGTTCTGTTATCGATGTTACAATTAACTCTTTGATGAATGTTATTGATAATAAGATGAGAGAAGGAATAATAAATTTTAAAATTTTAATTTCTTCCCCACAATCTCTTTTAGGCCATGGTCGGTTGGCCACTACTGAAATTTATCTTAATTTATCTCCGGAAGATGCTATTAGAGAATTTTTAAATAAATGGTAAGGTGCAACAACCACAATACTCTTATGATTAGGCACCTTGAGTGGTCTTTTGGCTTATATGGGCTAAAGTAAAGGCGATTTCGCATATACCTAGTTGAAATTCCGAACCTCACCTGTAAAAAGAGTTCATATAAAT
>Ga0315543_1004702_pt1 | contig 11179 bp, 15 predicted proteins | sample SalMarSW160210MG_2_FD_203098 | JGI IMG/M metagenome (GOLD analysis project Ga0315543, IMG submission 203098) | Salt marsh sediment microbial communities from the Plum Island Ecosystem LTER, Massachusetts, United States - Salt Marsh Sediment SW1601-210 ...
CACCCAGAGAACGATCTTCTAGAATGGCGTCTACACAGTCACCCATCACAGCGATAATGTCCGTAAACCAGTCCTTCGGCTCATACTCCAGAATTACCAAAACAATGTTGCCACGAATCTTAGTTTCAGTGAATTCTCCCATGGCTGCTTGACCGATCGGCGCAGGCTCAGCGTTAATAATAGCCTTAGGCAACCCGCCAACACTGAACCGCTCTCCAAGGATCACAGTTTTTATTGAATCTTTGGTTTCAACTGCAGCTTTGACAGCATTGAATACAGCTTTGTAATCGTCATAGTAGCCCATTAGTCAGTCAACTCCTCCACTAGGTCCTCAAAGAGTTCTGCCCAGATGTCATCCACCTGTTCTCGAGCCTTGTCTACTGCCCTCTGCAGAAACGGATTAGGTTTCGTTCCCGGATGCCGAACTAATCGGGTGAAAACAAGATCCCCACTTCTTGCCTTGAACACAAGAACACTGGCGCCTGCAGGGCGGATCTCATGAGGTCTCGTGCCTTCGACAACAAATTTTGCGTATGGCGCCAAAGCTTGGATCTTAGCTTCTCCTTCTTCGTTAACCTCTATGACGATTGAACGAGCGAGCTTTCCAGATTTCCAAGGCGCTCCATAGAATGCTTCGTGATATGCAACTTCAGCTAATCGTTTAACGAGAAGCTGTTTTGTTTTATGGTTCAGAGTTTCGGCGACTGCCTCAAAATCTAATCCTCTGGTGGAAACTTCTACCTCAACTGTCATTTGTTCCCACCACGAACGATGTTTCCTCCTCGGATTCGATGTAGACATCAAGAAACTTGTGCGCCTGATCCCAGAACACATCAGCAGCTTCAGGACCCCTTCTGTCCTTGAAAAGCCAAGCAGCAAAATGAGCACTCGCATCCGCAACAGTCTGAGGCACACTGTCAGGAACAGTCAGATTCACTTTTTTGAGTAGCCCATCAACCAGCGCATCAGCAGAAGTAATACACTCACTTAGCTCAGTGTCGTGAGTCTCGTCTGTAGCCTCGATTTGCAGGACACGCTTGACAGCGGCGACCGTGCTATACGCCACGTTGAACAATCCTCTCCATCACTGAAATTCTGTTATCGAAGGCTGTTTCCATGTCCTCTCGGATCAGCTCCTGCGTCCACTTCGGAAGCTTAGAAAAGCGCCCCATCAAAGAACAAGTCTTATCATGTCTCAAACGCAAAGGAACAACTTCATGATCCTTCATTAGGCGACCCCCTTCACCCAGATATCAAAGCTGAACCCTGTTACTCCCGTTATCTCTGGGTCAACCGAAAGAGTGAACTCAACAGGGATTGAATCCCCAGAGTTGATCCAGACATCAATGTAATTCCAAGACAGACTGATCGAATTTTGGGCATCAGTTGGAATCCAATTCTCAGTCCACAACACGAGCTTCTGGGCATCGTTTCCCGTGTTCTTTATCCAAGCACTGGCGCTTCGTGTTTCTCCGGGATCTAACGTGCCCCATGCAATTTCGTTCAAAATTTGAGTTAGAGCTTCGTCAGCGTAGACTTCAACTCCAACTGATCTTATGGTTCCTATGTTTTGAATTTGAACAAGATTGTTAACTGCAGAATGCACCACAGCTCCAAGAAGCAATCCAGAAACAAAAACTGCAGTTAGAAGAAGCTTCCATTTCAAAGGTTAATCCTCCATTTGTGCAGCAACCTTTTTTGCTTCAGCTACAATTCGCTGAAACTCCTCTTCCGAAATCTTATCATCTTCAGCAGCAGCAACGATATCATCAAAGAGCTTTGCGAAGAGTCTACCCCGCTCTAGCCACTTCCTGTATTTCGCTCCCAAAAACACTGAAACAACAGACAAAACAGCTGTTGCCAAAGCGACAATTGAACCGTTATCCATGCCTTAAAAAGAGAAATAAAGACAATTTAAGGTATTTTGGCGAAAAACAACGTGAAAAAAAGACCTGTTCAGAATTGCTCAGTTATTTACATATTTTAATAGTTTATTTAAAATTTTTAACTAAAAACCAGCGCTTTTTAATTCTGTAAAAAATCTTTGACTATCGAATCGATCTCTTTGAAGGTTAAATATCCTTGTTTTTTTATTTGTTTCATTGTCTGGATCATACTAGAAACTGATTTTGATGGATATCCATCTGAGCTCATAATTGAGTAGAGTAAAAGAGATTTTGTTTCATAATCTATGGTTCTCTCAATTTCCATATATTGCCCTGCTGGTGATGAAATCTCGAAAATCGCATATTTACAAGTGTGAAGTAAGAGTAGCGTATGATGATGCGTTAAATCTTTTGGCATTTGAACGTCAAATGCAACAACTGGCTTAAATCCTAATGATTCTACAACTTTCTCTATATATCTAAGAACTGCCATATGAGTTTGATAACTTCCACCGATAAACACTCGCTTTTCCCACGGTTCTGGAAAACCAAATTCTTCTGATTGAGGAGTTTCGGGAATACTTGTTTGAGAAACTTCGGGAAGTTTAAAAATTAATTCTTCAGGTGAGACGCTGCATTTATGTAGAATGATATCAAGAATTTCCTCAGGATTAAAAGTAGATGTCCATTTTCCTGACTTTTTAAGTTGGTAGACATATTTTTTAATTGTTACTAAGAATTCAGGGCTCACAAAATAGTAATTTAATAGCATCTGACCAGCTGGAGTTCCGTCTGCTTCTGTTTCATTGTCAAAATTACTATTTAATGTGTCTTCGATGTATGCTAACAATATATACTTTAAAGCTTCATTGTGTTCATTTAAACCTGTATAGCAAACTCCGATCATATGGTAAGGAGTTCCCTTGTGGATTGGTCTTCCAATTGCCTCTTGTTTTTGCTTGAATAGATCAAGCATTTTCTTATAATATTTTATGCATTCACGAAATTTGCGTCGGTTGAAAAGTTGAATTCCTTGTTTTTCAATTATCGAAGTTTCTTGAATAATTTCTAACGGTAATGAACGATTAGGTTTGGAAATTGACAATTAGTTACCCCTTAGAAAATTTGAACCATTTCAATATATAATTATATTCTTAATGATTTTGGGAAATCGATACTGTTAAGTTATTTTGCATGACTTCCATTGAATTTAACACCTTAAGTAATTTCAAAGAACCCAAAAACTTAATCATTCTCCATAATAAATGAAATGTGATATGGAACGTAAAAAAATTTTTTTAATTATTTTCATTGCGATTACCTTATCTTTTCTTATTTGGTCAACTTGGCATGTTGCTAATTTAATCATTTGGAAACCTTCTCTTGAAACAAGACATATGCCAATTGTCATTTCCTATCCAGACTCAATGTTTAGACCTTTTTACGGAGAGAACGCTTCAATTTGTACAGTCAAGTTTTTGCTAGAATATAACGGAACGTTAGCAGAAAATACTCATGTCAAAATTATTAATTCTACTTGCACAAGCTATGTGCCTTACAACCTTACTGTTTCTGTTGGCATTCCACAAGCAATAAGATATGACCTTAAGGAAACAATTGGAAATAATGAAACTATGGTTATGGATTGGGGAGGTACAAGTATACTTACTTTTCGTGATAGCTATATCCCAGTAGATAGTCCTTTCAAACCAGTAGCTGATTACCATTTAATATATCCAAGTATACAAGAAGAAATCTATTTTCCAGTTGCAGGTGACTATTCACCTATGATATTGCTTAGTGAGAGTGGAATATCGGAATACAACCCTATAAGTTACAGATATGACCAAATTAAAATTCATGTAGCCAGTGAAACTGAAGTTGAGAGTTTAAACATTGACAAGGTAAATCTTGGATTTACTGTTGCATTATTTGTGTTTTCTTGGATAGGCTATTTTGTTTTGGTTTACGAATTGGTCGGAAAAGTGTTTAAGAAAAAAGAAAATGGTCAAATCGCAATTAACATCAATATACTACCTGAAACGAAAAAGGCCATTCCAATAAGCAAGACTAAAGAAACAAAAATCCGTTCAAAGTCTCCAAAACCTGATGCCTCAAAAAGAGAACCTAGAGAAAAAAGCACTAATAACAAACCAAGAAAGTAACACTTCACCAAATTGAAATAGCTTTTTTATTATAATCTTCACTTGCTACTTGATTCGCTGTTCCCACTCTTTTTTCAAAGTTATGACAAATAACTTACAGGATCCATCAAAATTGTAATAAATCTAAATATTTTTCACCTTTTGTTGTGATCTTGTAGATACCGCGAGAGATTCGCTCAATAAAACAATAATCTATAAGATACTTGAGCTGGCGCCTGAAGGTATTAGGGGTCGCAAATTCATAACATGTTCCACATAATTTCTTTTCCAATTCGGTATAATGTTTAGGTTCTTGAGCAAGTAACTCTAAAACAGTTCTTCGAAGAATATCCCGTTTCATATTAGCATTCAATATGTAACTCCTCCAATTTTTGTAGTGACCATTCAGGCAAATGACCACAAACCACATCCCCATGTAGCAGTACTTTGAATCCAAGCCGTTGTGCCTCCAACAAAAACAACTGATCATGCACCCCAACCTTCCTCTCATACAATGGAAGATCGTACACAAAACGGATCTCCTCTAATACTCTTCGATGAATTAAAGCGCATCCAATACCTGCCCAAACCATATTTTCAAAAACTTTCCCCCTCAGCTGTTCTACACCAAAAACACTATGCACACAAGGTTTAACCCGATCCCAATGCTCCTCGAAATATCCAGCCATCATTCGCAAATCATGCCTATGATTCGGGTATATCCCCAAATTAATGTCACCGCTACATAGTAGCCTAACAAGTGCGTGTTTAGGGACTTCAACGTCAGCTTCTACAATCCAGAGCCGATCCCAATCTTTATCCATGCACTTCTGGACCAGAAAATTTGTAGCCTCAACAACCCCCGCTAACCCCTGCTCCCTTGTAGGAATAGAAACAACAATCTCGTGCTTTACATCTGCCTCAGCCAAAGAAGCCTCTATGTGATTCACTATTTTATCCCGAAAACTTCTGTGATAACGAGGATTCGTAAGAGGAATGCCTACCATTATTTTTTCTTTGCAGGTTTCTTGGACTTTCTTTCTGTTTTCTCGGATAAAGGGACAGCATCAGGAGCAGTTGTTTCATGCTTCGGTTCCTCTACTTTTGGTGATACAGGAACCATAGGTTTCGCAATCTTCTTGTTGACAACTTCAAGCCACTTCTCGCCCCTGAAACTTATCGGCAAATCCACTATGTCGCCTGGCTTGTATTTTGTCCCGTCAGCAGCAACGAAGCGGTTCACTGATCCCTTTCCTTTCTTTAGCTTAAACTGCACATTTCTCACCTCTTTTTTAAGTATAATAGTAAACAAAAATGGGGAAAACCGATCTCTCATAGGGCACCCTGTTAGGCTATGTGAGACCAGTGATTTCGCAGATTGATGCTGGACGTTTGATTCTGGGCGCCACGACTTCGTGAACCTTGCACTGAAGATTCATGTCCTCGTCCTGTTTGGTGAACAACGAAAGATCCCTGCCAACGATCATCTCAAAGTTTTCCTGGCTAGGCTCCACAACCAAACCGATTGTAGTAGCACCAGCACTAGTGTAAAGATTGTCGCTGACATAGATACCGGCTTTAAAGAGGTCTTGAATCACTTCGATCCACTTAGTTGCAGTATTGCTAACCAAGGCTCTGAGCTTTGCAGCCCAAGAACTCCTAAGCACCGCAGCATATGGACCCATGTGACCATCTGCTTCAAGCTCGCCAATAGCAGCACTTAGATCAGTCAAAGCGTTGGTAGGCCATGCCCCAGCAGATGCTTTGGTGTTTCTTCCCGTAGCAGTAGATAGCCCCTCGATGCCGAGAGCTTTCCATCCAGTGTACTCCCCAGTTAATAGAAGTAGGTCTTCTTCCTCGGCGACTTGCCTTGCAGCATTCTCTACTTCTTGAGTATCTAAGGGCATGCCATTGGATCTTGTTGCTTCGATATCTCGCCACCATAATGTGCACTCTTTGTGGAGCGTGGGCACTGTCACGTCGAAAGCCTCTTTCTCTGTTCTGTCAACGTTTTTGCCTTGGCCATGTAGGCTGATTCGTGCAGCACCCATATCAGACCGCTTATATCCACGGACTGTGATGAATCCTGCATGTGGCAAAGTGAAGACAGGGAAAAGCCTTCGACCAACAAGCTTCGGGCGGACAGTCTCAACAATTCGATCATCAATGTATATGCGTTCTTCGTCTGTTAGTTGTGCGGTGTTCATTCCAACACGGCTCATCAGTTTCAATGTCATGTTTCAGTTCTCCTAAGCAACAGCTGCAGGCTCAGCAGATGGTTTCCAGCGAACAAGAATCTCGGCGTCAACTGTAACGTTGCTTGATTCCCATGCATAACCGATGACCATGCCCTGAGAACCTAAGGCTGCAACAGCTTGCTTGGCTACTTTGCCGTCAGCTGCAGTCACCAGAGGGTCTCCACGGGTAACGTTCTCGCTTGCAAGGAGAGTCAGCACAGCAAAGCAGTCGTCAATGATTACTTTCGCTTGATCGCCAACAGCGTATGCCGTCGTTTTTTTGCCCGCTGGGTCAACCTCCAAGAAGCCAACGACATTAACTGCTGCGGCTCCAGCCTCTTTGACTGTTTGGTCTGCATCATCAAAGATCACAACCCTTCCAGGAAGCATCTTCGCGGCAGTAGCATTGGCTCCGATCTCCAACTCTACGGGCTTAACATCACCATATGCAACAATCTGGTTGCTCGGTTTCTGAATTCCCTGAGGCAAAGTTAAGCACGCTTCCTTTTTGTTGCAGTAACGACACTAAGGTCTCCGACTGTTAGTCCTCTTGAGCGATCTTCAGCAGCACTTTTTCCGAGGACTCCAAAGGCTACACTGTTAACCTTCGGAGGCATAGCAGCAGATAAAGTCAATCGGATTGCCTTCAGCTCCTCGATAGATTTTGGAATAAGGTCATTGATTTTGTAGCTGCTCATCGGAATTATATCATTAATCAGCTTTGCTCTCTCCTGAGACTCGAGCACTTTATTTGCTTCTTCAAGCTGTTTTGTGAGATCGGCAATCAGATTGTTCTTCTCTGAGATTTCAGCCTCTAGTGCCGGAATTCGTGCGAGAGCTTCGTCCATGCTTAGTTTCACAGTTTTGTTTTTGATGTCCTTGGTGTTCTGGGGAGCAGCTGGCGGAATTGACACACATTTTTGTTGTTCTTCATCCCAAGTTTCTTTCCCAATCAAACATCCATGTTCGTCCTTCTCTTGTGTTTCAGACATTTCTGTTTCCTGCATCTTTTTTTCGCCATTATTTTGCGACCTGGCATAGGTCGAGCAGCCATCATCTCGGCGCAATTCTGCAACATCATGTTCGGCTCCCTCCCTATGGAGCATGTTACCGTGAACTGAGAAGCCTACGACTCTTCGCAAGCACCTCATACGAATCCAGTTTCGGCTCAGAAGGCACAGCAATTTCTTTTTCGCCTTTAGAACCATGAGACACATCTCTAGTATTCGCTGGCGATTTTGCAGAGTTCTTCTGAGACTTCACGTAAGCCTCAGCCTTCTCCTGTGTCCAGCCTTTTTCTGTATCAAACATCCATTCGCACATGACCGTCTCTTTGGTGCCCTGCCTCAGCTTTCCAACAAGAGCATAAACTCCATCCTTCACAGACACGAGGACAGTGGTCAGACGGGCAAACAGGTTCTCAGGTCTAACAGTCACACGCACAAAATCACTGAAGCTATCCATCATCCCAACATAGGGACTGGGACAGCGCCCCTCAGGCACCCCAACAGCTACATGATGAAACATGATTCCCTCTTGCCGTGAATCATACTTTTGCCCACCAAACTCGCCAGCCTCAAAAAGCTCTGTACAATAATACGCTGTACTCGTGTCCTTGTTCAGCTTCCCCTCACGAATCTGATTTAAAAGATCGGCATCGCAGAGACTCTTCGCAAAGTGATACTCCCCAACAAGCGCATTAATCTCAGAGTTCCACGACACATTTCGCACTCTGCCCCGGATATCTCCACGATTAACAATATGCGGAGTCCTAGTGTGCCTATACGCTACGATCCAAGCGCCCTCTAAAGTGAAAGCGGCAGCTTGCAACTCAGCAGCAGACCGATAACTCCGAATATTCCCGTACTGGAGAATGCTCTCACGCTCCAAAATTCCGGGAACGATAATTTCAGATTCTGTTTCTCGAATATTTCGTGCAGAATCAAACTCTGCCCTCCCAAAAAGTAAACTACTCATTCCGTTTTTCTCTCCTCAAAAAATAACGCAACTTCTTACGCAGCCCAGCATTTTCTCTAGACTCTAACTGCCCCTCTTCAGACTCAGGCTTACTCTCCCCAGAGGCTCTAAGCTGACGAGACAAACCAACAACAATCTCCCCTACTCCCTCAGGTAGAGGATCCAATTCCTCATCTGCACGGACCTCATCGATTGTCATCCACTCTAGCTGCAGTTTGTGCGCCTGTGCCTCCTTCAGCTTAATATCGGCAATTGTCTGATCGGATAACTCAAAGCCTGGAGGCCACACAAGATTATAGTCTTCAACACGATCAATCTGCCCAATCTCCATCAGCAGATCAATCAGGTCCCAAATAGTGCGCTCCAAGAGAGACTGATGCATAGCAACGCCTCCCCAATACTCCCTATCATTCACCTCAGAACCCGCGATGGTACCCGCAGTTGCGCCCTTCAAATGCGAAACAGGAATTCGGCTGCCACAACTAAGACTCTCAAGACTGACATCAATATAAGGATCTGGATCTAATGCTTTGCCTTTAGCGCCAATCCACTCGATCCTGCTGTTATTGTCATGCACAAACCTAGTCCTTGAATCCAAGTTAGCAAGATCGTTGTCCTGTTCAAACTTCTCAAGTTGCCGCTGGCTCTTCTTTCCCTTCAAGGTGATGTCTGCAAATCCGCCAGCATGTGTCTTGATGGTGTGAACAATCTGTTCCCTAGCATTCCGATATGCAGTCAAGTCGCTATAGAGAACCGCAAGCGCGGGAACACCCCTCCATGGATGCCCCATCCTTCGAGATGCGAAATGGATCATCCGCGTCCAGTGGATTTTCTTTTGCTTGGAGCCAATCTTGACTGTATATAGGTTAGGGAGCCCAGCCCGCTCGCTCTCAGTATCTTTCTCTTCGTCATTAGATTGGATTGTGCAGTTATGGTCGCTGAACACCGTCAACGACACTACTTTTCTTGGGTTCAAAACAGGTTCGCTTGGATTCTTGCCGAAATCTATTAACGATAGCCCCAACGCTGCCCAGCCGTACAACCGTTCAAAAATGACCAGTTCCCGCAGCTTCTCCTTAGTATCTAGCTCGTCCAAGACCCGGCTAACCTGTCTGGTCCATTCAGGATTCGGTTCCTCAGCCTCTTCTTCCACCTTGAAGCCTTTCGCCATCATATCGAAAGCAACATCAACGACAACACGTTTAGCAACTGGTTCCCGCATGGCAGAAAAAACGATCTGAGACATGCTAATTGGGCTACCGAAAGTAACATTTTCTGTGCTGCCATACACCCCTCGTGGGTCGTCAAAGGAGCTGATGTTAGTTTTTGCCTTCAATTCGAACCCAAAATCATTTTAAAGATAGATTTGGGGTTTAAATTCAAAAATGCTGTTGCTACTAGGTAGCAATAAGTAATAATAGGGAAAAAAGCGTATTTTAGTTTTGAAAGCCAATGAATAAGGATAAAATCTCTATTGCACTCACGAAAAGCCTTCTTAAACAAATTAACCACGAATGCAAGAAGACAGGGCTTTCACGATCCAGCTTTATCGAGATGATCCTGCGACAATATTGCCGTAGCAACCTCATCGAAACCAAACTAGACCACACCACAAAAAGCACAGCACCTTACGCTCTATAAAACTCACGCCTTTCAACGCGCGAGCCTCGCAAGAGATAGACCCGAAATAATCTTACAAGAGAATTCCGAAAGATACTAATTGATATGGGTTTAGCTCTAGAAAATTTGAGACCAGCAACCTAAATAAACGTGGGTTTCTGGTGTTCCAAAGATAAATGTGTCAATCGAGAGTCATGTCAAACAGAGTATTTACATAATCCTCGTTGATTATTCGTCTATCTTTTATTCTGTCTTTGTATTGGAATAGTATATGGTGTTCTTCTGCGAATTTAGACATTGGAATGTTTAGTTTAGACAGTTCTTTGACTGTTTTCCAGTCTGTCACTGAGATGGTGAAGGCATCTAGGGTTACTTTGTCATTGTTGAGTTTTGGTTCTATATCGTTTTTTAGATGTTTGTGGAGTGAGAGTTTTTGTTCATCTCTTTCTTGGTCAAATTCTATGTGTGTTAAACCCTTTGGGTCTATGAATAGGATTTTTTGTCGATCTTTGTCTTTAATCCACATTATAAAGTCCGGGTAAAATGAGTGTTCTGCGTAGAAGCCTATGCCTTTGCTTTTTGTTGAGTTACGTAAAAGGTAGATTTCTTTGTCGTTTATTGGATTCTTGTTTAAGAATTCAACTAGGTGGTCTACGAATTTTGCTTCTCCTTCGTTTAAGCCGCTAGGGATTAATGTTATGTCTTTGTTTTCGTTTATCAAAAGTGGTTGATAAAGGTGTTTTTCGTAGTAGGCGTTTCTGAATTGGATTGGGTTTTTCATTATGTATGTTCTGAGGTCTCCGGGAAGCTGGATTTGTTTTGATGATTTGTAGATTTGTTCTGTTTCTAGGAGTTTTTCGATGTAGTTGATCACGTTTTTGTTGTGTGTTTGTATTTGGAGCAGATATTTTTGTTCTATGTTGGGGTCATCTTGTTTGATGGGGACCAAGTAGATGTTTTCTTTTTCTGATGCGTTTCGTTTTCTTCGATAAAATAGGTCTATGTATTTTTGTAGCAATAGTAGAATTAGTTTTTTGATTTTTTCTATGTCAGAGTATTCTGTTAATGTTACTTCAGTTTCGTTGCAGAGTAGGGTGTAGTTGTCTGGGTTTTTTATTAGTTCGATTAGTGTTTCTTTGTTGATTGAGAGGTTATAGTATTCTTTGAGTTTTTTGTATTGTAGGATGTTTAGGTAGATTTCGTTCCAGTCTAGTATTTGGATGTGTTCTGGTTTGATTTTTTGGTCGTAGATGATGGTTTCTTTTTGAGTTAAACCTGGTGTTTGGCTGTCTATTTCTATGCCCATCGGTCTTAG
>Ga0315543_1004704_pt1 | contig 11177 bp, 13 predicted proteins | sample SalMarSW160210MG_2_FD_203098 | JGI IMG/M metagenome (GOLD analysis project Ga0315543, IMG submission 203098) | Salt marsh sediment microbial communities from the Plum Island Ecosystem LTER, Massachusetts, United States - Salt Marsh Sediment SW1601-210 ...
CCTTCTTCAGCCCTCCCTGCACCAATGCACAAGCCTGCCAACGGCGTGCGGCTAAGTCCCAAAACCTGGTTCCCTCGCAGAGTTTCACTACGGCAAGTTGCACTACGCTAAGATTTCGACCACAAGAATTGGTCACTCCCTGCTTGGAGCCTGTTCATGAGCAGTGTGAACCAGTATGCGATTTGACTTTGGACACATTTGGTGTATAATTGCGCCATAGTTTGTGCAGGGGCCACCCCAAATGCAAGAGGACGAGATTAGGAAGTTGGTGCGCAAGGCGGTGCAGAAAGCTCTAGGGCTCGAGAATGACTCGTCTGTCCCGGTCACTCGAGGCCATGTACTTACTGGACGTAAGCTGATCAGTGAGGCTGACCTGCAAAATGCCGCTATTGGCAGCGAGGTTGTTGTCCCTGCCAATGCCCTGATCACCCCCCTGGCTCGCGACTTGATACGCGAACGGCACCTGCGCCCAATCCAGGAGGAACAGCCTGCCCTTGCTCCATCCTCATCGGTTGTACCGGCTCCCCGTTCCACCCAGGCAGATGCCAGCCCTGACAGAACAGTGGCCCTGGGAGCAGACCACGGCGGTTTCGCCTTGAAGGAGGAGCTCAAGAACTACCTGCAGGAGCTCGGATACGCAGTCCTGGATTGCGGCACTCACAGCACAGAGTCCGTTGACTATCCCGACTTTGCATACGCGGTGGCCAGGCTGGTGGCCGAAGGACGGGCAGCGTATGGCATCATGGTGGATGGAGCCGGCATTGGCTCGTGCATGGCCGCGAACAAAGTGCCAGGTATTCGCGCCGCCATGTGCTATGACCTGTCCACAGCGGCGAACAGCCGTGAGCACAATGATGCCAACGTATTGACTTTGGGGGGGCGCCTGATTGGCATTAGTTTGGCGCGGCAAATCGTCAAGACCTGGCTGACTACTACGTTTGGCGGGGGACGTCACGCCCGCCGTGTGGACAAAATCATGGCTATCGAGAAGCGCTATCTCAAAGAGTGAAGCGGTGAACATACGGCCGCAAATGTTGAGGGCGACATGACTATGGTAACTCCAAATGTCGAACTTTTGGTGGAGCAAATCACACGCGAGGTCGTTGCCTTGTTGCGTATGGAGCAGGATGACACTGTCTGCACTCTGGCTATTGGTGGCACGTGTTCAAGCTGCATGTTGTGCATTGACAAACGCCCTGACGTGGTGCAGCAATTCATAGATGCTGGGGCGACACGCCTGACTAGCGCCCCGGGCTTGCACCGCGTGCCGACTGGAATAGCTCAGTACATTGATCACACTCTGCTCAAACCAGATGCCACGCCTGAGCAGGTAGCCAAACTGTGTGCGGAGGCACGTGAGCACAGCTTTGCTGCCGTCTGCATTAATCCCTGCAACGTACGGCAGTCAGCCGAACTCTTGCGCGGTACGCCTGTGCACATCTGCAGCGTCATCGGCTTTCCGCTGGGGGCCACAATGGCGGAGGTGAAAGCCTATGAGGCCGAACACGCCATCTGGGACGGAGCGACCGAGGTAGACATGGTGCTCAACATTGGGGCGCTTAAAGGTAGGGACTATGCACTGGTGCAGCGCGACATTGAGGCAGTGGTACATGTTGCACACCGCAACCGTGCCCTGGCCAAGGTCATCATCGAGGCAGCCTTGTTAACCGATGATGAGAAGGTCAAGGCCTGTACCCTGGCCAAGGCAGCCCAAGCTGACTTTGTCAAGACATCTACTGGCTTTGGTCCAGGCGGTGCAACTCTGCATGACGTTGAGTTGATGCGTCGCACCGTAGGGCCTGACGTGGGAATCAAGGCGGCCGGTGGTATCCGTGATTATGAGACCGCAGAGAAAATGATTGCTGCTGGTGCGACTCGCATTGGCGCTAGTGCAGGTGTCAAGATCGTGCAAGAGGCTGGGGAAAAGTAGGCAGGATGGAGTGCTATTCTACAGATAGGAGGTTCAGCATTGGTAGACCTGCGTGGATATGTGTTTCTGGATGCATTGCAGCCGCAGATGGCGGCATTCATTGGCTCAACGGCGCGCGGTTTCCTGCCGTTGGTAGGCGACGCGTCCCTGTGGGTCGAGATATCGCCCGGCATTGAGATCAACCGCGTCACGGATATCGCAGTCAAGGCCACGAATGTTAGGCCCGCACTGCAAGTGGTGGAGCGACTGTTTGGCCTGCTGGAGGTACACTCTCCGTCTCAAGCGGATGTGCGTGATGCCGGCCGGGCCATTCTGGAGGCGCTCGAGCTCAAACCAGAGGAGCGCTGGAAGCCTGAGGTAAAGTCCAGTCAGATCATTCGCCACGTGGATGACCACCACGCTCAGTTGGTGAATCGCAACCGACACGGCATGATGTTGATCCCTGGACAGACGCTGTACATCATGGAGTTGACCCCTGCGGCTTACGCGGCCCTGGCTGCAAACGAGGCTGAAAAAGCGGCGGAGATCAACATCGTAGAAGTGCGGCCATATGGCACTTTTGGACGCGTCTATCTCGGTGGCAAAGAGAGGGACATCATGGCTGCCTACGGCGCGGCTGTGGCGGCCGTAGAGGGCATCACAGGCAAGACAATCAAAACCAAGAAGCGCGAATAACAGATTCATCAAGGAGGATACGCAACAATGGCAGAAGCACTGGGTATGATCGAAACTAAAGGGTTCGCTGCTATGGTAGAGGCTTCAGACGCCATGGTAAAGGCGGCCAAAGTCGAATTGGTCAGCTATGAGAAGATCGGTGGCGGATATGTGACCGCCATTGTGCGTGGCGACGTTGCTGCCGTAAAAGCCGCTGTGGAAGCAGGTGTACGCGGTGCAGAAAAGGTCGGCGAGGTGGTTTCTACACACGTCATCGCCCGCCCGCACGTCAACATTGATCTGGTTCTGCCCCTGGGTCGTACCGAGCAGGCCAGGCAGGAGATTGAGGGATAGTTGGAAAAGCCAGGGATCAGAAGCCGCCTGGTCCCCTGCTTTTCTTGATCCTCCTCTCCAGCTAGGAGGTGCGATGCTTATTGGCAAAATCGTTGGCACCGTGGTCTCGAACCGCAAGGACCCGAAGGTCGAAGGCTTCAAGTTCATGTTGGTCAAACAGGTGGACGTTGATCTTCAGGAGACCGGGGCCTACATTGTGGCTGCGGACGTGGTGGGCGCCGGTATCGGCGAGTACGTGCTCTACGCGACGGGCAGTGCTGCTCGCCAGACGGTTGAGACCGACAAGCGGCCCATTGATGGCGTCATCATGGCCATCGTTGACCAATGGGAAATCGGTGGTGTGCTCAAGTATCACAAATACCGCAAAGTTGATCAGGTTGAGGAGTCGTGATGGAGATTGATGAGCGGCGCATCAACTCTATTGTACAACGCGTCCTTGCTCAGCTGAACCAGGGTCCAAGTACCGCAGCAGCGGGACAGCCACTGAAGGCGCCCGTGAAAGCTCCCGTCGGGGTGACCTCTAGCCAGGACGGCATTTTCCCGGATGTGGATTCGGCGATTGCTGCCGCTGAGACTGCGTTCCAGGCACTGGATCACATGACCATTGAGTTGCGTGCCCGTCTCGTGGAGGCCATGCGGCAGACAGTGCGAGAGAATGCCGAGTTGTTGGCCCGCATCGCCTGGCGGGAAACAGGCATGGGCCGATTAGAAGACAAGACAAAGAAGAACCTTCTGGTGGCCAACAACACCCCAGGTGTGGAGGATTTGCATCCGTTGGCCTGGACTGGCGACCATGGGCTCACTCTTGTGGAGCGCGCGCCCTACGGTGTGATCGGCGGCATCACGCCCAGCACCAATCCAACGTCCACTATTATCTGCAATGCCATTGGTATGATCGCCGCTGGCAACAGCGTGATCTTCAACGCCCACCCGGGGGCCAAGGAATGCTCTGTACGAGCAGTGCAGTTGCTGAACCGTGCTATGGTCAATGCCGGCGGCCCGCCTGATCTTATCACGGCCATCCGTGAGCCCACAATTGAGAGCGCGCAGCGCATTATGAAGCACCCGGGCATTCGTCTGCTGGCTGTGACCGGAGGGCCAGGCGTGGTCCGTGTGGCTATGAACAGTGGCAAGAAAGCCATCTGTGCTGGGCCGGGCAACCCCCCAGTGGTCGTAGATGAGTCGGCAGACATTGACGAAGCGGCACGGGGCATCATCACTGGAGCTTCCTTCGATAACAACGTAGTGTGCGTGCTCGAAAAGGAGATAGTTGCCGTGGCCTCTATTGCCGATCAACTCAAGGCGGCAATGAAGACACACGGAGCCCATGAGATTACTTCGTGGGAGATGAAACGCCTGGAAAAGGTGATCTTCCACGAGGTACGTGAGCCGCCCGAGGAGAGCGTCATCAATAAGGCCTGGGTTGGACGCGATGCCAAGGTCATTCTGAAAGAGGTTGGCATCAGCGTGGGCGACGAGATAAGGTTGGTGCTTGTTGAGGTGGATCGCAACCATCCACTGCTGTGGACCGAGCAACTGATGCCGGTTATCCCTTTGGTGCGCGTGGGCAGCGTGGACGAGGCTATTGACCTGGCTATTGCTTTGGAGGGCGGCCGTGGGCACACGGCGGTAATGTGGTCTAGGCGACTGGATCACTTAAGCCGCATGGCCCGCGAGATCAATTGCTGCATCTTTGTCAAGAATGGCCCTTCACTGGCCGGCCTCGGCTTCGGTGGGGAGGGATACAGCTCCTTTTCCATCGCCAGCCCCACTGGCGAGGGGTTGACATCAGCCAAGGACTTTACCCGGGTTCGCCGCTGCACGTTAGTGGATGCGTTCAGGATTGTATAGAGGTGGCATTAGCTAGAGGGTTGTGATTGGTGGCGAGTGACATCGTAGCAAAGGTCAGGGATGCCGGAGTGGTTGGCGCAGGGGGCGCAGGGTTCCCCACTCACGTCAAGCTGTCGGCAAAAACAGATACAGTGATTGCCAACGGAGCCGAATGTGAGCCGCTTCTGCATGCCGATCAGCATCTTATGACTCGCTATCCCAAGGTAATTGTGCGTGGCCTGCGCCTGGCAATGCAGTCTACGGGCGCCGAGCGCGGCATCGTGGCGCTTAAGGCGGAGTACAAGGAAGCAGTCGCAGCTTTTGAGCGTGTACTGAAGGAAGATGAGGACATCTCCCTGCATTTACTCGGCAGCTTTTATCCGGCCGGTGACGAGTTTGTCCTTGTTTATGACGTTCTGGGGCGCATGGTGCCCGAGGGCGGCATTCCGCTTGAAGTCGGTGTAGTAGTCAACAACGTGGGGACGCTTTTCAACGTGGCTCGTGCAGAGAAGGGTGTCCCTGTCACGCACCGCTATCTCACGGTGACCGGCGAAGTGAAGAACCCTGTCACTGTGCCCGTTCCTATCGGCACTACAATGGCTCAGGTGGTCGAGTGGGCAGGAGGTACTGCGAATGCAGGTGGCCAGATGACGCCAGACGAGCTGGTGTTCGTCGCCGGAGGAGCCGTGATGGGCCATGTGGTGCAGCCAACGGACGTGGTGACCAAGACCACAGGGGGCCTGTTGGTTTTGCCGTCTGACAATGCTGCGGTGCGCCAGATGACAAGACCGCTGTCGCAGGCCATTCGTCGGGCGATGTCTACTTGCGACCAGTGTCGTGACTGTACTGACCTTTGCCCGCGGCATCTGCTGGGCCATGCTTTAGCGCCGCACGAGATCATGCGTTCGATCAACTATGGTCTGGAGCAGCCTACTGACATTATCACGGCGGCCGTCTTGTGCTGTGAATGTCGTCTCTGCGAGGCCTACGCGTGCCCGCTGGGGATCTCACCCATGGCTTACTATCGCGAAGTCAAGCGCCAACTTGCCGAGGCTGGCTGGAAGAACACCGTGCATCGCCGCAGCGAACTAACGCCGCATGCGATGTTTGAGTACCGCCGTGTCCCCCTGGGCCGCCTGATTGACAAGCTCGGTCTCACCGCTTATCGCGAGTATGCTGTGCCTCTCGACGAGCGAGAGTGGCAGCCCAAAGAAGTGCGTATCCCACTCAAGCAGCACATTGGCGTACCTGCCGAACCAACGGTGAAGGAGGGAGACAGCGTGAAACAAGGCGACCTCATCGCTTCCATCCCCAAGGGCAAACTGGGCGCCAACGTGCATGCGTCCGTCGGTGGTACGGTCAGGGAAGTCACGGAGGAGTACATAAGGATAGAAACCGGTTGACGGTTTGGCAGTTGGCGGTTGGCAGTTTGCAGTAGGGAACAGGAGATCCCAAGAATGGGACACGCTTATGAAACGATTGTCGCTTGGCAGAAAGCCGGTGATTTGACTGTCGAGATCTACCGAGTGACAGACCAGTTTCCAACGTCTGAGATGTATGGCCTGACTTCGCAAATGAGGCGCGCAGCAGTATCTGTACCAGCAAACATCGCAGAAGGCGCGGCGCGTCAGTACATGAACGAATATCAGCACTATTTGTATGTAGCGAAATCTTCTCTGCCGGAGTTGGCCTACTATATTCATTTGACCTGCCGTCTGAGGTTGATTAGCGAAGCTACGCGAAGCCGGTTGGACGGCTTGCGCTCTGATACTGGACGGCCCTTGCAAGGTCTGATAGCCTGGGTTGAGCAACAGAGTGCACGAGGTGTTGTCTTGAACAAGCGGATTTCCGATGCTTCAGAATTCTATGCTACCTGCCGCGAGCTTTCAACTGACAACAGGCAACGGCCCACCGACAACTGATAACCGCTAACTGGCAACCGGCAACTAGGAACTGCCAACTGGCAACCGGTAACCGGCAACTGGTAATCGATCACCGATCTCGAGGTATATCATGCAGCCAGCTATTGGTCTGGTCGAAACGAACAGCATAGCCATTGGTATCAAAGTTGGTGATGCCATGGTCAAACGCGCACCGGTGAATCTCTTGGAGGCGCGCACTGTCTGCCCGGGCAAGTACATCGTGCTCGTAGGCGGCGATACCGGCCCTGTTGGGGAGGCGATGGAATCCGGTATCGAGGTTGGCGCCGATTCCGTCGTGGACAAGCTCTTCTTGCCCAACGTTCACCTCTCTATCTTTCCCGCCATTGCCGGCGCTGTGGAAATGAAAGAGGTGGAAGCTCTAGGTATCATTGAGACCATCAGCGTGGCTTCCACCATTGTGGCCGCAGACGCGGCGGCGAAAGCCGCAGCTGTCACGTTAACTGAGGTTCGACTGGCCAATGGACTCGGCGGAAAGTCGTTCGTACTAATGGTTGGCGACGTGCCAAACGTGGAGGCCGCTGTCGAAGCAGGTGTGAACGTGATCAAAGACGAGGGTTTGCTGATCCGCTTCGTGGTGATTCCGCAACTGCATGAGGACATGCGGCAGAAGATAGTGTAGCAGGGGCCGGCTTGCCCATCGGGCCGGATAATAGGAGCTAGGATGCAGCTAGGGAAAGTCATTGGCACAGTTGTTGCCACAAGGAAGCACGAAGCCCTGCAAGGCATCAAACTGCTTATTGTGCAGCCACTGACGCCGGATGGGCAGCCGAAGGGCCGGCCAGTCGTTGCTGCGGACGGCACAGCCATGGCTGGCCCTGGAGAGACCATCTTCATGATTGCAAGCCGCGAGGGGGCAATGGTCTTGGAGAAATGGTTCACCCCAGTGGATCACGGCATCATTGGCATAGTGGACGACATCTACGTTGATGTGAACGCCATCCCAAATGAGCCTTAGTGCAGGAGCAGACCATTGTTTCTCGGCAAGGTCATTGGCAATATCGTTTCCACCATTAAGATCAAAGACTATCAGGGTTTCAAACTGCTGCTTGTGCAGCCCATCCAACCCGAGGGCACGCCCTGGAAAGACCCGCTGATTTGCATAGACATCGTCGATGCAGGTGTGGGGGAGACTGTTCTCTATCTGGATGAAGGCAGTTCCGCACGACAGCTTCTCGGCCTTGAGCCTGTTGGCGCCGTGCGAGCGGTCGTTGTGGGCATTGTGGATGAGATTCAATGGCAGGACGATGAAGGCGAATTGCAGTCCAGGATGCCGCACAGAGAGACGTGAGATCCTGCCCATATTTGTGGTGTTAGGAGAGATAGCTGTTGCCCACCTATTCTGAGCGCCAACGCGAGACTGCCCTACGAGAAGAGATCGTCCGTGTTTGCCGTTTGATGTGGGAAAAGGGCTTCGTTGCGGCCAGCGATGGAAATGCGTCTGTGCGGCTGGGTGGAGACCGCCTGCTGGTGACTCCCAGCGGTTTGAGCAAAGGGTTCCTTTCGCCGTCAGATATGGTGCTGACCGACATGGAAGGTAAGCCCGTCCGCCTGTTCAGTCACGGGGACAGAGGGCTCAAGCCTTCCTCGGAGATTCTGCTGCATCTCGAAGTGTACCGTCAGCGTCCTGACGTGCACGCCGTCGTTCACGCACATCCTCCGCTGGCCATTGCCTTCACCATCGCTGGCATCTCACTGGCGGAGTGTGTATTGCCAGAGGTGGTGGTCAACCTGGGCAGCATACCCACTACGGCCTATGCCACTCCCTCAACGGCAGAAGGGCCTGAAGTCATCCAGGGGCTGATCCGCGACTACGACGCGTTGATCCTCGACCGCCACGGCACGGTAACTGTGGGACCAACTGTGTTCGATGCCTACATGAAGCTGGAGAAAATCGAGCATTTGGCGCAGGTGACTCTAGCCGCACGGCAGTTGGGCAGAGTTGGGCTGCTGCCACAAGAAGAGGTGCGCAAGTTGGTGGAAATGCGCCGCCAGAAGCTGGGGCTGCCGCCTGACTACCAGGGGCCTGGCTGTGTCAATTGCGGCGCTTGCGGACGTGAGGCAACAGGCGACGGAGACGACAGTTCGCAATTCTCTGACCCAGATCTGGTGCGCCGCATTGCCGAGACTGTGGCTCGTGAACTGAGCAAGCAACTGTCATAGGCTGAATCACCAACTAGAAACCCCGTTTCTTCATGGAGATCAACGAATTAACTGGGTAGCGGGCTTACACAAGTCAGCAAGTGAGCTAAGAGCGAAGGACTGAAATCCCTGGCTGAAGTCAAGAGGCGCCCTCACCTGTGCCTGCCCTGTCTCACCTTTGGTCTTCACGCCACCTCTGGTCTTTACGCCAGAGGCGTAAACGGAAGGCGTGAACGGGGACGACAGGCCTGAGGCGCCACAGGTGCAGGCAGGCGCTGGGTCAAGACCCTGAGGGGTCTGTTCAGATTCAGCCAGCGAATTCCATTCGGTCGTGATGTGGAACCATTACCCACTTGAATAGCCAAGGTCCACCAAGAAACCGGGTTTCGCCATCGCCTAGTAGCGGGAGAAACAAGCAGTGCCCGACCGAACGCGAGTCTATCGTACAGAGGCCGTCGTCCTCAGGCACAGCGATTTCGGCGAGGCCGACCGTCTGCTGACAGTTTATACCCCTTACACGGGCAAGGTGCGCCTGCTGGCCAAAGGCATTCGCAAGCCCAAAAGCCGCAAGGCCGGCCACCTGGAGTTGTTCACCCGCACGCAGTTATTGGTTGCCCGTGGCCGGAACCTCGATATCGTCACCCAGGCTGAGACAATTGACCCTTATCTGTCCCTGCGGCAGGACCTGTGGCGCATGAGCCACGCCCACTATGTGGCCGAACTGGTAGATTGTTTCACCAAAGAGCAAGCCGAGAACCAGGCTCTCTATCGCCTGCTTTGCGACGTTCTGAACTGCATCTGCCACTCGGCTGACCTCGCACTGACCGTGCGCTTTTTCGAGCTGCGCTTGTTAACCCTGGTAGGCTACCGCCCACGGTTGTTCGATTGCCCACGCTGCAATGCCCGTCTGGAGCCAGTCACCAATTTCTTTTCGGCTGAAGAAGGTGGAGCGCTTTGCCCGCGTTGTGGTGAAGGCGAGCCCACAGCGAGAGCCATTTCGCTCAACGCGTTGAAAGTGCTGCGCTACTTGCAGACCCGTGAGTATGCCGAGTGCCTGCGCTTCCAATTGAGCCAAGCAACCCATTCTGAGGTGGAAAGGGTCCTGCAGAACTACCTGGTCTATATCCTTGAGCGCAGACTAAAATCCGTGGAATTCCTCAACATCCTGCGTCGTGACGGCCTGGCACCCGGCAATGGATGACCTGGTAGAAGCGCAGCAAGAACTGAAACGCTTCCTGTACGGTGCACTGGATCAGCAGCATGCTCAGCGCTTTCTCAGCAAGTCCAAGGTTGGGTACGTGCTCCTGAACCACGGGTACGACTAGACTTTCGCTTCCTGCAAGCAAGCTGTAAACGAGCGCAAATGATCCGCGTAGCCTAGAATGGTGCCGGTGACTAAGAAGAACACCAAACTGGTAAAGACGCTTATCCAGAGATCCACAAGAGCCGCGGACACAGTGTAGACCGCAATGACTGCCTAGCCTGACACCAAGAAGGCTCTATCCACCCTACTGGCCTCTCTAGAACGGCCGAAGATGGGCCACATCTCCAAGAACATGGAAGTGAATATCAGCACGTATGGTATGAAGGAGACCAGCCCCATAGTCGAAAGCACAAGAACATAGCTATTGTGCGGTGTTGGCTGGTCATAGGCAAGAGTCGGCCAGTAGCCGCGGCACTGTTAGGAGCGGTTGAAAACTGAACTCCGAATCGTTGCAAGCGGTAGGTGAGCGTGGACCATTTTGTCATTCCACGAGACGGAAATGTCCATGCCCTGCTTCAATGTGTCCGGGAAGTTAGCTTCCAGATTCTATCCTCAACAGCACAGGAGCTACGATCGTCTCTACGAATGCCTTGTTTTATCTGCGTTCTCCAGCAGTTACCGTTTACCTTGTCTCCCGTTTATGCGCTTGGCGTAAAGACAAAGGCACTGCGGGTAAGCAAAGCACCGCACTGCACTAACCCGCGGCAGTACGACCGAAGGCGAAGTCCCTCGTCAAGCGAGGCGAACGGCCGCCATCTGTTTGGCGGGGGAGCCCCCGCAGCGAAGCGGAGACGGGAGTGGGGCAGGGTCCCCGAAGCGCAGCGGAGCGGGGCAACCGCCGCTGAACATCGGATACTGATTCACATCAAGCGTTACGTATTGCTTCCTTATCAGTGCAGGAGAAATCTACCATGACCGGTTCACTTTTCAGCTGAAAATGGTTCACTTTTGAATTGCAAATAACAAGAACCTGCGTGAATTTGACAAAACTGATAAATGGATATATACTAACAAAATGGCTTTCAGGAACCGCGGGCCTGGAAAGCATAGCGCTTAGTTGAAA
>Ga0315543_1004706_pt1 | contig 11176 bp, 4 predicted proteins | sample SalMarSW160210MG_2_FD_203098 | JGI IMG/M metagenome (GOLD analysis project Ga0315543, IMG submission 203098) | Salt marsh sediment microbial communities from the Plum Island Ecosystem LTER, Massachusetts, United States - Salt Marsh Sediment SW1601-210 ...
TGCCCTAACGCATTGTATACCTTTAAATCTACTTTCTCATCCTTAGGCAATTCATACTCTATAAACGTCACTGAAGTAAATGGATTAGGATAATTCTGCTTCAATCGATAACTTATAGGCTTCTCCGCTATCTGCACTCCCGTCCATACTGAATCCTTGAACTTACCTATTACAAACGCAAACATCCCTAACTCACTTATCCCCCCGCGCTTCACAGTATAAGGCCTTGTCGTGAAATTAAACTCGTAATCTCCACTACCTGCCTCTGTTGTATCACTTCCCATCAAAAATATCCTCGCATTATCCTCTCTGCTACTCCTAAATAAATTGTTCTCATGCAGTGAAGACGGATTCCATCCAAACTTCAAATCGTAATCTCCACCGTCTACTGCACCTTCTGCTATGTTCCATTTCAATTTAATACGCGGCTTTGTTGTTTGATACGTCGTGTCCATAACTGCTCCTACCGATATAGTATCATAATCTCCATTATTGGTTATCCACAAAGGACAATATGAAACCGTGCTTCCTCCGCTTGCTCCTATGGGATATAATACCTCTGTAGAATTCCCCACCGGCAACAACAACTTCCCTCCTCCGTCTGTGTTTACAAACGCTGTAGTTACTGACTCCGTTGTTGCTGACCTCGCTGTCAATGCATTTGCTCCTAACACTAACTTACCTCCTAAATTCAAATTACCTCTTATCTGTCTTGTGGAGTGCAAGTTTACTCCAGAATTATTCGAAATTATTAAATCCTTTGGACCCTCGACAACCGGAAATTCAAGCTCTGCCGTCGTCTGGTCACTACTACCCGAGTATTTCAACGCCCCATCCTCGCCATAGCTCAATACCTCACTTACTGATAGCAACAACCCATCCTTCATCTCCATTACTCCATTTACAACTACATCCCCTGACAGCGTCAATCCCATACTGTTATTCAATGTCAGGTTATTTGCCGTATCCGGTAGCAAGCTACCAGTTACCTGCGCTACAATCCCATTATATGTGTAATTTGCTGACTTGCTTAATATAATCGTGTCTCCTATCTGTTGTATATTACCATCTATTCCATTAGCGTGTGCTGTCTCTAATGTAGCTCCTGAATCCAATATAAAGTGACCACTGCCTGTCAATTCACTCGTTCCAATATTCAACGTAGTTCCACTGTCTACCTCTATCGGTAACGCATCTATCGTATTACCTGACCCTATATTCAAACTCTGTACCCCTGCTTTCTTAAATACAAACCCCGCTCCTAACGGCGTTGTCGTAACGCTCTGTATACTCGCATCTGAAGTAGAAAAATTACCACCGCTTAGATTCCATACCGTAGTACCTGTTCCTCCTTGTGTTCCTCCACTTATACTAAACTGACCTCCTGTTATGTTTATACTACCACCTTGATTTATAGTAACAGATGTCCCTCCTTCATTCGACATATGCGCAGCAACTGTCCCCGATATCTGATTAAAATCACCATTAATATTTATAACTGCCGGTGTACCTGCAGTTGGAGTACATAATTGCCATAATCCTGTTCCTGTATTCTGTATATTTATGTTTCCTAATATCGTATCTCCATTCCATCCCATACTTACATCCGATGCCTGCCCCAAACAATCCCATGTGAAGTGGTAAAAATTCTGTCCTAAACCTGATGGCGATTCACTCGTAACGCTGCTGACTTCACAGGTCGATCCTTTTCCCCACCTCGATACCGGGATTGAGCCACCGTTCCGCTCATGCACATATCGACTGCCATCTAAAAAACTTATTGTCGCAGATATATCCTGTGTGATAGAGTCATAATTTATTAAAGTTCCACTGACTGCCAAATCCGCTCCAAGTCCGTCTTTAACCAACAATGTAACACCAGGATTAATCACCAAATAACCGTCAGATGAAATAATGACTTGATCTATTGAATCCGTTGCCGTTACAGTCACCGTATCTCCACTAAGAATCTTTATTACTCCATCGGATAGATTCGGAATACTAGATGCTGGATTAATCCATGCCGAACCGTCATATTGCTCCCAAGTATTAACATCGTTCCAAGGCCCTGATTCAAAAGAGCGAAATTCGCCGACAGAGTAATAATAATCTGTACCGCCGTCAAACGCCTCAACACTAAAATAATAATCTACTCCCGCATTAAGACTATGTATTTCGATACTATCCACATCATAAACCATATAATTGTTATACAGTTTATCTGATGCTATACCATAGCGTATGACATAACCATCTGCATTTGAGACTGTATCCCAGCGGACTACAGCGTTACGCTCATCAGTATCACGCTCCACTGTAAAACCGGCAACTGGTGTGAATACAGCTTGGTTTGAATTTCCGAACACTCGAAGATCGCGAACTGCAAAATTTCCTTCCCCGGGAGTAAATATGTTTGTAAGCTTAATATAACGCGCTTGGGCAGTTGAAGCCAGTTCAATAAAATCGTGCGGGACATCCTGCGTATTTAGACTCTTATCAACGAGTGTATCCCAATTCATGCCATCGTTGGAATTTTCGATGATGTATCTTTCATATAATATATTGTCGCGCCCACGGACAAGGCTGGGAACAGTATTGTGTTCCGCAAAATTTACCTGAATAGCTTCAATATCACATTCCTTACCCAAATCAATCAACATCCATTCACCGGGATCACCAGTCTGAGCGGACCAATAAGTACGAACTTCTTCATCAACCGCATTCTCAACACCATAACCATCTAAAGAGGAAGAAGCCGCGACATATTTTTTGTGAGACAGTAAAAGCATACCGGCAAAATTGTCATCGATTGGATCGCTCTCTATCCCGGGAAGATATTGGGGGTAGTCACCAAAGACCGTATTACAGCGGATGTTGCTATCAGCGTCAACAGCAACCGGAAAAAGACCTAAACGGCGTTCGAACATATGTTTGACCGAGATAGTCATCGTTGCAATATGCCAATAGTTACTATCTTTATCCATAAATGTGCAACCATGTCCCGCCCCTGAGATAAAACCGGTCGGTTTAAATGAAAAAGGACTGTACGTCGCATATTGAAAGGGTCCTTTTGCTGAATCGGATGATACGTAGATACCATCTGCATACGTTTTGAACTCCGTTCCTGGGGCAGCATAATGAAGGTAGTATTTATTATTTATTTTGTTCATCCACGCTCCCTCAATCCAAGGTACTTCATCCAACAAATTATCATCTCCTCGTCTTTCCCACCCATGTGATGAAGCCATTGAAAAAACCAAGTCGACTTCACTACCTTTTTCCTGAAATGTTGTGGGGTCGAGTTCAACCATACGAATATTCGCAATGGTTGTTGAATTAGTTAGTCCATGATACATATATAACCTTCCATCATCATCGAGGAAAAGAGCCGGATCGCCATACGATCCAATACTTGGTCCTTCCGTCCAAACACCCGATTTAGGGTCGGCAGTCTTGTAGATTGTACCAGTTGCAGAAGGAGCATAATATACAGTATCCCCTATAACTAATGCAGCAGGTGCATAACTTTCGATGTCGATACCAGTCGGAATAATAAGTGTCCAATTATGAAGATCTGTGGAAGTCCAATAGCCACCTGAGCGAGAAGCAAAAAGATAATAGTCATCTTCGAACAAAATTACAACCGGGTCAGCGGCTTCACGGGCATCAATTGCATCAGACATAAATCTATAATTTAGATTTAAAGGATTACAGAAGGTTTGTTGCGCCTTAGCAGTCTGTGTTGCCAGAAGTAAACCGCATAACAATTGAAAGTATAAAATCCTGGCTCTCGGCGTTATTGGTTTTCGGATATTATTTTTGAAAGTGCTTAATATACAAACGCTGTCCGGCTTTTTTGCTAGTATTTTGCCTATGGCAACACTTGATGCACTGAGTAAACATGCTTTAAAAATAGAATATAGAAAAGATATTGAGATACTAAAACCAATTGTTAAAATTAATACTATCATAAAGATTCCTCCTTATAATTCATTTAAAAATAAAAAGCTAAGATAAAAGACATTTATTATTCCTCTATATTTATTATAGTTTTATTGTTAGTTCTCTCTAAGTTTGATAATATAATATAAATTTCTATAATTGTCAAGATATCGAGAAATTTCGCCAGACGTTCCAAGGCAACTAATTTTTACCCTGTTGTTTTCATGCAATATGCCACATATTATTTTCAGAATAAATGTCATATTTTTATCCGTAAGATCTGTGCTTTAAAATATTCTCTATTAATTTCTCTTTCTTCACAAGAGAATTCTCCTCCGATATTTCTGTTTGATAGATAACTTTACCTTCATACAAAATCCATATTGTACCTTCGGAAGATACTCTTACTTCTACTTTCTTTCTATATGGATTAAGTTTCCTCCTCGTTAGAGGAAGGAGTATCTCCTGTTTACAGAAACTTATTGTGCTATCGTTTGATACACTCCTCACATACCTCCTGGTAAATACTAAATCAAGATTTATACCTCTATCACTTCTATAAACACTTCCTTCCACTCTTGGTCTTCTTTTAAATCTTTTATTCCAGTAAGAAATGAATACATCCCGGAGGAAACCATTTGCTTCTCTATAGTCTCTTATTTTTGCCAACCACATCTCATTTATAAGTCTATCCTGGAGTGTTCCCAAATCCCTCTCTATCCTTCCTTTTGCCTGAGGAGAATTCGCAGGTATTAAGGTGATACCAAGATCTTTTAATATCTTTTCTATATGAGTCTCTTCATGTTCAATACTAACGTTATAATGTAATCCCCCATATCTGGTAGTTTTGAAATGGGAGGCTTTATCAACATATAAAGACATAAAAAGTCCTTTATTTTCAAGAATTTTCCTTATAACTTCCATGTTATTGAAGGCAGTATCTTTATGAAAAAATTTCGCAAATAATAGTTCATTTGTGGCATCGTCTATCATTGTTATGAGATACCAATCCTCCGGAATATTTTCCAACCATTGATAAGAAGGAAAGAATCCATCTGTATGAGCATTCCTTCTCTCGGCATCCGTTTTCTCCTTTTATAACCGCTATTTCCTTTTCTCTTTTTAGGTTTATGAAGTCTTTTTTCTATTAAAATATTCCTAATCGTACTGTAAGCAAAGATGAATACCCTCTAAATCATTTAGCTTCTCATTGAAATGGGCTATATTAAATCTACTATCGTATTTCCTCTTAAATAAACCTGAAACTCTTTCTTTCAATAGGTTCGAAATACCTTTTCTTCCGCCTCTCTTCTTTGAAACAATCCCTTCAAGTCCTTTTTCTTTAAAAGCTCTTTTTAATCTTAAAGCGTGCCGATAACTGATCCCTAAAAGTACGCTTACTTGATTACCTGTTATTTCTCTTTTAAGCCAGCTATTGATTATTTCATGTCTTTTAATATCTTTCATAGTAAGGGAATACTTTTCCAAGGTTACCTCCTTTTTCACAAAGGGGTAACCTTTTTTCTATCTTTTTTAATACAAAAAATATAAACCAGTTATTATAAATAAATGTCATGTTTTTCCTCTCAAATGCGACATTTATTTATGAAATTAAAATAGGACATTTATTTATAATAATGACACCAACTAATTTTTACCCTTGACAATTACCAGATAATTATTATGATAAATCATATGGAAATATTTAGCTCAAATAATTTGATATGCCGGAATTTATTAACTTATGGTTATAAAGTTGTCCATATGCTGATTAGAAAATAAGGTAAAGAGCAATTGAATTATCGTGATTTTAAAAATTATATAATAGTTAAATATTGAAAGTAATAAGAGTAATGTTTGAAGAGTTATATAGTAAAAGTAGAGAAGTGTTTTTTTGTTAGGCTCACTGAAGTAAGGAGGGCATGATAAAAATTATAGGTGAGAAAGTTTGGGTGTTATCTATATCTATGTTTATTCTGTTTTATCCGTGTGGTCAAAATTCTATCGAGAGGTTTCAATGTAGTTTGAATCATTATCCAAAATCTAAGGAGGTTTATAAGGCAAGAATGTTTGTCGAGTTTTTTGCGTTTAAATCAACTGGTTTAACTTATTTTGTAAACCCTAATGAAAGGAGGTTTTCATGAAAAAAGCGGAAAGGGGAAGAGAGTTGTTGCCCAGGTGGATTTTATATAGTTTGCTTGTATTTGTTGCGTTTTTTATGGTTACTCAAGATGCGAAAACGGCGGTCACCGGAAAGATTGCTGGTGTCGTCGTGGATGCTAAAACCGGTGAGCCTCTACCTGGTGCCAATGTTGTAATCGAGGGTACCGATAGAGGAACTGCCTGTGATGTGGATGGTTATTACTTCATATCAAGATTGGATCCGGGTAATTATAGCCTTCAGGCCAGAATGATGGGTTATAAAACTCTTACGATGACCGGTGTTAGGGTTATATCAGGACATACTACTCCTGCCGAATTCCAGTTAGAGGCGACGGTTATAATGGGTGAAGGAGTGACTGTCCAGGCTGAGAGAGAAGTTATTAAGATGGACCTTTCTTCCGGTTTTTTCGTTGCGGATAAAAGTGAAATAGAAGCTGTTCCTCTTATCTCAGACGTGAAACAATATCTCAACTTACAGGCCGGGATGGCAGGCTGGAGTGTTAGGGGTGGTGGTCAAGGTGAGACCAAATTGCTGGCTGATGGTTTACTTCTTGTCGACCAGAGAGTAAACGAACCTATCATGATGCCCAACCTGAGCGAGATAAAAGAGGTAAGGGTGGAAAAAGGAGGGTTTGCCGCAGAATACGCGAATGTTCGTTCGGGAGTTATAAATGTTGTAACCAGAGAAGGTTCTCCCGGAAAATACGAAGGTTCCTTTGAATTCAGATATACTCCCGGTTATCAAAAGCACAGCGGTAATTCTGTCTTTGACCCTGATAATTATAATAATGCGGTGTATTTATGGAACAAGCTGGATACTGGTTATTTGAATATTGTGCTGGATACGTTAGGTGATATTATTTCTCAGGATACGGTTATTAAATATGACAGCGTTTGCTGGAAAGGCCCTAGGGCCGTATGGGGGGATGAAGACAGCCCGTTTTACGATACACTTAAATATGAACATTATCAAGGATTTATGACATTTGGTGGATGGATATATGAGGTAAGAAGAGATACGAATATTACTACTGCTGAAATGCAGCGTGATAGATTTATGTGGATGCGCCGTATTAATGTACCCAGAACAGATTCTCTCTTATTAATCTATAACGGTGGTGATTCCATTTATGCTCCGATTTATCAAGATGATACTTTATTGATAGGTTATGAAAAGGTTGCTTATGATTTTAGTGATCAGGATAGGACTGGCGAATACGGCAATAAGCCGGATTGGACCTTGGACGCTGGCTTTGGTGGTCCCATTCCCGTTATTGGCAGTTATTTAGGGGATATGACATTTTATACTTCTTACAGGGACCATAATGAAGCGTTTGCTATTCCGGACAGCAGGGATTATTACAGAGAACGCCAGACAAGTTTAAAGCTGACTTCTCGTTTTGGTAACTTTAAGGTAAATATGAAGGGTGCCCACTCAATTATTAATTCCCTTTCCCCGTACGGCGAGGGTCACATGTGGCAAGGGGATTATCCCTCGGGGGAAATCGGACAGGGCTACCTCCGAGGCGGGTCGGATATGTTGTTCGGCGTTGCGCATTATGCTGGAAGATGGCACGGCAGTAATAAATTAAATGGCGATCAGCTGTACAGAGTAAATGCGTTAACCCCGTTCGATATTACTTCCAGAATGTACGGTCTCGCGCTGCAGCATGCTTTGTCAGAGAATACTTTTTATGATGTACATTTGACTTATCTACGCAGGAACAATAGGGCTCAATACAATTATGATGTGCCGACTCGTATGATGGGAGATACAGTGGTGCTGTGGTTTGCAGATAGTATTGGAGAAACTAAATATGCTGTGGACGACGTCCCGTATGGTTGGGCTCACCCTCTACATGAAGACAACTATGGTGCTGATGCTAGTGGCAAAGCGTCATTCGGTTTTTCCCATCAATGTGGAACCTGGAATACTTCCTGGGCACAGACCTATAGCGCGAGTTTCGGTATGAACTCACAATTAAATAAGTACAATCTGATAAAATTCGGTTTTTCGTTTCAATATGATAAACTGCATGAATATTTTATTACCAATGAGGGATGGTTCTGGCCGGAGGAAGGCGAAGACCCAACCGAGTCGAGTGAGGGTTATTTTGTTAACTATAGTTCATATCCTATTCTTGCGGGCGGCTATATTCAGGACAAGATTGAATTCGAAGGAATGTTTGCCAATTTTGGTTTGAGGTTCGATTACTCGGACCCAAATATCGAGTGGCCAGATACTACAGAGAGATATTCGCTTTTCCTTTCTTCATGGTTTAAAGATTCTTTGTTTACTCAGGGTCCTGTGGAAGGCGTGGCTTCTACCTTTCAGATAAGTCCTCGACTTGGAGTTTCATTCCCGGTATTGGAAAAAAGCAAGTTGTTCTTCAATTACGGACATTTTTACTCCCTGCCAACCAACGAGAACAGGTATAAGGTTATCTGGGGTGCACCGGGTGATCCGATTAGTTTCCTGGGGAATCCGCGTCTTACGATGGAGAGGACAGTTTCTTATGAGGTGGGTCTTGAAAGCAGCATAGCTAATACTTACTTAGCAAGGATTTCGGGTTACTATAAGGATACAGATAATGAGAGCGGTACGGTTAAATATTTAAGTTATTACGGAGATGTTAATTATACAACTAATGAAAATACCGGCTATGGCGATACAAGGGGTTTTGAATTTGAGTTTAGGAAAGACCATGGAAGATTTTTTACTGGGTGGGTAAATTATGATTACATGGTGCACACATCAGGAAGGATTGGATTAAGGCAAAATTATGAGGATCCGCTGTTACAGTCAAATGAGGCAAAGGTAGACCCCAAGGAGGATAAACCCCTTCCGCAGCCAGTTTTCAGGGCTCTATTTACATTGAAGGTGCCTCAGGATTGGGGAATATTTTTAGGAGGTTATAATCTTTCATTTTCGTATCAATGGAGAGCGGGTTACTATGATAGGTTTAATCCTTATGGTGGGGATTTTGATGAGGTTTTGGCAAATAATATCCAATGGCCGGCTACGCGTATTATAGATGTGAGTATAAACAAGAGTCTTTCGATCGGCGGTGCTACAGCTAATCTGTTTATGGATGTGCACAATATTTTTGACTGGGGTACTCTGGATGCTCAAGGCTTCGACCCTTCTTTGACTGGTGGCGTAGACCGAATTGAATATCTTAAATCCCTTCATCTCGAGATCTTTGATGAGGAACCTTTTGTGGATGATGAATCGGTAGTCGGTCCTAAAGAAGCCGGAACCGAACCGGATCATATTGGAGATTTGAAAAGCGATGATAAACCATATATAAATAATCCCAATAGAGATTACCTTTGGTACCTTGACCCCAGATATGTGCAGTTTGGAATAAGGTTCTCTTTTTAGAAGAGAAGAAAAGGAGGTTATTGAAAATGAAACATAGGAAGTTATTAATATTAATTTTTCTGCTGGCCTTTTTCCGGGTGGGTGGTGTCCATGCCCAGATTGTTAAACTGGTCAAAGTGGGAAAAACTGAAGCCAGGATATATGACCATGGCTGTCAAAGCAGTGAAGTTTGGGATTATGGTATGGTTGCGTACTATAGAGGCAGTTACTGTACTGTGGAGGATGAGATTGGTAGTACGAACTCGTGGCCAGGAGGGTTACTTAAGGATGCCGGATTGCTTTTTGGGGCTCGAAACTGGGAGGATACAACCGGACAAATATGGGATGCTTATATTACAGGAAGTTGCGCTCGTTTACGTGACCTTGATATTTATCAATTTGCTGTTCCGGATGAAGGGGGGTTGTCAATACGCAGGTATATGAGGTATCCTCTTCCGCAGATAATTGTCGATGGAGATCATTGTGAAGATCCATTTCCTATGTCTGGAGATGAGGTGGCGCCCGAAAAAATTTGGGGAACTGCCGATATAATGGTCGAGTCCGATGTCAGGTTTAGCATAGGTGTGGATGCTAAGCAGAGAGTGTTAGCCTGGAGTCAGCCCGGACATGATGATTACGTTATATGGGATTGGACATTTGTAAATACGGGTAATGTAGATAGGGATCCTGAAATCGAGCTCCCGGATCAAACATTAGAGGATGTTTATATTGCCAGAGTTACCGAGGCTATGGTAAACGGTATCGGGGACAATAAAGCACTGAGTACCTTTGCAGGAACAACAGAAAACCATGACACGACACTTGCTTATCCTCAAGGTCACGATTCTCTTCGGATTGATTATATTACTCCTCTTAGAGCAGGTGGTTTATCGAGAGATAGTTATGGTTTTAACGCCGGAGCTGGTAATTGGAGTGTTCTGACCGGAGCCCGTTTTGCTGGCTCGGCGGTTTTATTTGCCCCTAAAAGTATTGATGTTCCGCAGAACTATCCCATTTCAGATATTGCCGCAAGTAATGACCCTGCCCAGCCATGTATGCATACAAGTATGCTGGCGGAGCCCAGCTGGATTTTATTGCACAATGGAATATTGGCTGATTTTAACACAATGACACCCCAGGACCACGTTGATGCTTATGAGGTTATGGTGAAGGGAGTATTTGGTATTGACACAACAATTCCTAATTATGAAGAAGCTTATTATATGGATAGTCTTTATGATGTTTACGATACTACAGCTTCCGGACACAAGACTCATTACGAACAACCCATAGATAGATGGGGAGAGCTAGATCCGGATAGGGGATATGCCTATGCCTCAGAAATCTCGTGGATCAGGTTTGACCAGCAAGGTCATTTTTCAATAGGACCTTACCAGATGGAATTCGGGGATACTCTGAGATATGTCTTTGCCTATGTAGGTGGTGCCATAAGCAGGAAGACTTCATACCTTCTCGGTGAAGCGTGGAATGCTGGGACAGCGGCTTCTTGGCTGCCAGGTATGGATTCGGCTCAAATGGTAGAAGAGTTGAAGAGAAGAGACCCTATATTCAACGTTTATTATGATATCGGAGGTTTAACTCCTACACCTTCTCTTAATGATATAGCGAAAGACCTGTTGGTGGCTAGAGGCAGAGATTCTCTTTTCAACAACGGAATGAACGCGCAGAGAAACTTTAATATGAATT
>Ga0315543_1004707_pt1 | contig 11174 bp, 6 predicted proteins | sample SalMarSW160210MG_2_FD_203098 | JGI IMG/M metagenome (GOLD analysis project Ga0315543, IMG submission 203098) | Salt marsh sediment microbial communities from the Plum Island Ecosystem LTER, Massachusetts, United States - Salt Marsh Sediment SW1601-210 ...
CGACCTTGTTCATGCCATAGAGGTCACTGGTGGCTTCGTCTTGGCCGAGCACGTATCCGCCGGCCGCCCGAACGGCACGGCAGCCGTCCGCGCCGTCGCTTCCCATTCCGGTCATGATCACGCCCAGGCAACGGCCGGGGAATACTTCGGCGACGCTTTTCATCATGACGTCTATCGAAGGCTTATGGTTGTTGACCGGCTCACCATCGCGGATGAGCACGCCGCTTTGGCCGTCGCAACAACGCAGCCGCAAATGCTTGCCGCCCGGCGCGATCAGTGCGTGATTGGGGCGAAGCGAATCACCGTGCTCCGCTTCCTTGACCGAAAGCTTCGAGAGCAAGTCGAGCCGAGAGGCCAGCGGCCGGGTGAAATGGGCAGGCATGTGCTGGACGACCACCACCGGCGGCATCGGCGGACCGAGTGACTCGAACAGCGTCGCCAAGGCCGGCGGCCCACCCGTCGATATCCCTATCGCGATGCACTTGTCGGCCAGCTCGGACGGACAGCCGGTTGACACCGTTTTCGGAACGTGGGGCTTCCTCCAAAACGGCTGCAAACGTCTCTTGTGATCCTTCCGAATGCGAAGAATCCGCCGTACGTCCGTGCCCGCCACGTGTCGAATCTTTTCGATCAACTCGTCCTTGAGTATGGCCTCGACTTCCGAGCCGCGCTCGGGCTTTGCCAGATACTCGATGGCGCCGCGGTCGAGGGCCTCCAGCGTGATCTCCGCACCCAGTTGCGTCAGAGCACTGACCATGATCACCGGCACCGGATGAATCGCGAGCAAGGAGTCGAGCGCTTCGAGCCCGTCCATGATGGGCATCTGAATGTCGAGCGTAACCACGTCCGGCCGGGTCGACTTGAATATGTCCAACGCCTGCTTCCCGTCGGCGGCGGTCCCCGCCACCTCCATCTCCGGGGCCTGGGCAATATAGTCGCAGATCATCGCGCGAACGACGGCCGAGTCGTCCACCACCAGCACGCGTATGGGTCGTCGCATCATGGTCTTTTCGCGCGGTCTAAACCTTGGCCCCGGTTGGGTTGCTAACGCCGCTCCATGAAACGTAGCTCACGGTTTGCCTACGGTTCTGGGTCGATCCGGGTTTTGGCCACCGGCGCAGCCTGACAAACCGTTCCAACCGGAACGTTGGCGGGCCCGTTTTCGGTTGTTGCGTTTCCTGCCGGCGTTGGCTCGCCGCTCGAACGTCAGCAACAGATCGACGCGGCCGGCTCGGACGTCGGTGAGACGACACCGCCGCTTCGCTGCGAATCGACGCGATCCTGGGCCGCTTGCAGGACCATTCGCAGCAGATCGGAGTAGCGAAATCCCCCGAAGCCCGCCATGTAATTGAACTTGCCGTCCCAGCACCACCCCGGGTTGGGGTTCACTTCCATGAGCTTGATCCTTCCCTTGGCGTCGGAACGAAAATCGAATCGGGCATAGTCGCGGCAGGAGGTCCGTTCGAACAACTGGATGGAGTGGTCGATCAGTTGCCGCTTCTCCTCCTCGGGCAAATCCGCTTCGTGGTATTTGATCTGGGTCCAATAGGGTGAATCGGGTTCCCATTTGGACTCGTATCCCAGAATCCAGGGCAAGCCGGCGTCCAAGCCCGTGTAGTCGACTTCCACGATCGGGAGCACCTCGAAGCCGGAGCCCGGATTGCCGACCATACCCACGCTGTATTCGCTGCCCGAGAGAAACTCCTGAATCAGCACGGGCACGCCGGGCATTTCCTCTCGGAGTTTGTCGAGATACGCCATCAACTGCTCCGATCCGTGAACGACGGCGTCTTGCGTGATGCCGATGCTGCTGTCGCCGAAGTTGGGTTTGACCAGGGCGGGAAAAACGGAAGGCAAGGTGGCCGACTGGTCGTCCGGGTCGAAATAGGTCTCCAGCGGCGTGGCCACGTCGACCGATTGGGCGATCGCCCGAACGAGCGACTTGTTGTAGCACAAGCCGAGGCAGGCGGGCGCCGCGCCGCTGTAAGGGATTTCGAGCATCTCCAACAGGGCCGGAACGTGCAATTCCTTGAAGGCGTCGTTGCCAAATCCCTCGTCGCACAAATTCAGCACGAACAACGGTGGATCCGCTCGCAAGGCGGCCATCAGGCCCGCGTGGTTGTCCAGATAGTTGAACCGGAAATCGGTCAGCTCACCCAGCGCGCGCTTCATCCGCTCGACGGTTTCCAAATCCTCCTCGTTGAATTGGCCGCCGCGTTTGACGGCGTCGGGCAGTCGCGGATCGCCAAGAATGACGGTGACCTCCGGAAAGGCCGGCCCTTGCTTCGCCGGCTTGCGCGTCCAGACCGGTGCCTGGGCGGTCAGAAACATCCGATGCGCCATCATGCCCAGGTCTTGATTGCGGTCCGATTCGGCCAGCACCGATCCGTGATCTCGGATCGAGTGGAACCCAGCCTCCTCGAGCAGGCTGCCGATCTGTTCCCGAGAGTAAAGGCGTTCGGCATAGAACTGGTCGACGATGACCCCCCGATCGCAGTGGACCACGACTTCGCGGGAGATCAGCCGCGTACCATCGCCCGACAGGGACCGCTCGCGGCAGACCATGTGGTTCTGGTCGATCCACTCCCAGCTTCGGGGCTCGAAGTGGGCACGCATCCAGTCGCCGTCGACGAGATCCATCACGAGCGTTCCGAGAGGTCCCAGCACCCGGGCCACGGCGTCGAGCACCCGACGATCGTCTTCCTCCCGTTCGAAATAGCCGAACGAGTTGCCGAGAATGGCCACGCAATGGAAGCTATCGGCGGCAATCCGGAATCTCCGAGCATCCCCCTCATGGAACGTAATGTTCAATCCGTCGCTCTTGGCACGGCGCCGAGCCAGCCGAATCAGGTACCGGGACCGGTCGACACCCGTGACGTGCCGGAAGCCGCGACGGCTCAACTCCAGGCAGTGGCGTCCCTGCCCGCAGCAGAGATCCAGCACGCGGTCGTTCGGCTCCAGCCCGGCACACTGCACGAGCAGGTCGACCTCCCGACCCGTGTTGGCGTGGTTCTCGACCACGTCGCCATCAGTCTTCAAATAAATGGAGTTGAACAGTCTCCTCCACCAATCGTGGGGCAAGTGCCGTTCGAGATCGGAGACGGGACCGATCGTGCGGACGCCCTGCGGCGCTCCGTTTCGCCTCTTGGAAGAAGACGCCAAGCAGTGGGGTCCGCGACCGTTGGTTCCTGTACGACTCATAAGACGATTCCTGTGGTGAGGGGCAACGCGTGGAACAACCTTGTGCAAGAGTGGCGGCGGTTTGGAAAGGTGGGACAGGCTCGCCTGCCGGAAGTCGAGGTTCCAACTCCTGAGATTCGCACACGGCGGCTTCACCCTGCGTCAACAGCACGACGCAGAAAGCGTGGTGAATATATCACCGGCCGCCATTTTGACAAGATGAAAAAAAGCCGGATTATCCAAGGGACGCAGCATCCGCCGGGCACGAGACCGACTGGGGACCGGCCTCGATCTGGCGCCGCCACGGTCGCGTGGCCATGCCGCTTATGGTGCCCATGGCGCGCCCTTGGCCCGGGCCGATCTTGCCCTGTGGCGTGCCTTGAAGGAAGGGGGTGTCCGGGAATTGAAGTCGGGATTTTTCGAGGCAAAATGTGTGCCACTGCTTGCCGCTGGCAAGCAGTGCCGACTTTGCAGCCGTTGAGCACTGCTTCTGGCGAAGCAGTGGCACACATAGGATTCCCGGACGGCTTTGCAAACCGTATTGTAAATCTGTACAGTTCCCTGGCTGCATCGTCGGTGTTCCTTGCCCTCCGGATGGCCGCAAGCCTTTTTGGGACAGTCACTTCCGGCCGGAAGACGTTTTTCACCCTGCTTCGGCACGCCACGTGCATCTCTTGAAGGCCGTTGTCCGTCAAACCACTTCTGGCGAGAACAAGGAGGCTGCCATGTTGGTGTTGACCCGAAAACTGGACGAACAAATCCACATCGGCAAGGACGTGACGATTACGATTGTGCGGGTCCGCGGCGGCGCGGTCCGCATCGGCATCGAGGCCCCGCGCGAGGTGCAGGTTCGCCGGGCCGAGTTGCCCTTGGCCGAACCGGTCTGCCACCGTGCCGAGCCCCATCGGGCCCGGGCGGCCATCGATTCCGAGAAGGCCCCTGGGGCAAGGGCACCCGATCGCAGCCCCGTTTCTCGGAGCCCGGAGCCACGAAGCCGCGGCGCGGTCGGTCCGAGAATGAATCGACCTCGATGACCTCTTTCTAAATAAGAACGTGTGTTTTGAAATGGGTGCCACTGCTGGCTTGTCCAGCAGTGCAAATCGAATTCCCCGGGAAAAACACTGCTGGACAAGCCAGCAGTGCCACCCATCAGTCAACGGCCGCCTGCGCTTTTAGGCGGTCCGGGCCGATTGCAAGAACGTCGCCGCACAAGGTAGAATTGCCATGGGGGACTCGCTCCTCCTTCGGCACCAGGCGGCAATCTCAGCCATGTTCAAGGCGAAGCAACAGCTCGGCAAGTACCGGATCCAGCGGAGGCTCTCCAGAGGGCCTTTCGCCGACGTTTATGCGGCCCTGGACACGATCGAGGGTGTCCGGGTGGCTTTGAAGATCCCGCAAGCCGGTCTGATGACCAAGGAATTCCTGGAGGATTTCCGAAAAGAAGTCCGGCTCATGGCGCGACTCGATCACGCCAACATCCTTCGGCTGAAGGACGCGAGTTTCATCGGCTCCCGACTGGTCATCGCCTTTCCGTTGGGCGAAGGCACCCTGGCCGATCGGATGTGCTATCGGCTCTCGCTCCGCACCATGCTGGACTATGCCGGCCAGATGCTCGAGGCCGTCGCGCATGCACACTCCAATCAGATCATCCACTGCGACATCAAACCGGAGAATTTCATTCTCTTCTCCGGCAATCAACTGCGGCTGACCGACTTCGGCATCGCGAAGGTCGCCCATCGAACGATCCAGGCTTCCGGCTCGGGGACGGTGGGCTACGTGGCTCCGGAGCAGGCGATGGGCAAGCCGTCCGTCCGCAGCGACGTCTTTTCGTTGGGCCTGGTGTTCTATCGCATGTTCTCCGGACATCTGCCCGAATGGCCCTACACCTGGCCGCCTCCCGGTTTTGCCAAGCTGCGCGAGCGAGTTCATCCGGATCTGATCGGCGTCATACACAGGGCCATGCAGATCGACCCTCGCAAACGATTCAAAAGCGCCGTGCAAATGCAGGCCGCGCTGAAAAGGGCAAAGCCTCGCGCGCTGCGCCGTGGTGCCAGACTCCGAAAACGCACCGGCGGCGGCAACGCCAAAGGCGACTGGAAGACGATTCGCCGCCGGCAGTTCCAGAAGGAATATGGCGCCGCTCTGCAAACGCGGTTCTCGTGTCCGCGCTGTGGTGGTCCCGTCTCGGAGCCCATGCGGGCGTGTCCGTGGTGCGGCGCGCCGCGAAGCGTGCATCGCGACGAAACGCGGTTTCCCGCACGTTGTCCCCGTTGCATGCGCGGCATGAAACTCGATTGGCGCTATTGTCCGTGGTGCTATGGGGCCGGGTTCGCGGTGAGCGCCAACCGCCACTATTCCGACGCGCAGTATCAGGCACGCTGCTCGAGTCCCGGCTGCTCGCCGGGCCTGCTGATGCCCTTCATGCGTTACTGCCCCTGGTGCCGCCGCAAGGTCCGGCGAAAGTGGAAGCTGCCCGACGACGGCCGTGAGCGATGTCCGTCGTGCGGCTGGGGCGTGGTCAAGTCGTTCTGGGACTATTGCCCTTGGTGCGGCAAACGGCTTCGAGGTCGCTAGGCCCTTTCTCGCGAATGTGCAGCGGGTGCCACGGGCATCTTGCCCGTGCAATGATTGCGGCACTGGCGCTCGCGCCAGTGGCACTCCACCCCGAAAAACGAATGTGACGGAGCACTAGCTTGCATTCTGGAAACGTTTTGGTATGATTATTGGCATGCCGCTTCGCCGTTTGGGTGGGTTGTTCAGCGCTGGCTGGAGCTTCAGCGGTTGTCGCGACGCGGCGCGAATCGCTTCTCCCCGAGGCTCTTGCGGGCCTAACGAGCTTCTTGCAAGTGAATGCGAATCAAAACGCTTTTCGCAAGGAGAAGAAAAATGTCAGGGAAGAATCGCTGGCTGCAAGTCGCCGTTCTCGTGTCGGTTGCCGCGTTGGCCATCCCCAATGCCGCGCGGGGCCAATGGGATGCCCGGCAATGGGACGTCCCCGACACGAACAAACCCTGGATCGAAGATCCGCCGGGGACCTGGATCATCGATCCGGCCTACGAGAAGACGTGCTGGGAGGCGGTGGCGGCCAACCAGCTTTCCGCCGCCGGCTACGAGCCCTTCCACTGGGAGATTTACGGGCAGATCTATGCCCATTTCTGTAATATGCCGGGGGTCCCCAACTACGCGGCGAAGTGGTGGCTGGTCAACTACGGACAGAACCCCGACAGTTGGTGGTTCAAGCCAGACAACCCGTACACCGATTTCGAGATCCACAACACGCCGGGGCTGTTCGATCCCGACGGGCCCGACGGGCCCCAGTCGGACGACTGGCCGGCCGACGGTGCCCGCGCGGCCGACTACAACCAATTGCTCGACCAGCTTAACGAGAACCACTACATCAATATCGGTATTGCCCAGGGCCTCGAAGCCGGCGGGCACGCCCTGACGCTGGTCGGCGGAAACTACGCGGGCACTCCCCCCAACGAAAACTGCATCGTCCATGACCCCGACACGGGCCCGGACTTCGGCGAGGAAGGCAAACTCAACACTTTCGACCCATGGCGGTTCCTCTGGACCGTCTACTACGCCGACGTGCTCCGCCCGGGGTTGAACAAGCCGGAGTACGCGATGCGCAACTACGACGTGGCCCATTGCTGGGGCAATGCCGGGCTCCTTCGTGACGCGGGCGAGCATGGTAACGAGCTGGGGTGGGACGACTACCCGGACCCCGAGTGGCTGCCCGGCCAGAACAAGGTCAAGATCTATGCCCAGCAGTTCGGCAATCGCGCCGGCCACTCCTATCTCTTGATCGACTATGCCAAGGCCCAGGCCGGCGATCCCGAGATCACCGTCAAGGACGAATTCGGCAACGAGGCCCAGTGGATCGGCCCGGCCCGATGGTCCGAGAGCCAATCCCAGGTGCTGCTCCACTATCGCTTCGCCGAGTGCGACTACAACGAGCACGGGCAACTGATCCACGTCCAGCCCTATCAGCCGGAATACCAGATCATCGAGTTTCCCGACGATGACTACCGGACGCTGGAGCACGCGGTGGTCGGGTGGGACGTGGCGACGTACTGTGCCCCCGAGGTCGACAAGGTGTTCTACGCGACCTCGGACCCGGCCGGCGCACTGCCGCTCGAAGCACCGTGGAACGAGCTCGGCGGAGATCCGCCCCCAATGGCCGACAACCTGTGGCTCGCTCACGCCAACGTCTACCTGCCCGGTCTGGCAAAGGTCGTCGATTTCACGCTGACGTACATTCGCGGAGAAGACGACCCGGCCTTGTGCTGGGACGAGGGCGATCCGGCTCTCTACGGGGCGGGCTACTACGACGAGGCCTTCACGCCGAGCTTCAGTGATCTGTCCTGGTCGATTGAAGATCCCATCGTCGTCGATAGCGACGGGAACCCCGACGAAGAGGGCGAGTTCATCCTGGAAAAGCTCTGTATCCGCATGATCGTCGGCAAGCATCCGGATTGGGAGTGGATCAAGCTCGTAAGCGGCTGGCCCGTGGGGTCCTACAACGTTCTTTCCGCCACCTTCGACACGCAGTGGACACCCGACCCGGCCATTCCCGGCGATGCGAACGGCGACGGCGCAGTCGACCAGATCGATATCAAGATACTCGCGAACCATTGGGGCATGACGGAAGCGAAATGGATCATGGGCGATTTCGACTTCGACGGCATCGTCGGCCCACGCGACGCGTCGATCCTCGCGGCCAACTGGGGCTATGGCACCAGCGAGGCAGACGAGGCGTCATCGGCCGTCCCCGAGCCGTCCATGCTTCTGCTAGTGGCCACTTCGATCGTCTGGATGGTCGGCTGCGCAAGACGCCGCCGTTGAAGAGGATCTTCAAGGAGGGTGGCCGGGGGCTGGTGCAGCGGTGCCCCGGACGGCCCGAACGTCTTCTGCGGAGCACTCTCAAGCCCTTATTGAATCTTCCTTGGGGTAAGCGAACGGGAGGCGTTTCCCCTCGCGAGAGTGGGCTTTCTGAGTAATCACCCTCGAATTTGTTGCCCTTGGCCGTGACGCTCTGGTATGCTTTCGACTATTGATTTCTTAAGGGCATAATCTACGACCCAGTGAAAGCGGAGGGAAAACTGATGATTCGGCTAACAACGATTTGCCTGGCAGTGTGCATCCTTATGATCAATGGGGTCGATCTGGCGCCGGCGGATGCGGCTGCCTCGGAAGGAACTGTCGATGTGTATGTGGTTGCGCGCCAGTCAGCCACGCCCGAGGGCGAAGCCGTGAGCGACACCTTGCCGGACTCGATTGGCGCGGTGTGGGTGGGAACGAGCTACGTCGTGGAGATATGGATGCAAGACACCTGGGATGGAAGTATGCCCGGCGGCCCCAGCCCCGGGCTGACCGGTGGCGAGTTCGACCTGCATTTTACCGCCAGTCGGTCGGACGCAACCGCGTTGCACTACGAGGGGCCCTTCTATTCGGGCGGCGCGCTGGACGGCGGAACCATCGACAATGTCAACGGAGTGGTTGACGATTTCTGCGCCGGAACACTCTCGTCGGGAATCGGCGTGACGCCCGACTACGCGCGGCTTGGCTACGTCACGTTCGATACTTCCAGTAGCGGCACACAGGACTTCGTGCTCGACGAAGCAGAAGTGGCACGATATGGCTTGGGCCTCGTGGATCCGAGCGAGATCGTGCTCAGTGGCGCCTCGGTTAACCAGGGTCTCCCGAGCGCCCGGACGTTCACCATCCGCCATAGCAACATGGTAGTCGGCGGCATGATCAACGGGGCCAATCTGGAACCCGAGCCGGTGCCGGCGGGTTTCGCCGCCGGCTTGAGCGGCACGGTCGACGTGATGGTCGACAATTGGGGCGCGCCGACCATCATCCAACTCCAGAATGGCAGCGTGGACGTGGCGACCAATTACGGGGACGGGCCGTTCCGACCCGGCATCGACGGCGATGATTCGGCCGATTACGGCGACTTCGCCTTCCAGGCGGACGTCTCGCCGACTGAAATCATCGAATTGGCCATCCGCGACTTGGTCCTCGGATTCGACAGCGGAATACTCCCGGTCGTGGGCCATGAACGGTTCTCGGCCGAGCAGATTCAGATGGAGGTCGCCAGCGGTGCGCTGGATATTCGCTCACCGGCGATGGGAGGCCACCGGTACGACATGACCGGGTTGTCAGCCACCGCCGACCAGGAGGAAATGGGAGTGCTGCTGGAGATAGACCCATCCGGTATCTATGAACTCGCGTTCATCTATGAGCGTACGATTGACATCAGCGGTCTGAGTCCTCACATCGACGCGGGCAGCTATCTCACGCTTCAAGGAACCCTTGCCGCCGAAGGAATACCGGAACCCTCCACATTCACCATGTTGTGCCTGGGTGCCATCGGTGTTCTCGCCTATGCGCGGCCAGGGCGCCGCCCTTGAGCAGGCGAAGCAGGTCTGTCCACCTTGGAGCAGACTCCGCGGCGTCCTGGGATCGGCTCTCAGCGGAGCACGTGCAGGCCCTGCGCGCGCCGACGCCGGTTGATCTCGGCCAGTGCGTGGGGTTCCTTCTTCAGCAGCTTGACCAACTGCGACGGCGTGCAACCGAGCACCTTGGCCGCCTTGCTCAGATCGTCGTCCGAGAGCGAAATCACGTCGAGCGCTTCGGCCAGCAGGGCGGGAAAATCCTCGTGATCGGCACGCACCGAGATCTGCCCCGACGCGCCGCGCCGCGAAGACCACAGCGGGCTGGGATACGCCCCTACGGGCCCCGAGCCGCGAATGCCCAGTGCCAGGTTCACCCGCAGCCGAAACAACGCCGCGCTGCGATTGGCCGCCTGGCTGCGACGTTCGTTGGCCTCGGCCGAAATGCCCGAGGGAACGTGAAGTAATTGGACGGCCGTTTCCACCTTGTTGCGGTGTTGCCCGCCGGGTCCGGAGCGGCGAAGCCGGCGCGTCTCGCACTGGGTAAGCAGCGCGTCGGTGGAAAGCGAGGCGGGATGGACTAGGGACCGCTGCATGGCTAAGTTGACAATATCCAGTATGACTTGTTATGGTGGTGGTTCCAACCCGATTCCCCGCCGCACCCCTGGAAAGCCGATGTGGCGAGGCCAGTTTCTCCGGGAAAGCGCCCCGCGCAATTCTACCTTGTTTTTCCAAGCATCCAACGAAGGAAAATGCTCTGATGGAATCAGCCCCCAAGACACTTCTGGCCCAGGATCGTGTGGTTTCGATCGACGCGTTGCGCGGTTTTGACATGTTTTGGCTCATCGGGGGCAAGAGCGTCCTGTGGGATTTCGTCGCGCTGCTTTGCGGCGCCATGCCTCCGTGGCTGGTTCGTCAACTCCAACATCCTCCCTGGGAAGGATTCACGGCGTGGGATCTGGTGATGCCGCTGTTTCTTTTCGTCGTCGGGGTGGTCATGCCGATCGCGCTGGGCAAACGGATCGAAAAAGGCCAGTCCAAGACCCAAATCTATTGGAAAGTCGCCAGACGCTTCGTCATCTTGTTCGTCTTGGGCATGGTCGCACAAGGTCATTTGCTCGATTACAACCTGGCCAAACTGCATTTGTTCAGCAACACGCTTCAGGCCATCGCTTGCGGCTACGTGATCGCCGCCGTGTTGCTCCTGAACGTGCGATTGCGAGGCCAGGCCGTGCTCACCGCCGGTCTGTTGCTGCTCTATTGGGCATTGATGATGTTCGTGCCGTTCGACGGCCATGCGGCCGGCACCCTCGAGCCGAAGGCCAACCTGGCTTTGTATATCGATCGGCTCGTCTTGGGTCGCTTCGACGACGGCACGACCTACACGTGGATTCTCAGTAGCTTGGCCTTTGGCGCCTCGGTCATGCTCGGGGTTTTCGCGGGCCACGTGCTCGCATCGAACAACGCGCCACGTTTCAAGCTCGCCGCGCTGGCGCTTTTGGGCGTCGGATGCCTGGGGACCGGTTGGGCGTGGAGCTGTCACTTCCCGATTATCAAGCACGTCTGGAGTAGCTCGATGGTGCTCTGGGCCGG
>Ga0315543_1004708_pt1 | contig 11172 bp, 8 predicted proteins | sample SalMarSW160210MG_2_FD_203098 | JGI IMG/M metagenome (GOLD analysis project Ga0315543, IMG submission 203098) | Salt marsh sediment microbial communities from the Plum Island Ecosystem LTER, Massachusetts, United States - Salt Marsh Sediment SW1601-210 ...
TAAGATTTCTATGACAATTTTGTCTGAGTCTAAGTCGGTAATAGATCTTTCAAAAAATCCAGGGTGTTTTTCTTTTAGCCAATCATGTAAGGGAATATGCCCTGAGATACCTTCCATTTGAACAATAGCCTTCAAATTTTTTGTTTGTTTTTTTGTTTGTATGACTTCTCGTTCGGTAAAGGGTTCGTTATCGATATTTTTCCCGTTTTTATATAGCCTTAACCAATACTCTCCGTAAGTGTTACTTGATGTGTCTGTGTCCTTTTCAAATTTTATTAAGATTTTTTGTTGATCCATTTTTTTCCTCCTGTAATTATAGTATACGTTGAGAGTGGGGGAGATGTCAAGGGGGTTTAACGAGTTTTTGAGTTTATAGGGTTTATTGGGTTTGTGGAGTTAAACAACTTACCAATCCAACGGAAAAAGGGTTTGACATTTTGAAATATTCGGGTATAATAATAGTATCATAAAAAAGGAGGTTTTTATGAAAGTATTATCAAAACTTACTTTAGTTTTTGTTATGGGGAGTTTTAGTTTACTATCACAGGCTCCGGATACTGCGTGGACGAGAATATACGGGGGAGCAGACGACGATTATGGTGTGTCAGTCCAGCAGACCTCCGATGGCGGATATATTGTTGCGGGGCGGACTTATTCTTACGGATCGGGTGATGCTGATGTATACCTAATAAAGACGAATACTTCGGGGGACTCGCTCTGGGCAAGAGCTTATGGAGGTACTGACCCCGATTATTGTGGGGGAGTTCAACAGACAACCGATGGTGGATATATTGTCGCGGGGTGGACTTATTCTTACGGATCGGGTGATGCTGATGTTTATCTTATAAAAACAAATGCTTCAGGGGATATGCTCTGGACGAGGACATACGGAGGGGCTGACGGCGATTATGGTTACTGGGTCCAGCAGACCTCCGATGGTGGGTATATTGTTGTGGGAAATACTTTCTCGGAAGATTCTGACATATACCTGATAAAAACGAATCCTTTAGGGGATACTCTCTGGACAAGGACATATGGGGGGGAATACAGCGAGGTTGGTTGGGGAGTTCAGCAGACGACCGATGGCGGATATATTATTGTGGGGGAAATTTTTTTTTCTTATGTATACCTAATAAAGACGAATACTTCGGGGGACTCGCTCTGGGCAAGGATTTATGGTGGAGGAGGTGATGATGGAGGTGTGTCAGTCCAGCAGACCTCCGATGGCGGATATATTGTTGCGGGATATACTGAGTCTTACGGATCGGGTGATGCTGATGTATACCTGATAAAGACGAATACTTCGGGGGACTCGCTCTGGGCAAGAGCTTATGGAGGAGCGAGTCGGGATAAGGGGTCTTTAGTCCAGCAGACCTCCGATGGTGGATATGTTGTTGCGGGGTGGACTTATTCTTACGGATCGGGTAGGTCTGATATATATCTAATAAAGACGAATACTTCAGGTTATGTAACTTGGACAAGAACTTATGGTGGAGGAGGTGATGATGGAGGTTTGTCAGTCCAGCAGACATCCGATGGCGGATATATTGTTGCGGGATATACTGAGTCTTACGGATCGGGTGGTGCTGATGTTTACCTAATAAAGTTAAAACCCGAAGGGAGTGGAATCGAGGAAAAGATAACTACTGATTTGTTCTCCTTGTCTCCAGCAGACCCGAATCCTTTCACTACCGAAACAACCGTTCAATATGAATTGCCTAAAGAGACCGATATAGATATTTCTGTCTACAATATGCTTGGGCAAAAGGTGAGAGACCTTTATTCGGGTAAACAATCTTCAGGTGTTCACTCGGTTAGCTGGGACGGTAGGGGAGAGTCAGGAGAGAAACTTTCTTCAGGGATTTATCTCTTGAAGATTAAGGCGGGAGAGAAAGAGGCTTCTACGAAGGTGATGTTTGTGAGGTGAGTTTTTGGCGTTTATCGTACACTTGAAAAAAGAGAAAAAGGAGGTGGTGTATGAGGAAATTATTATTGTTGTTAATATCCTTGGTATTAATTTTTGGGTTTGGGGGTTGCAAGAAGTCTCCCACTGAGCCTACCGAACCTAAGACTCCCCCTGTGGAATATGATGAGACTAATAATACAGTTGCAATACCAGACGCTACTATTATCACAAATGGGGTTTCTTATAAAGAAAAAGCACCTATGCTGGAGGATGGACTTGCAGTTGTCAAATTGGTGGTTGAGAGCGATACTCTTTTATATTTCTATACTCCTTTACAAGGAGATATAGATAGCCTAACCCCTATATCTTCTCTTGAAGCTCTCCAGAAAGCTTATTTTTCACGATTGGAAGATATGAGGGGTGAGCAGACGCCAGTGATGATAACAATAAATCCTCTTTCAAGTGGAGATATAGAGGTTACTAATGAAGCATTTAGATGTGCCGCAGTGGAGGGAGGATCGTCTCAACCTGTTATACTTCCTGCTCGTACATTGTTTGATCTTAATTTAATATCTATTTTTCAGAATCAGTGGGGAGAGTTTCTAACTTTTAACAAAAAAGCAGTTGACACTTTAGAATTTCATTCTTCAGATAGTCTTCTTTTGTATGGTTCAGTTGCAAGGTTGGGCATCTTTGGACCAGCTATTGCGAGTGTGTTAATGTCTGAGAATTATGATTTTATTTCAAAAGTTCAAGAAGCATTTGAAGCCAATCCTTCTTTATATACTAGAATATGCCTAGCGGACGAATTAGATATTATATTCTTTGCTGTAAAACTCGTATTAGGTTCCTCTGGTACGGATTTCTTCTCTAGCAAATTAACTCAGAGCGTAGTTTCGATTTTAGCCGATGTAACGCATCAGGGGTTGGAAAGTGTAATTACAGCTAAAAGCGTTCCTGAAGCTACCAGTAGTATATTCAATACTGTGTTAAAAGATATCCCCCAAGCTATGTTAAACTCTATGACAAGCACAAGAAATTCTTCTGCTTCTACAAGCTCCTCTACAAGGTCAATTTCAGTCGCGATTGTATTAAAGGCTCTTGTAACAGTAGTTTCAGGTTCGGAGCTGGTTGTAGGAGGTTATCAATCCTTAACTGCGGCTCCTTTTGGGACGTGGGTCGCTTCAAATAACTCGCCCGGTACTCCATCAGAACCTTCAGGTCCAAATACTGGTGACGTTGGCACATCATATTCATTTAGTACATCAACCACAGACCCTGATGGAGATAGTATTGCTTATCAATTTGATTGGGGAGATGGGAATATATCTTCGTGGAGTTCGTATGTCTCTAGTGGTAGTCCAGTTTCAATGTCTCATTCTTGGTCTTCTACGGGAATATATAGCGTCAAAGCAAAGGTGAAGGATATAAATGGTGCGGAATCCGGTTGGTCAGACGGTCTATCCTTTACAATAACACTTGAAACAGGAACAGTAACCGATATTGATGGTAATGTTTATCAAACCGTAAAGATCGGCGACCAATTGTGGATGGCAGAAAACCTTAAGGTGACCCATTACCGCAACGGTGACGCAATCCCGAATGTTACAGATAGCACAGATTGGGGAAATCTGACTACTGGAGCTTACTGTAATTATTATAACGATGCGAATAATGCAACGACTTATGGTCGGCTATATAATTGGTATGCGGTCAATGACAGCCGTAATATTGCGCCCGAAGGATGGCATGTTCCGAGTGACGAAGAGTGGAAGACACTTGAGATGTACCTTGGTATGAGCCAGTCAGATGCAGATGACTCGGGAAGGCGTGGAACAGGTGTAGGCGGCAAAATGAAAGAAGCCGGAACGGAACATTGGAATAGCCCCAACACTGGTGCAACCAATGAAAGTGGTTTTTCCGCTTTGCCTGGTGGTTATCGCAGCTACAAGGGGACCTACTACTACGGTAGGGGTTACTTTGCCCACTTCTGGTCTTCTACGGAGTACGATAGTGACGGCGCGTGGTACCGGGATTTGTACTACAATGATTCAGGCGTCTGGCGCGGGTACATCAATGAGCGGGACGGGGTTTCAGTCCGTTGCGTCAGGGATTGACTATTTGTCTATTTGAGGTATGGTTATACTACCCCCATAGGGGCTGGACACGAAAAGTTAGTAGAGATATAATAGAAATTAATACTTAGTTTTTTTATAATACTTCCGGGCGGGAGCTTTTTGCTTCTGCCTTGTTTTTGTTCACCACTTTATGTTTAAATCCGCAGCTGCCGGAGAGCGATATCGGAGATACATTCCCCACCTACGCCCCACTTTGGGTGAAAAATGCAGCTGGATCACTGGGCGGCCAGAAGAATCTTTCCCCACCTGTCATCCACTTTTGCAATTAGGAGACTGTTTAGAAGAAGTTTAATAAATATTTGGATACTGTCTTTATTACCAGTGGATATTAAAAATACCTATAAGTCCTTCTAATAATCTTTTAATGAAATTAGCTTCTTCGCTGTATTTTTCTCTTAAATCGCTTGTCCATTTCAGATATTCATGATCGTTAAGATTCTTTGCTTTGTGGATGTATAAACGGTTCGTTTTCATATCAAGAATGCAAACGAAGTTAATCCAATCTCCTTCTTGAAGAGGCAGTTCTCCCAAATCCTTGAATATTATATCTTGTGTAGAGATTTCGAAGGAGTATTTATAATTTTTTGGTTTAACATTATCTAAAGAAAAATACCCGTAATTATCGTAGTAAGTTTTTCCTTCTTTTCTTTGGTATATACTTATATTTTTTTGTTTTGTGAGCGTTATTGAATCTTGGGCTTGTAAATTAAGTCTAACGGACAAATCAAATTCTCCTAATGATTGTTCCGTTAGAGCAAAATAGAAGAATATTTTGTTTGGTGCCATATCAAAGCTTTTAAACGTAGTCTGTCTAGTAGCGGGGACCAGCTCTACTTTCTCTTTGAATGGTTGTTCATATATTTGTTTATCTTTCGAGGTATTAGAACTTGCCAAAAGAATATCTAATGGAATGAAACTTCCTTGAATATATTTATCTCTATTATCTTTACTATCCACGGATTTATACAAAACATAACTATAATTTGTTTGATAAGCAGCTGTAAAAATAATAGAGGGGGTAGCTATTCCCAGGTAAAAAGCTTTTGGCAAATAAATACGAGCTGAGTTTTTTTCAAACACCCATGCAATAAAACCCGAGAGAAAAAAAAGAATAATTACTCCTAGAAGCCAAGGAATAAAGTCCAGTATAGATTTAAACTCATTTACAAAGCCTACAGGATTTACTGAGAAAGATAATAATCTTGGAGAAATCCCGCCGATTCCTCCTACAAGAAACAATATTTTCTTTGATTTCATTTATCCTCCTTTTAACGATTAAAACAATTCGCCCGGTTTATGTTCTTTCGTTTTTCTCTCTGTATTTATAGTATACGATTAAAATGGGGGAGATGTCAAGGGGTTTTTTCTTTTTGGTATTTTTTTGTTTTTCCCTATTTTTATTGTTCCAAAAATCTAAACATTTCTGTAATTAAAATACTCGTTTTATTATGTTTAATATGGAAATCGTAAAGTTTTAACAATTCTTCTAAGAAACTCCTATTTTGACATGCTATAAACCTTTGTGCTCTTTCGATGATTGCAATATTAAATTTTATTACGAATCTTGGAGGAAAATCTTTCTTTATCGGTTTATTGGTGTTTACTAAAAGTATGTTTCCTGAGATGGGAAAAACAAACTCATTGAGACAATTCAAGGGATCATGATCATTATCCCCTTTAGTAACAATAGGATTATCTCCTACGAGATGCCACCTTTTCTCATCTTCGGCATACAAAAATCTCCAATTATTTATTAATCTTTTGCTCCAGCCTTCTTCATAGAACGGAGCAAAAGGCAATATCACTTTAGAAGTCTTCTTGAAAGCGGGAGAGTTTTTTATTAAGTTTACAACTTCTTTCGGGGGATTTTTACCATTATTATATTTAAGGGTAAAATAATTAATCTTTTTATTATCTTTTGCAAAAAATTTTCTTGATAACTCCTCAGCATACTTAATGTTGCTTGGTAACCGCCAATGCAAAAACGATAAGAATAAGAAAAGGTTCATTTTGTCTAGAAGGGCAATTGGAGTTTTATTATTGGACTCTCTAATTCTATCTAATGAATCCCAACATTGATTTTCGATATCTGTGTATGATTTCTCTAAAAAATCTGATGAATCGCCTCCAGGTAGAGACACTGTATTTAAATGATTTTCAAAGAAAGCAGCATCAGGACTGGTATAAAATATTTTATCTTCCTTTTTGTCATAAATGTAAAAACCATTCGTATTATTTGTGAATCCTTTTAAATAGTGTCTTGGAAGATAATGATGTTTTTTGCTAAGCTTCTTTTTCATTATTAGTTGGAGTTACTTGTATTTCTTTAGAAAACTCAATCATCTTTTTACCTTATTCTAAATTATTTCACTCCTTTATTTTTCACCAATAACCTCCTGTATTTATAGTGTACACTGAAAGTGGGGGAGATGTCAAGGGGGTTTAACGAGTTTTTGAGTTTATAGGGTTTATTGGGTTTGTGGAGTTAAATAACTTACCAATCCAACGGAAAAAGTGTTTGACAATTTGGAATATTCTCGTATAATGTTAGTATCAAAAAAAAGGAGGAGTTATGAAGTGGTCGCAGAAATTGTTAGGAATGATTTTTTTATTACTATTTATTGCCGGATGTGCTACAGTTAACTTAGAAACAAGAGCGGCAGAAGATAATATCTCAATGAGTCATATCATTAATAAAGAATACAAAACAATAGCACATTTCAAAAGAAACACACAAGCCTGGTTCGCAATATTTGATTTGGCTACAGTCTCCAATCCTAATCTCCGGAATATTGTTGAAAATGAAATTAAGGCTGTAAATGGTGATGGAGTAGTAAATCTTCAAATAAAGGGAGAAACAACTTTTATTGATGGGTGTATTTCTATCCTCACCTGTTCTCTTATAAGACCAAGAAGTTATACAATAGAGGGGGATGTAGTTAAGTATATAGAAAAATAAAATAGTACGATAAATTTATCGTACGCTTAACGGGAGCAAAAAGGGCTGCATTATTGTAAACTACAATGATACTGTTGTTATGTATTATAAAGAAGTAGAGGATAAAAAAATATGAAAAGAATTCTTATTATATGTTTAATATTAGTTTCTTTTTTATTCTTCTCATGCAAGAAAGGTTCGTCAACTCCATTTGAACCTGAACCAGAACCCTCTCCTGAGCAAAATAGGCCTCCAGTGATTACTTCTAACCCACTAACACAGGTTAATGAACATGATTTTTATGAATATAGTGTTCAGGCTCACGACCCAGATGGAAACCCTATATCTTATTCTATCTCAGAAGGACCAGCTTGGCTTTCCGTTTCTCACAATGTTGTTTATGGGACTGCACCGGAAGTTTTAGAAGATACTGACTTTCCTGTTAAGATAAGAGCTTCTGACGGACAAAAAGGCTCTGCTGAGCAAGCTTTTAACTTAACTGTGAAAACCCTTTACAATGTGTACGCTTTATTGGGAAATCAGTTGAATCAAATATCAAACATTGATGAAACTAGTCTAACATTTTCACAACCAGTAGATTTTGCTGAAAATGATGTAATAGTTGCCGGTGTTAGCAATACAACCCCTTATGGTTTTCTTAGAGAAGTAACAGGTTTTTCCTCAGATAAGAAAAAAGTCTATACAAAACAAGCAACTCTTGAAGATGCAATTAAACATAGTTCCTTTTCAATAACACAAACACTTTCTCCGTCGGCTGCTAAGTTGTCCAATGCAACTTTAGGTGTTTCTGAAGGACGCATGCGAGGCTTTAATTTTAGCATAAATCTTAATAATGTTTTTTTAGGAGGGGTTGAAGGTTTTGCAGAAGTAACTGCGAATGGGAATATTTCTTTTAATTTAGATTATATTCTTAATGGAAATTTTCGTAAAAAGCTGGAAGAGAAAACATTTCAAATTATAATGAATGAAAAGGCTGATGTTAAATTAACATCCAATACATATTCATTTATAAAAGGCATTGAGAAAACAATTGCGAGATATGATTTCCCCCCTGTCACCATTCTAACTCCTGCGGGCCTTCCCATCGTTGTTACTCCCAAGCTTGATATTGTCGTGGGAATAATGGCTACAAAGATGGCATATTTGGAAACCAGAGTTGTTCAGGAAGCAAATCTTAACGCTGGTTTGGTTTATGAAAACGCTTCATGGAGACCAATAAGTGATTTTTCAAACAGTTTTGATTATTCTGTTTCTTCTGTACAAGATGAAACAGATGTTGAGGTTTATGCAGCTCTGGGGTTAAAGATCTTTTTATATGAACTCTTACCAGGGCCGCAATTTAGTTTGAGTAATGGGCTAGAACTTGATGCTGAAGCAGACAATGATTGGAAACTTTATGGGAAACTGTTTGCCTCTGCCGGCATTGATATGAATGTGTTCAGCCCTTTCGTTTCTGATTATATTGCACCCGTTATTAGTTTTGAAAAACTTTTGGCTGAGAGCAAACCGGGTGAAGTAAGCGGAGAAATCTTGTTTGTTTCAACAAGAGATGGAAATGCAGAAGTGTACATCATGAATGCAGACGGTACCAATCAACAAAACCTAACGAAACATTCAGAACATGATTATGACCTTGCATGGTCTCCAGATAAGGCCAAAATAGTTTTTGTCTCTGAAAGGGATGGTAATCCTGAAATTTATACGATGAACTTGGGCGGATCTAATCTTAAAAGATTAACCAACAATAATAGTGTAGACCGAATGCCTCATTGGTCGCCTAATGGTAGTGAAATAGTTTTCTATTCAGAAAGAGATAATGACAGGTGGATATGGTTAATGAATTCAGATGGTACAAACCAAAGAAAACTGAATCTTCCTTTTGGAGTACATGAAGAACCGAAATGGTGTGGAAGCTCTGATCAGATAGTGTTCAGTTCTACTTTGTCTGGTGAGGGGCACTTTGATATTTATAAGGTAAATTGTGACGGAACAGGGCTACAAAGATTGACAGATAGCTCTTCTGCCGATGTAGAACCTGTTTGTAATTTTGATGGAAGCAAAATCGCTTTTAGTTCGAATAGATCTGGAAGATATGATATATGGGTTATGAATGGTGACGGATCAAATCAGATTAATTTGTCAAATACATCAGGCGCAGATGATTATTTAGCGTCTTGGTCCCCTGATGGTGTAAAAATAGTTTATGCTTCAGGGAATATAGATCGTTCTTCATCTGATATATGGATAATGAATTCAAACGGTTCAGGGAAAACACGTATAACTTATAGAACCACAGGATCCAACCAACACCCGGTTTGGTCCTCAAAATAAGGAACAGAGTAATTATAGGAGAGGTATTAATATGAAACTCCGATATAACAATCAAATTCAGCGGTTTTATAAAATTATGCTAATCGGCTTCACTTTAGTCATTATTGGCTGTGAGGGAACTGGAAAAGTTCCTATCCCTGAACCTCTAACTCCCCGCGAGATGTTTGTAAGCAAGTATGATGGCGCACTAAAAGTATTTTATGAATATCCGACGCTCGGTTTTTTAGAGGGTAGTACAGTAGATTATGTTGTTGAAATGAGGCATGAAGAAAACAATAAATACAGTTGTTACTTTGATGGTTACTGGGAATTCTCTTTAGAAATAGTTCATGAATATGATGATATTATTTATTTTAATATAAATTATCTTTTCGGCGCGTGGACTGAAGATCACTCACATATCTATTTTAAAGCTGAAGGGTCAACAATATGTGCCGATTCAGATCATCCGATGTATCATGGTTCATTTGATAGTGAGACTGGGAAGCTGCAGTTTTGCCGAAGACGTTACGATCTTGATCCACCACAAGCTTATGATTATATAGTCGAATTTTGGGAAGGGTTTAGACGTGAGGAATAGATAGTATAAAAGGGATATTATTTTTCTCACCTTATAAATAAAATAAACACTACCAATATTCTCTCTAAGCCAATTTCTCCTTTTTTGTTTTTGTGTGTAACAAACACAGTTGCCGTTTAATTAAAATCGTTATAGGTTAAAATAATAATTCGCCCCTAATTCAAAACCCAATCCATTGAGTGTAAGCAAATTATAGGTTATTTCATTATATTTAGCTTCTATAAAGAGATATAAGGCAGGAGAAAAGTAATTGCCAAAGCCAATTTTAGGTGCAAAGCCAAAACCATTGCCTACATTCCAAGCTCCACTGTCATTATCTATTGCGTTAAGGTTTGAATAAAACGCTTCCATGCCCAGATAGAACTTTTCGTCTAAAAATAAAAGTTTAAAAGCAACACCTACTGAAAACATACCAAAAGTTATGTCTTCTGTGTACGTAGAATGGATCATTTCTAATCGGGAAATTTTATATTCAGCAAAAATAGTCCAAGAATTAGCAAATTCACTCCAAAATCCAGTGAAATCCATTTTTACATTAACACCCCCTTTAACACCGCCGTAAACATAATTTTCCATAAATGTGTTACTGGGTGTAAAAAAAGCACCACTCAACAATAAAGAAGGTTTTGCAAAACTTGAAGTAGTTTCATTGTTATGAATGGGTTGCTGAGGTTGTATTTCTGGTGGTTTGGGCGTTTGCGTTTGATGGTTTACTTCCAGATTCGTGGGCGTCTTTTCTTTAGTTATCTTAGCAATATCTGAATACTTGACAGTTATGGTTGATCCCCCAGGGAGTTCCATTTTGATGGACTCGAACGGTATTTGCTCAACGATTGCTCCTCTTAAGATATCGCCGTTCTTAAGGTATACTACTTCAGTAGTTTCTTGAGCGTAAATGGACTCAGGCAATAAGGTTAGCAAAAAAAAAGCAAAGAGAAACACGCAAATAAAGGATAGATACGAGTTACTAAAGTCTTTTATTGGTGTTTTCATAAAACCTCCTGTATATATAGTATACGTTAAAAGTGGGGGAGATGTCAAGGGGGTTTGATTCGTATTTAAGAAAGGAATGTTTGACATTTTGGAGTATTTTCGTATAATAATAGTATCAAAAAAAGGAGGTGTTATGAGATCCTTTAAAAATTTATTTTTGCTGTTAATATCAGCGACTCTAATTATTGTATTTCAGGGATGCAACAAATCTCCAACCGGTTCCGAAGGTGAAGATACTGATGAAATTAAACTGTCTGAAAATACT
>Ga0315543_1004711_pt1 | contig 11170 bp, 11 predicted proteins | sample SalMarSW160210MG_2_FD_203098 | JGI IMG/M metagenome (GOLD analysis project Ga0315543, IMG submission 203098) | Salt marsh sediment microbial communities from the Plum Island Ecosystem LTER, Massachusetts, United States - Salt Marsh Sediment SW1601-210 ...
GATAATTTTCGTGGCGGTTATCTTTCTTTGAATAAGCAATTCTTGGGATTACTCCCAATCAAATTACCAAATACCTCCAAAGAGAAGAAACTTACCGAGCAAATTTCCTCATATGTCGAAAAGATAATGAAAGTAAAAAATAAATTGCATAGTAATAAACTTGGCGATAGGGAGCGCGACCGCCATGAACGCGAGATAGAAGCACACGAATCACGAATTAACGAGTTGGTGTGTGAATTATATGGAGTCGACAAAATTCCTGATTAGCAAAGGAAGCAAATAAGGCTTAGGGCGAAACGTTTTTGGTTAAGATGTTTGATAAGATAAAAAGCGGAGCGAAGAAATGAAGAAGAAAATAAAGCGTAAATCCCGGCCGATAATTTTAAAGGAGAGGAGTTGATTAATGGCGAAGAAAAAAAATAAAACAAGGGCAATCGTGGCGGGGTATGTCGAAAAGGTAAGTGCGCAGATATTCGACAGGTATCAAAAAGAAATCACGGATATAAAAGCTATGCTTGATTCGGCACCTCTCTAATATAAAAAGGCAAAGACCCTTTTATTTGATTATCGATGGCTAGGTCTATCCTATATTGCCCATACTTTTCAAACTTGAGCCCTTGAATATTCAGAACAGTATTAATAGCTGCCGAATCCACATCATCTCCAATACTTACATTTATATTACCTTCCAACTTAGGGCCTATTGATTTGCCATCTTCGTCGATTATATGAATTCTTACTGGGTGGCCACCTTCTTCAATTTTATCGAATCGTATTCTTGCCGCGATAGCACACGCCGGATGCGCCACAGGCATCTGCTTGGCAAATAGAGTATCGAATGCGCCTAAGATATTTAATTTCCCTTGTTGCTCTGTTGCTGCATCACATAATAAGAAAGCTTCAATATTCATTTAGTCCCCTAACATTATATATTTAATCGGCACGGTCTCTATTGCTGCACTCCACTACTGTGATTTTTGATTATATCTCCTCCACTAGAAAAATCAAGCACTTTTTCCCCACTAATAGAAATCCGTGTAAGCCTGTCTCGCCATAGTCGCCTACTTCGCCATAGTTGCCTATGGCTACGAAGGCCGAATTAACGACGGCGGATCCGCGTTAACCTGTCCTGAGCGCAGTCGAATGGGTCTGCGGTTTCTATATATTTTGTGCAAATTCGTGCAAATTCGTGGCTAATTCTCCTGTGCAATCCGTCCTGCTTCGGCTTCGGCCTTTGCCGAGACGAGTGTCTAAAAAATGCTATAAATGAGCAACAGTAAATTCACAAAAACATAAATACGAACTGTATGCGGCTGCAGAGCGGTTTTTCTGCACGCTCCAAAAGCGTATTTGAACACGACGGCCGGCTCAAATAAAAGCCTTCTTCGTATAACCATCTTATAACAAAGGACTTATATTCATTTATTACAGAAAAATCTGTTTGTCACGACCTTCGAGTAGTCTAAATTTAATGTCCCGCCCGTCTATTTAGCCGCGTTGGCTCAATTGCAGCGGTTTCCTACACTGACGCAGATTTCTGCCTTTTCTGAAACAATTTAGCTTTTTTCTGGAATATTAAAATTTTGTGGAAAAATTGCTTGATATATAGAAGTCTTTGTTGTATAGTAACTTGTGGTATCTTAGAGTTTCCATTTTGCCGGTTGTTTTTGTGTTTGATGGAGAACAATAGGTATTCAAAACGGCTAGGAAGGCCGCTTTCATGGTGCTTACTCATTGGTCACTAAATTGTAGAGAGGCGTGTGATGAGTTGTTGTAACGTCCAAGGCAGCGGCTTTTGTTAAAGTAAGTGGAACTCTCAATCGTTTTTTCCTAAAGAGAGGTAATCTATGGCAACAGTTACGAAGAAAGAGCTTATCGATCGGATTGCGGAACGCACACAAGCAAAAAGAGTTTTGGTAAAACGTATAATCCAGACATTTCTCGATGAGATAACGACAGAGTTATGCGGGAAAAACAACCGTCTGGAATTCCGGGATTTCGGCGTCTTTGAGACCAGAACGCGAGCAGCGAGAAGTGCGCAAAATCCAAAAACGCTTGAGCGGGTCGAGGTTCCCGCAAAGCGAACGATTAAATTCAAGATGGGCCGATTGATGAAACAAAATCTATCTGTTCCTGCTACAGAATCGGCTGATGTGAAATAATTGTTTTTGAGTAAGAAGCCGTAACCCACAACTTAAGACCCAGCTTTGCTACGCACTTTAAGCTATGCTAAATTGTGGGATGCGTAAAGAATAATATGTTTTGTAAAAGTTGTTCAAAAGGGGCGTTTTATGTCGGACGGGAAAGTTAAGTGGTTCAACCCAAGAAAGGGTTACGGATTTATCGAAGGCCCCGAAGGCCACGATATCTTCGTCCACTACTCAAGTATTTCAGGTGATGGATACAGGACTCTTGTGGAAGGTGATGAAGTTACTTTCGATGTTGTTGAGGGTGAAAAAGGGCTAAGAGCTGAGAATGTAATTCCTAAATCAGCCCCCAACAGCCCAAAAGAGTCGTAAAGCTGTTTTTTTTTATTAGGCTTGGGAGGAGTTCGGAAACAACCCTTGCGATTCTCATTGCCTAATTTAACGCAAAAGCAGTGTTAATAGCTCTTGCGGCATTGAGTCGCCGACGCGCTTCCACCCTCCGTAGCAAAGCTACTGCGGAGGACGGGCCATAACTATGGCGACGGAGCGTTGTATGAGTCGTTTAATGCATCGTGTGGCAAGTGTTGTGTGGGGAGTCTATCATTTCACCACTTTCTATATGATACGATTCCTTTCCGGCTACGGCACGCTCCACCGTGACGAGTGCAGCAATTTAAGTATTTTTCACACAAAAACCAGTTCTGTCCCACAAGTTTACTCCGTTAAAAAGTCTGCCCGTCCGGCTACGGCTCGGCACTTCGCCGAGACGAGTCCGGCTCATCGAGCTGCCCGCTGCAGGCGGATTTACCCCGTTATGGACTTGGTCATCCCTAACGGGTGAAAAATTGTTTTAATGGGATAGTAAAGGACATAGAGATGGTTATTTCTAACGGGGTTAAAACCCCGCCCGAGCTTTCCTAATGTGGTTTACCCGCCTTCGCCGAGACGAGTCCGGCTCATCGAACTGCCCGCTGCAGGCGGATTTACCCCGTTATGGACTTGGTCATCCCTAACGGGAGAAAAATTGTTTTAATGGGATAGTAAAGAACATAGAGATGGTTATTTCTAACGGGGTTAAGGCCCCGCCCGTGCTACTACTCGCTTCCATTCTCCATAGTACCGTAAGGCATCCCTTTGGGACTACGAAGGATGAAACGCAGCATGAGAGCTTTCTTAAAGGGGTTTACCCGCCTTCGCAGACGCCGTCGGCCATAGCCTATCCGGCCTTCACAGCCAAAGCAACTGCTTCGGCGGAGGCGGAGTAGGCTGGCGTCGGCCGAAAGCCACAAGTTCCACCCGTGGACGCCGTCGGCCACAGCCGGACTTTGGCGTCGGACGATGTCCGTCCCCCGCAGTAGCAGGACTACTGCTACGGAGGATGGAGAGGTGGCATGGGCTATGCCCGTGGGGCTCCACATTTTTTTCTTGCAACCCGTTGAAGTTTTTGTTATTTAAAAAGATGAGTAGTTTAGGAGCTTTTTTTGCTGATTAATTTTTATGTTTGCTTCTGAAATTAAATCCGGTCTCGACTGTAATGTTCTTGTACTGAACAAGCATTACATGGCTATCCGAATAGTAGGAGCCAGGCGGGCATTTTCTCTGCTGTTTCGCGAGATTGCCGAGGTTGTTTCTGTTGAGCAGGATAAATACTCAAGCTATGATTTCCAAAGCTGGTGTGATGTAAGCCAGTTCAAACGAAACTTCGAACCGGATGGACACGATTGGATATCCACCGTCAACTTTCATATCGCGGTACCACGGATTATTCGGCTGTTATTCTACGACCGTCTGCCCCGAACCGAAGTGAAACTCAATCGCCGAAATATTTTCGCCCGCGATAAAAATCGGTGCCAGTACTGCGGCAAACGCCAGCCGGCCGGCGAGCTGTCACTCGACCATGTTACCCCACGGACTATGGGCGGAAAAGCAGTGTGGGAAAATATCGTTTGTGCCTGCACCGACTGTAACGTCAAAAAAGGCGGCAGAACGCCGAAGCAGGCTGGTATGACGCTCATCCAAAAGCCCGTCAAGCCGAAACACAATCCCCTCGTTCATATTCATTTAGGCCATCAACGCTACAAAAGCTGGAAGCAATTCCTCGACCACGCCTACTGGTCGGTCGAGCTCAAATAGCATCTCTATCCTCCGTCGCTTCCGCCTTCGGCGGATTAACACTGATTATTTTTGCCATCCGCCGTCGCATAAGCTCTGGCGAGACAGGCAGAGAACATCCGCCTTCGCTAAAGCTATGGCGGGACAGGCAGGGTAAACTGCCGGAGGCCGTTACTCGTGACCCGTATTTAGCGGATTGCGGAGGAAATTCTGGAGAGAATCCGAAGCGATTCAACGTGAAAAGGACGGGGAAAAATAATCGGTGCAGGGTAATCATTCGCTGTTGTATCAATGTGATTTTCGAATCCAAATATCCTCTTTCTTCTCCCAATAGGACTTCACGTCCTCAAACCTTCCTATCCTTTCATGAATCTTCAATATCTCTTTAGGATAGAATTCAAGCATGGTGTCGCACAATGTGAGCATCCATTGTTTCCGGGAGAAGCCATCATTCACGATTATTCGGTTTGAGTTGGCGATTTGAATCTGCCCCCATCCCAATGCCCCCACTGTTAGGCAATCCCAGCTCAGAAATTCGATTGGCACAAAACTGACTTCCGTCGCGAGGACTCGATTGCCATCAAGTCTATATCTCACCATTATAAGGGCGAAAACGTTCTTGTCATCCTCGTAAAAACGAGACAGACGCTCAACTGATGTTAAATTTGGCATATTGAATTTTGTATCTTCACGATGTGTTTTAACATCAACAATACAATAGAAGTCCTCTTTGTCTTTGAACGCAATATCTGCCATTGCGCGGCGGGCAAAACTGGAGGAGTATTCCTTGCACCAGCCGCCCAACAATGAATCAAACTTTTCAGAAATGAGTCCTTCGATAGCGTCGCCTACCGCACGTGTACTACGTGCGGTTTGTAATGACAAGAACTCTGGAACGGAATTAATGTAAGCCTTTAGTTTATCAGCTAATTCCTTGTAATGCCCGTTGTAAAAGAATGATGACTTCAAAATAAGGCTCCTTGTGTTGCCATAATGGAGGTTTTTTCCTTCTTAGATTGTTCGTTAAGCGAGTTACGCTCCCAGAAGACACCGTCAACATAACCTTGAATGGATGAGTCATATTTTGTGAGCATCAATCGCTTTTCAGCCCAGCAGCAGTATTCCAAATTCATTTCCACACCGCAAAATCGGCGATGTAGTTTTTTGGCTACAACCGCTGTTGTGCCGCTTCCAAGAAAAGGATCGAAAACAAAGTCTCCTTCTTTGGTACTTGCCATAATCAGCTTTGCAATGAGCTTCTCAGGCTTCTGGGTCGGATGGTCTGTGTTCTCCGGCATAGACCAAAATGGTATTGTGATGTCAGACCACAAGTTTGAGGGATAAGTCAGGCGGTAATTGCCATTCTGAGATTCTTCCCAATCTTTGGGCTTGCCATCATCTGTACGGTATGGGGCAATAACTCTCCTTTTGAGTTTCACTGCATCTACATTGAAAAAATATTCTCTTCCACATGTGCAAAACCAAATATCCTCTGTATTATTCTTCCAGTTGCTTTTTGCGCCTCTGCCTTTCTCTCTTTCCCATGTTATCCTATTTTGCACTGTGAAATGTTTGTCTAAAACTGGGAATACGAGATTCGATGTTTGCCAGTCACTGCAAACATAAATAGAGGCGGTTGAGGTCAAGATTTTCATAAAAGACACAACAATGCTCTCGAACCACTTCGTATAATCTTCTGCCTGCTTAGACCTGAATACATGACCGTTGTAATTCTTCGTAAGGTTATATGGTGGATCGACAATCAAAAGATCGACAAAACCTTGAGGAAAAAACGCGATCGCCTCCGCAAAATCTTGATGAATGATCTGGTTGGTAATCGAGTCTATGCTAGCCACTTTTGAGAGACGCATGAGCTTATTTGACAACTCAGTGATCTCTGATTCAGAACATGTCAGCGTTCTGTTTCTTGGTGCTCGTTTTTTCATATTTTTCTTCGTACCTAACAATGATTATACAGACTGTATAAAACCGAGAAAGAAAGACTGTTCCTTTAAGTATAAGAAATCCCCGTTGCTTCTTCAATATTTATCCGCCCATGGCGGATTCAGAATGATAAGAACCCCCAGACCCCTGCCGCAAGCGGCAGGGCTAAACGAACCCCTTGCGGTGCCAATAACTGGATCCCCGACAAAGGCATTCGGGGACAGGCAGGGCAAGCGGGGTTCTAAGTCCTTAGTCGACAAGGGATTGTAAAAATTTCCGTTGTAACCATCGGGGGAATATAGACTTACAGAGAAAAATCAATCAAATACGCAGGTAGTTGCGCGGGAAAATCGAAATTTTTGAAAAAAATTTTATTCCTTGCTACACAGGCGCTTACGTAAATTCGCACTTCAAAAAATCGCTCATTTTTCGCATCAAACACGCAGGTTCGTCCAATTATAGGGGCGACGTCGGCCCCGTATTGCGTGAAGCGTGAAGCGTATCGCGTAGAGTGGATGAGTAGATGAGTAAATGAGTAAATGAGTAAATGAGTAAATGAGTAAATGAGTAAATGAGTAAATGAGTAAATGAGTAAATGAGTGGATGAGTAAATGGTTCATTGTTCATAGTTCATGGTTCATAGTTCATTCAGAGCAGAAGACAGAGAATTAGTCAACCGGTTAAATGGTTACTAATTACCATTCTACAATCACCAACCGGGGGAGGTAGGTGAAAATTTTAGAACATACCATCAAAATTAAGGTTGCAGACCGGCGGGATAAACCGGCAGTATTGTCGGCTTGCAAAAAAGTATGTTACATCCCATTAAATCACGGTAAATTCGCCGTGATTGACCCAGAAGATTACTTCCGCGTCTGCCGGTATAACTGGCGCTGCAGACTGGACGGGAATACATATTATGCCAATACTTCCCGCCGGATTAAAGGCCGTATGAAAATAATCTTTATGCACCGGCTCATCTTAAAGGCCCCCAAGCACAAGCTCGTTGACCATATTGACGGTAACGGCCTGAATAACAGAAAGGCCAACCTTCGCCTCTGTAATTATACCCAAAATGCCTGGAACAGACGCCCTGCCGCCGGCGGTCATTCAAAATACAAGGGTGTTACCTGGCACAATAATAGTAAAGGGTGGTATGTACGTATATGCAAAGACTATAAAAATATCTATATCGGCTGTTTCGATAATGAAATTGAAGCTGCGCTTGCTTATGACCGCAAGGCAAAAAAGCTCTTCGGCGAATTTGCATATCTAAATTTTCCGGAGTCGGCCAGAGAAAACTCAAAGAAAATAATCATAAATACTATTCACTAAACCTGCGAGGCGGCCGCACACGAGTTGTCTTTGGCTGCTAAAAATGTTACAATGTCTTTTTTGGCATTTGGACGAATTATTGATGAGCACTGAACACATACGAAATTTTTCGATAATAGCACATATCGACCACGGCAAAAGTACGCTGGCTGACCGGATACTTGAGCTTACCGGGGCCGTAAACGAGCATGACAAGAAAGACCAGCTCCTCGACAATATGGAACTCGAGCGCGAGCGAGGTATCACTATAAAGGCCTCGGCAGTTACCCTCGATTATGAATACGAAGGGAAAAAGTATATGCTGAACCTGATTGATACGCCAGGTCATGTGGATTTTCATTATGAAGTTTCACGTGCTTTAGCGGCGTGCGAGGGGGCCCTTCTGGTGGTCGATGCGACCCAGGGCGTAGAAGCCCAGACGGTCGCCAATGCGCATCTGGCTGTTGAAAACAATGTGGAGCTTATCGGCGTAGTGAACAAAATAGACCTGCCAGCCGCCCAGAGCGATGCCGTCTCAGAGGAAATCGAGCATGCAATAGGTATCAGAAAAAATGAGTGCTTTTACGTCAGTGCAAAAAAAGGCACAGGGGTCCCGGAACTGCTGGAGGCAATCGTTACGCTTCTTCCGCCGCCAGCTAACCATGGCAACGAACGTACCACGGCGCTTGTTTTCGACAGCCACTGTGATAACTATCGGGGTGTAATATGCTATGTCCGAGTATTCTCAGGAACCCTTAGAGTCAAACAGAAGATTAGCTTTATGGGCAGCAGCAGAGGCCATATTATAACTGAGCTGGGTAAGTTCACTCCTGCAATGACACCGGTCGATAAACTGGGTGTGGGTGAAGTCGGTTATGTGATTGCCAATATTCGTGAACTGGCAGATGTCACTATTGGAGATACTATCACCGACGCCGCTGAGCCGGCTCATAAAGCACTCACCGGCTATAAGCCGCCGATGCAAATGGTTTTTTCGGATTTCTATCCCGGCAATAATACCGAATATCCCAAACTTCGGGCGGCCTTCGATAAACTGGCACTTAACGACGCAAGTTTTTCTTTTACTGCTAATAATTCACCAGCTCTCGGATTCGGTTTCCGCTGCGGATTCCTTGGGCTTTTGCATATGGAAATTATTCAGGAACGACTCGAACGCGAACATAACATAGATGTAGTCCAGACAGCGCCGACGGTGAGCTACGAAGTTTTGACTAAAGAAGGCAAAATAATCAGAATCGATTCCCCAGGTGAACTGCCTGATATTACAAAAGTCGCAGAATTGCGTGAGCCATTTGTTACACTCGAGATAATCACGGCAAGTGAGTCAATAGGTGATATTATGAAGCTGGCCGAGACCAGGCGCTGCAAACTGCTTAAGACCGATTACATAAGTCAGACCCGCGTCATGCTCGAATACAAAGCACCGCTTGCTGAAATAGCCTATGATTTCTATAACGTCCTCAAGAGCATAAGCCATGGCTATGCGACGATGGACTATGAATTCATGGATTTCGAAAAAAGCGACCTTGTCAAAATGGACGTGCTTGTCAACAAAGTTGCCGTCGATGCACTTTCTCTGATTGTGCATCAAAGCAGTGCCCAGGTTCGAGGCCGAAGACTCATAACACGGCTTCGTAAATCAATCCCGCGACATCAGTTCGAAATTCCACTCCAGGCAGCCATCGGAGGTAAGATTATCGCCAGAGAAAGCATCAAGGCTTTTCGTAAAGAAGTAACTGCAAAGCTTTATGGCGGCGATGTTACTCGAAAGATGAAACTGCTCAAAAAGCAAAAAGAAGGTAAAAAACGTATGAAGAGTATCGGCTCGGTACAGATACCACAAGAAGCTTTTATGAGCATCCTGAATTCTACGGAATCGAAATAACTCGTCAGGAATAGATGGATATTAACGAGCGCAAAAACATATTAGTGACCTGTGGACCGGGACTGGAAGGTTATCTAAATGCTGAACTTGGAGGGCTGGGCTTTGAAATAGTCAGCAGTCATCCCGGCGGTATTATCACTCGCGGTTCATTTATCGATTGCATGAAACTGAATCTGTATCTGCGAACCGCTTATAACGTCCTCTATCTTCTTAAAGAATTCCGATGCGGCAGCAGCGAAGCACTCTACAAACAAGTCAGTCACGTGGCGTGGGAAAATATCATCGCAGCTGAGGAATATCTATGCGTACTTTCACGTGTCGATACCTTCTCGATTAACAACAGCATGTACCCAAGCCTGAAAGTCAAAGATGCAATCGTGGACCGGATATATAAAAAGACGGGCTCGCGGCCCGATAGCGGCCCGGATAGAAACAAAGTCGTGGTCAACCTTTTCTGGAAGAACGACAAGGCGTGGCTATACCTCAATACTTCCGGTTTAAAACTCTCCGACAGAAACTATCGCAAGATGCCACACAAAGCACCGCTGCGAGAATCGTTAGCCGCGGGAATCATCATGGCTGCCGGCTACGACGGTTCACAGGATATTGTCCTGCCTATGTGCGGCAGCGGTACGCTCGCTATCGAATCGGCTCTTATAGCCATGAATAAACCGCCATCCGGCCTGCGAAGCAATTTTGGTTTTACACACACGAAGGTTTTTGACGAGCAGATATGGAAGCAAATGCGAAATGATGCCCGCAAAGCTGTGCGCAAAGGCCCACTGCAAAAACGTATAATTGCAACAGATATAGATGCCAAAGCTGTCACGGCAGCGAGACAAAACGCGAAAACCGCGGGCGTCGAACATCTAATAGAATTTAACGTATGCGATTTCGCCGATACCGATGTTCCGAAGGGGGAAGGTATTGTAATAATCAATCCCGAATATGGTTTACGATTAGGGGAACTCGAAAAGCTCGAAAAAGAATATAAACGCATCGGAGATTTCTTCAAACAAAAGTGCGCCGGCTATACCGGCTATATATTTACCGGTAACAGAAAACTCGCTGTGAAAGTCGGCCTGAAAACCTCAGCCCGCATGATATTCTTCAACGGGAAAATCGAATGCCGCCTGCTGAAATATGAAATGTACGAAGGAACAAAACAATCCTGAAAACAAACCTGGCCAAGGAACGGGCCATCCGTTGCCCTAAAAATCGCGGTTTTTAGACCCAAAACGCACTTTTGACTTTTCAGGCCGATTTAACAGTCGAGTCCAATGCTACTCTGCGAAGCACGAGTTCAATGCATAACGTCGAGGATCAGACGCTGTTACTTGCCGTCGCCTGCATCCAGCTTGTTGTGCATTTTTACCTGCTTCGTATTACGTCGATGATTTCGTCTGCGATCTCCTGAACGGTGTGTGTCGCAGTGTTCCTTGCTAGCTTGTCTGCGAGGGAAGGACTATAGGCCATCACCTCCTGCTTTGAAATCTTGTGCCAGATGGGAAGAAGTATCTGCTCTCCAGTAACCGCTCGTGTCACAAGACCGTCCAGTTCGTAGTTCGTCCAGCCCTTTCCTAGGAAGGCCTGGGATAGAACGACGATTCCGAACCTACTACTTGCAAGACCCTTATCAATCTTCTGTCGCAAAGAGTCCCCAATACGAAGCTCAAACTCGTCATACCATACTTTCAATCCTCCTGACTGAAGCGCCTGCGCAAGAGGTCGGACGATCTCGTCCTTG
>Ga0315543_1004716_pt1 | contig 11159 bp, 10 predicted proteins | sample SalMarSW160210MG_2_FD_203098 | JGI IMG/M metagenome (GOLD analysis project Ga0315543, IMG submission 203098) | Salt marsh sediment microbial communities from the Plum Island Ecosystem LTER, Massachusetts, United States - Salt Marsh Sediment SW1601-210 ...
TACGTCCGCATGAGCTGGGTATTTGACACCCTGATCTGGAAAGATGATAAAGGCTATATTCCAGCTTTGGCCAAGAAATGGACATACGATCCCAAGTCCATGAGCTTTAGCTTTGAACTCCGGGAAGGTGTCAAATGGCACGACGGTAAGCCCTTTAGCGCCGAGGACGTGGTCTTCACTATCGACTATTTCAAGAAATATCCTTATGGATTTGTTCCCATCGAGGCAGTGTCATGCGCCGAGGTTAAGGGGAAAAATACGGTGGTTATCAAGCTGGAAAAACCCTATGCCCCCTTCCTGGCTTATATAGGTGGATCTATGCCTATTCTTCCAAGCCACATCTGGAAAAAGGTGACGAATCCACGAAAATATAACAATCCTAAGGCATTCATCGGATGCGGCCCTTACAAGTTTATTGATTTCAATAAGGCCAAGGGAACATACCTTTACGAGGCATTTGAAGACTACTATCAGGGCCGGCCTAAGGCAGATCGGCTCATCTATATTAAGGCAGGCAAGCCTCTTATGATACTTTCTAATGGCAAGGCCGATCTGGTCAATATTAGGCCTGACATAGCCATGCTATTAGAAAAAAAAGGTATGATTGTAATCAAAAATGCCCGGGGCTGGAACAAAAAGCTGATGATCAACCACAAGAAGACGCCCTTTAACGACAAACGCTTCCGCGAGGCCTTAGCATATTCTATAAACCAGCAGGAGATCATTGATAAAGCCCACCGAGGATTTGGATCTCCGGCCTCCTTCGGTCTGCTCTCACCCGATCATGAGTTCTACAACCCAAACACACCAACCTATGTGCATAATCCTTCCAGGGCTCGGCGAATATTAGAGTCCTTAGGGTACCTCAAAGGCTCGGACGGTTACTACTCCAAATACGGCAAGCCTTTAAAAGTAGATCTCCTGGCGTCAAATATAACTTCAGCCGGGGAAAGCGTTACCGATAGAGACGGCGAGGTGATCAAGCAACAATTAGAGAAAGTGGGCATCCATGTTGATCTGTTAAATATGGAGCAGGCCACCACGGACGGGAGGGTCAGGAAATGGAATTTTGATCTGGCTATCTCCGGCCACGGCGCCCTGTTAGGTGATGCCAGGATCCTCAATCGGATGATCAACCCCAAATTTACTGGCTCTGTCAACTCGGCACGCTTTGGGGCCAACAAAGAGTTGCTCAAATTACTCAAGGCACAAATCGCGGAGATGGATATGGTCAAACGCGGGGCCTTAGTCTATAAGATACAGGAGATATATGCCGACGAAGTGCCGGCCATTTCTCTATATTATCCGACCTCCATGGCCGCTTACAACCCCAAAAAGGGCATCAGGTGGTATTATACAAAGGGAGGCATTTCTATAGGTATTCCCATCGCACAGAACAAGATGTCCCTGGTTAAATAAAGACAACTACACAAGTTGTCAGGTTCAAGCCCGCCCTGCCCGCCCTGGCGCGACATGCCTGTCAAATATTGCAATTGCTATGTGATTTATAAGTCCTGGCAATACAATCTAAGCATTGCATGCCAGGTCTGGGCCAGGGGCGCGATGGCCATTATCAAGGAGAGTAACTCCTTACTATTTAAATGTATCTGTCTTAAATCTAACTCCCTGAAATCAGGTCTGGGCCAGGGGTTCACAGTTCAGGGTTAAGCGAACAACCATTTAACCTTTGAACCCCGCCTGCCATCCGGCTGGCAGGTCTGAACCTTTGAACCCCGCCTGTCCCCCGACCCATCGGGGGGCGGGCAGGTCTGAACCCGGAACTTCGCGCAGCGCAGGCGCTCGCGCCGCGTGTGAATCTATGTACAAATAACGAATCAATATGGTTTCTGATCCAAAACGCTTATTGTCCCGGCGGCTCGGCCTTGTTATCTCCTATGGCTTAGCGGCCCTGGCCATGATCTATCTCAGCTACTCGCTGCCACATTTGCTGCCAGGGGATTTTGTGACAGCAATGTATTCGAGCTCCAACGTTAGCCTCACAGCAGATCAGGAGGCACAACTCAGGGCCTATTATACCGAACGCCCGGGATTTGGCCATTACCTTGTTAATCTGATAACGCTGGACTGGGGATATTCCTACGCCTTTTTGACCCCTGTCTCAACCCTTTTTTTCAGTGCATTACCCTGGACGCTGATATTACTGGGCACGGCCAACGTAATCTCCATGATCATCGGTTTTGTGTCAGGGGTAGAAGCGGCCTGGCGGCGGAATAGTTGGTTGGAGAAAGGTATGGTGGGCGGAATGACTGTTATTGAGGGGATTCCCGAGATCAGTACCGGTGTCATTCTCCTGGTAGTATTCGCCCTCAACTTGCAGTGGTTTCCGGCGGCTGGGGCAGAAACAGCCTATGCTGATGTATCTTTCTGGGCTCGGCTGGCCGATATATGCTACCACCTATCATTGCCCCTGGCCACTCTTGTTCTGGCCTATTTCCCTGGCAATTTCTTGCTTACACGCAATAGTATGATGATGGTCATAAAGGAGCCTTTTGTTACCACAGCGAGAGCCAAAGGCCTGCCTGCATGGAGAGTAAGGTATTTCCATGCCGCCAGAAATGCCCTATTACCTTTGGTAACACGCTTTGGTCTACGCTTGGCCTTTATGATTACAGGCGCATTAGTGGTAGAGACTATCTTTTCCTATCCGGGCTTAGGCACGCTCCTGTTTAATGCAATTCAGGCGCGTGATCTGCCGCTGATTCAGGCTATCGTCCTGGTCTCTTCCCTGATGGTTCTCACGACCATTTTGGGCCTGGAAATGGTTTACCGGATAATTGATCCAAGGATTGAACATGTCTATTAATGCTGATCGAACATTTTTTCGTGACCCTTGGTTTGTGGCAGGCCTTTCCCTGTCAATTTTTTTTGCTGTTATGACACTGCTTGGTCCAGAGCTGGCTCCATTCGATCCCCGGGACATCTCTTTTACCCCAATCTCACCACCCTCGGCCAGACACCTCCTGGGTATTAACGACGGTGGACAAGATATCTTTTCCGAGCTTCTATTTGCTGTCCGCAACACTGCAAGCTTTGGATTACTCAGCGGTATAATCGCCTTGGCATTAGGGATCATAGTGGGGCTGATCGCAGGCTGGTTTCGTGGTCTGGTTGATATGATTCTGATGCGCATAGCCGATGTTTTGCTGGCCATTCCAGCCATCATGATTCTTGTGCTTACAGCCGCCCTTTTCAGACCATCACCATGGATTCTGGCGCTTATTCTATCTGGTCTGATGTGGCCTTCTATCAGCAAAGCTATTCGTGCACAGACACTTACCCTAAGAGAGAGTCTCCATGTCAGGTCAGCTACACAGATCGGTGCCAGCAACTTTTATATCATCCGGCGTCATCTTTTGCCCGAGATGTTTCCGCTCTATCTCATTGGCTTTGCTGCAAAAACCAGGATTGCCATGTTCATGGAAGCGTCCCTTGCCTTCTTAGGGTTACTTGACCCCAGCCGCAAGTCATTGGGTATGATGATTAGTTATGCACTTAAATATTATTATATGGACATATGGTGGAACTGGCTCCTGCCTCCTGTTGTCTGCTTATCCTTATTGATCATGGCTGTCACATTCTTAGCAATAAGCCTTGAAAAGGTACTGGATCCACGCCTTAAGCAGTCTTTAGGCGCTTAATAATGAATACCGTGTTTTTGATGGTAGAATATCTGTACTCAGGTTCACACGCGGCGCGCACGCGGCGCGAGCGCCTGCGCTGCACGAGCGCCTGCGCTGCGCGAAGTTCAGGGTTCACGCCTGTCCCCCGATTTATCGGGGGGCGGGCGGGGGTGAACTCTGAACCTGTAAACGCTTACGAATATGTTTCTTGGTATTATTTCTCAATTTTCAATTGACAATTGAAAATTTAAAGCTCTCTTGTACTTTTGAAGTAATTGTGGGAAATATTGGAGCAAAGCGGCTTCCATAAATCATCGATAGTCAATCATCAATATTCAATTCTTTTGACTATCTTTTATTCCGGCTTGTCCGGGTTACAGTGAAGACCACTATGAGTCTGGAGATTAAAAACTTAAATATTATGTATCAAGACCGGGACCACCGTATTCAGGCCCTGGAGGATATAAGCATTGCGCTCACTCCAGGTAAATGTCTGGCTCTGGTAGGAGAGTCCGGCTGTGGAAAGACTACCCTTGCTAAGGCCTGTATGGGATTGCTTCCATCAAATACAATCCGGCAAGGCCAAATAAAGCTCAACGGGCAACGAATCGATCTCCTTGGGGAATCATTACTAAACGAGATTCGTTGGGAGAGAATTGGTATGGTTTTTCAAAACGGCTCGTCCAATCTTAATCCTGTACATCGAATTATCGATCAAGTGGCTGAACCTCTGATCCAACATCGGTCCTTAAGCCGATCCATGGCTCATGCACTAGCTGGCCAGGCACTATCCAGAATGGGAGTCAAGGGAGAATATCACTCCCGCTATCCCCATCAACTCAGTGGGGGCGAGTCTCAACAAGTCTTATTAGCTATGGCTACGATCCTGGACCCGGAAGTGATTATTTTAGATGAGCCCACCTCAGCCTTAGATGCCTTAAATAAGTCTTTTGTGAGCGATTATATAAACCATGCCAAGTATAAAGGTAAGGCAATTCTTTTGATCACACACGATCTGGAGTTAGTAGTTCATCTGGCCGAAACTGTTGTCCTTCTCTATCTTGGCCAGATCATGGAAATTATGCCATCGAAGGATTTTTTCTCTCGTCCCCTTCACCCGTATACACTTGCTCTTGGACGGTCCTATCCTGCTATGACAACTGCCAGGGATTTAGGCGGCATTCGTGGCGATGCCTTCTACCGCTTTGTACATCAACATGGCCACAACAATGAAGTCAATTACAAGCACGTCCATATCCAGATCCCTCGCTCCGCCCATAAAGATGGCCACGCTCCCCCGACAGGTTGTCTATTCCTAAACCGATGCACTCAGGCTATTGAAAAATGTCGAACGGGAACAGTAACTCTGGATGCAATTGACAACCATATGGTTCGCTGTCTGCGACATGGAATCGCCAATCTTGTGGAACTCAAAGGAGTAAGTAAGCAATACGGACAAACTGTTGCCATTCATCCTATCGAACTGGAAATCAAATGTGGTGAGGTCTTCTGCTTAGTGGGCGAAACCGGTTCCGGTAAGACTACTCTGGCAATGATCACCGCCGGGGTGCTTAAATCAGACAGTGGTGCAAGACTTTTTAATGGACGCGACATGGATAAATGGATGCACCAGGATTACCGTTCGCTGGCTCGTTACATTGGTGTAATCTATCAAAACCCGGCCGATTCTGTCAGCCATCGCCTCACTGTTTTTGATAGTGTTGCCGAGCCACTTAAGATCCATGGCCTTGTCAGAAACCAAATTGAAATTAAAGAAATTGTAACTAAAGTTCTGGCTGATGTCCATCTTTCAACTGATCCAGCATTTCTGGGCTGCTATCCACATGAGCTCAATATGGGGGCTATACAGCGTGTCTGCCTGGCTCGTGCCTTGGTCCTTGGCCCCTCCCTTCTGGTTGCAGATGAGCCAACCAGCTCACTGGATCCCAGCATCCAGGCCAAAGTATTGAAGTTGCTTTTGAATCTCCAGACCGAATTAGGCCTGTCTATGCTTTTTGTTACTCACAATATCGGCCTCGCACGAAAAATTGGCGATCGAATCGGGGTAATGCTCGCCGGTCGCTTAGTGGAAGTTGGCCCTGCTCATCTCATTTTATCCAATCCCAGGCATCCCTACACCAAGCTATTGATCGACAGCGTAAGCGGTATCCCCCGGGGCTCTTTCAAACCTGTTGCAGATTCGGTTGAACCCAGTGGTTGCCCCTTTTCTATGCGATGCCCTATGGCCCAAGATATTTGCAGGCATAAAACCCCGCAACTTTTACAGAGAAATTACCGCCACGTAGCCTGTCATTTTCCATTAGCCGTTAATAATTCAGGTTAGAGGTTTTCTTGTAAATAGTCACGAACCTGCGAATGAATATCAGACGAGGCTACGACCATGAGATGATCCTCTATTTTTTGTCCATCTAAGTATTCGTCAAGCATAAACTCGCTTCCGTCCATTCCGTAGATCTTTCCTCCCGCTGCCTCAATAATAACTCGAGCCGCTGCCAGATCCTGATATGACTCATTTGTAATAACAGCCGCTTCAGCGCGTCCCATAGCAACATAACATATATGGGCAGTAGTACATCCCAGGTCTCGGATTTTACCAGGAAATGTGGAATGGTAATGATGGTGAAACCGGGAATAGGTGAGCAGAAGGCTCTCGTCGTTAATAGTTTCCTGCGACGAAATACTGATTTCCTTTTTTTCCAAGTAGGCCTTGCGTCCTGCCTGGGCATGAAAAAGATCGCCCGTTGCAGGCATATAAAACATGCCTAAGATTGGCCAAAAATTCTCAAGAAGAGACAGAGAGCTTCCCCATATAGGAATTCCAGCCTGAAAATTGGCTACCCCCTCTAATGCATCAAAAATCCATAGGTATCTCTTTCCCTCATGAGTGTACCCTTCGTTCTTTTGGTTGCTATTAAATACCTTGTGATCAGGAAAATGAGTGTGGAGTTGATCCTGGAAAAACTCTATCAGGTTGAGTTCGGCCTCTGTAACCAACTCCTCATCAAATTTAACATCTGGATTACCCCTGCCATAATAGGAAAGCGCTTTCTCTCCTGAACTATGAAGCACCTGCATTGCAAACTGCGTTAAATCCTCAATTCCCTGATCTTTTGATTCTACCATTTTTCCCCCTTATAAAATTTTTTTAGAGAATGATCTTTTGGCCTATCATTTTCAACTAACGATTGATGAACTCGTAAAAAGTCAGAAAGCACCCGTTTTCGTCATTCCCGCGAAGGCGGGAATCCAGGGAAATCAACCACTTCTGGACTCCCGCCTTCGCGGGAGTGACGGGCATGGAGACTTTTTACGAGTCCATCATGATTGATCCTTTATATATTGGAAACCTTTTTAAGAAGTAAAGTGAAACACGTAACATTGTCAATGGTAAAAATATACCCTGTTTAAAATAGCTTAACATTATTATCACTCACAGGTAAATCACGAAAAGACAGCATACTTCCTTTAAAAGCCAGGGAGTCTTGGGAATGGTTCAGAAATGAAGCGTATCAAGATTTGATTAACTCGTAAAAAGTCATATTCGGTGGCTTTCTTGGAATGTACACTCCCTCTCCTCCCAGAGTATAAGCCATGGCATCTTTTAGGGTTCGGCAAGATAGATGAGATATTTGAAGTATTGAAGCGAGGGATATATCTCTTCGCCTGTGTTTCTTCCCCCCGCATACCTGCGGCGCCAAAGAAGGTAAATTATATAGCTTCAAGGTTAACCTCAAGGTCCCTTTCCTGGCATACAAAAAACCTATCCCTCTAATACTATATTCTCAAGTCGTTTTGGAACCTACGGCCCCCTTTATAGCGGGTTAAATTTCATCTTGATTTCCATATGTGCATTACATTATATTGTTAACATATAAATTTTAATAACAGATAAAAGAATCAAAAAATTCAAGAGAAATATTTACCCTAATTGAACTTAATATATGAATACGTGGAAACATTTTCCAGATATATAGTCCGATATCATGGAAAAATTTTACGTTTATCAGCACTGTTAGCCTGCTAACTAGGCGTCGCCGAATAAAAAGGAATGACCGATCGACCGCACAAACGGTGAGGATGCCGGACGGTGTTTTTGGGAGAAGAATGGGAATCGACAGACAGGAAATCTTCCAGCGCATTCATGACAAGGGTTACGGTATCGTGAGATCGCAGGTCAACAGGAAGGGACAAAGGAGTGATGGAAAAGACGTTATTGAAAGACAAGGATTGGGCATCTATCGACGGTCAACTATGCCTCGTCACGGACTTCACGCCGATGGCGAAGGTCGAGAACGGTTCGGTTGTGGCCATGAGTGCCGACACACCTTACGCGTCGGTGCGTCTAAGATGTGAGCGGTCCGCAGAGGATATAACAGGGTTCATCAGTCACAAGACTGATTTCGCTATGCTCTGGGCGGCGTTCAAGCAGAGAACGGCAGTGCGGGGCACGCGCGTCGAAGTCTACCCTCCGGAAGAACTCAACTCTGCGAGCCTCGGAGATAATGAAGAAGTGTGGCTGGTCTGGACAAGAAAGAACTATCGCGGTGCTGTGCGCTTGTTCGGCAGCTTTCTGCCACGGCTGGTTGTGATGGTGAGTCGGAAAGGTGCATTTGAACTCACCTTGGACCGCACGGGGCGAATTCGACCAGAACTCAAGGGCGAGGCGCGAGCCATGGCCACCCTTCCGTTGGTAACGTGGACGCCCGAGGTGATGAGACAGTAATTCAGTTGGTCGCCGCCGATGCCGCGCGGCGACAGGTGCTGCGGGAGCCGTGTTGTCCTCCATAGCTCATGAGCCCAGGCTAACCTTTCAGTTCACCCGACCGGTGTTTCGCTGCGCTTCACACCGGCCGGTGACTTCAGCGTTAGGTTTATGAAAATGCATTCCTTCAAACTATTAATTCCTATACTTTTGGCATCTATACTTTTCGGTTGCAATTCAGGCGACACATGGAATTGCGTTGTGTACCCGGACCGAGAAAATCTTACAGAGTCTCTCCAAATTGGGAACTTCAATAGTTTGCAGGAGTGCGGAATAGCTGCGCTGAAGACTCTTGATAGGTTGCATGCATCGGAACGCGGCGATTACGAGTGTGGAAAAAATTGTCGGAAGGATATTACTTCTCCAAGTTTTTTGATTTGCGAAGAAACGTCAAAAGCTAACATCCCTATTGATTTGGCACGTGCACTATATCCAAGAGACAATATTTCACAGGCATTGGAAAAATTGTTTCTCCACGAAATATATCGGTCTTACAATTCAGAATACCTCACTTACCCTGGGATGTTAAAAGCTTGGTTCGCAAGGACGGCGGTTTCATTCAAAGTGCCTATATCGAAAAAACTGATTCTGTTTGCTGACTCTCAAGCAAAGTTCGTGGATAATGTCGCTCTTCTTGGAATGGTTTCCGATAGTGTCGTACCAACAATTGAAATGTCCCCAACAGAATTTGAGGTATATTTTGATGGTTTAGCGAAGAGAAAAGGCCTCAGCCTTCAACTGAGTAAACGAAAAACCTAACCAGCCCTTCAACCCGGCTTCGCCAGTCTTCCGGCATTAGGATCGAAAGTATAAACAATGCAACTTACAGATGGGCAAAAATTTGAAGCGCTGAAATTGAGGTATACTGATCATGTTGAACTGCTTCGTTTTATAACAAAGCTAGATGTCCAAATTTTTAGCGGTTATATTACCATTCAATTAGCCCTTGGTGCATGGCTTGCGACCCACCCAATCAATGGGATTTTGCCCAAAATTGGAATCATTCTGATAGACATAGTACTTGCTGTAATTGCCTTAAAAGTACTTTATAATGACTATCGAAGAAGAACAGAGGTCGTTGGAATAATCAAAAACATAAATGAAGCTCTAAATTTTAATTCGGCAGGTGTTTATTTGCCTGGAAGCCCGTTAAATGTTGAAACAAAGAGAAGGCCTTGGTTTGTATGGTTTTTAATCGGCATAATAGTTGGTGTTTTCGGAATAATCATGGTCACATTTGGTGGTATAGTGTCTGTTACTCCCACAACATAATCCATTATTTATCCCAACTTTGCGCTGCACCTGGCAGCGAAAGCCTGGCGGCTTCGCTGTCCGTGAGCGCCGATGTAAACACCAATTTAAAAACAATATGTGATAGGGAGGGCTCAATGTTAAAGCAGGCCGATTCTCTATTTAAGGCGACTTCCATTAAATTTTTGGCATCGCTTCTGTTAACTGTTATCTTGAGCCTGTCATATTTTACCCAGGCGAAAGGAGAATCAATGATGGATTGGTCTAGTAGTTTAGAGAAGTCGCTGGACAATGAAGCACGAAGGCTATCTGAAATACTTGACGAGATAGGTCTAATTGGCAAAATTTTAGAGGATTCAGCTATTCGAGTAGATCCTAAAGCACCTCAAGAAGAACTTCTTAAAAGTATTACTATAGAAATCAAAAGAACTAGAGTACCTGGATTTTGTGCATACAACCTCGCTGAGGAGGCTTTTTCATTACTGAAGCTTCTTTCAGCACGGATTGCGCTGCTGGAGCGCGATAAAGGGAAATCACGAGATGCTAACTTACAGAGAAAACTCGACAGTCTAAAAGAAATCATTAATTATGCTGAGCCAAACGTTCGCGAAACAGTCGAACAGATGATGCCCTGGAGTAGTATGGATGGGAAAAAGATCGCAGAGGCGATAGCGGCGCGTGCAGCTGCGAAAAAGAACTAATATGTTTACCTAACAATGAAAATGCAGCCGATCGCTAAAAAACTCATCGGCTGATTTGCGACGAGGCAAAGGCCTCTACACAAATAGCTCATTTATTGCACTCTTTTAGGGACAATGCTCTGTGCAAATTTCGAAAGATTCTTACCAGTGGGTGATACTCGGCCATTTCTGGTCCGCTGTGAAAAGGGTCATTTGTGGGTAGTCAAGGCCCATGGAAACCCTTTGGGAACAAAGGCTATATTCAATGAATATGTAGCTGGACAGCTTGCTAAAGCAATAAATCTTCCTTGGCCGACGGTTTCAATAGTCGAACTAGCACCCAATGTAATGACTGCTTTGCGTCAGAAAAAGCTTGAAATATTTTCAAATTGGGCAGTTGGTATAAAATATGTCGCCGACTTAAAGAAGGTCAACTGGCCACCAAATGAGGCGGGACGCCCTTAAGGTTCTAAGTTTCCTTTGTGATAAGAAAGTGATAAGTGTTAATGCATGCCAAGATTAGCCCGACTTTATTCACCCGGTGTTTTACATCACATTTTGGATCAGTCAGGCGTATCGGAATTATAGTGCTGCTGGGGTTGGATAATCGTTAGAGAGGGACGAGATAACTAATAACGAAAACAATTATCAGTTGACAGAATAAGATTCTTAGAAAATTAAGGGCGTTATATATTAAAACATCGAAAGGTTACATCCCTGAGGATACAGGAAATAAAGAAAAAGACATTGACTCAAGTCATACCATAAAAAGAAACCTCCTGTTAAGAATAAAATGATATTCAC
>Ga0315543_1004721_pt1 | contig 11155 bp, 6 predicted proteins | sample SalMarSW160210MG_2_FD_203098 | JGI IMG/M metagenome (GOLD analysis project Ga0315543, IMG submission 203098) | Salt marsh sediment microbial communities from the Plum Island Ecosystem LTER, Massachusetts, United States - Salt Marsh Sediment SW1601-210 ...
ATACGAATTCGTTAAATATTATACGAACCGGGATGTTCGCCGTCGAGAAAATTCTGAAAAAATCTCCGAGACTCGGCGTTTTCATATCTACCAAAGAGGGCACATAGGAAGCAGATAATTAATCATTCATCAATAATCAATAATCATTTACTTGGGCCGCAGAGGACGCAGAGAACGCAGAGCATTAGTCAATAGTAAATCGTAAGCTTGTGCTCGCGAAGGTGGGTATAGTCAATGGCAAGATCTCCGTGAGGCGGCGTTTTGTATCTCGTTTCTCGCCAATGCAGACCAATCAGAGTAACAGTTACTGTATCACTTTAATTTGCACTCTTAATTGTTTCAATAATACTCGAAATTACCTTTAAAAACTTTTTCCTTGCATGAATTTTTTATTATTTGTTATACTCCTCTGATTCTTATGGTGTTTTTGCAGAGAAAACAAAGTTCCCTAATGCAAACCGAACCATTCTTCCGATTTTTCATTATACTTAAAATTAGCTGTCGAAAGCTCTATCTGTAAGGAGATTCATGGGTCGATTACTGGTTGTTGCCAATAGGCTACCGCTTAATACGATGAGAAAAGCGGGAGAGCTACATTTTCGACCGAGTCCGGGAGGACTTGCAGTGGGCCTGTCATCATTACCTGAGTGCAGTGAGAGGCTCTGGTTGGGCTGGCCAGGTGTGGCAAATGAGAAGCTCAAAGCTGAGGAGAAGCACAAAATCATAGAGCAACTGGAGGCAGAAGACTGCCGCCCGGTATTTCTCTCAAGGAAGCAAATGGAGGGATATTATCAGGGATTCTGTAACAAGACGATCTGGCCTCTGTTTCACTATTTTCCGAGGCGTGCTGTCTATGAGGTACGTTTCTGGAAAACTTACAAAGAGGTGAACAAAGTATTCTGCGACGAGGTAATGAAAATAGCCGAGCCAGGCGATTGCATATGGGTGCATGATTACCAGCTCATGCTGCTTCCCCAGCTTCTGCGAGAGAAGCTGCCTGACTCTGAAATCGGATTTTTTCTCCACATACCATGGCCGTCATTCGAGCTTTTTCGGCTTCTGCCCTGGCGCGAGCAGATACTGAACGGCCTGCTGGGAGCCGACCTGATAGGTTTTCACACTTATGATTACGTTAGACACTTTCTCAGCAGCATTTCCAGGATAAGCCGACTGGAACACACGCTCGGCAATGTCAACGTTACAAATCGTGTTATCAAGGTGGATGCATTTCCTATGGGTATCGATTATGAGAAGTACTCGCATGCAATCGATGATCCAGAGGTTGAGATAGAAGCAAACAAGATTCGAAAGAGAATTGGCGAGCGCAAGATCATCTTGTCTATAGACAGACTGGACTACTCCAAGGGTATTATCGAGCGGTTAGAAGCCTTTGATTTATTTCTTTCCGGAAATCCGCAGTATAGGGGTACGGTTACTTTGATTATGGTGGCGGTTCCAACGCGGACTGCGGTGGAGGACTACAAGGAATTAAGGAGCAGGCTGGAGCAGTTAGTTGGAAGGATCAATGGCGAGTATGGTACGATGGGCTACATACCTGTCTGGTACTTATATCGCTCTCTGCCTTTTGCGGAATTGACTGCTCTTTACAATGTTTCCGACGTTGCATTAGTAACACCTCTGCGAGACGGCATGAATCTTATCGCCAAGGAATTCATTGCTGCCAAAGCGGACAAGGCCGGTGTGCTGGTCATAAGTGAAATGACAGGTGCGGCAAGTGAGTTGGGAGAGGCCCTGGTAGTCAATTCATGTAGCAAAACTGCAATAGTGGACGCCATCAAAGAAGCCCTGGAAATGCCACCACTGGAGCAGCTTGAACGAAACAAAGTCATGCAGGAAAGGCTGCGTCGCTATAACGTCTCGCGCTGGAACCGGGATTTTCTGGCTGCCCTAACCGAGATTAAGAGTACACAACAGCTGATGTCGGCCAACCGACTTTCCGAATCCATGGCAGAGAAAATGGTCGCGGATTGTAACAAGAGCAACAAACGGTTGTTTTTGCTTGATTACGACGGCACACTAATGGGTTTCAAGGGCAAGCCTGCAGAAGCGGGACCCGATGATGAGATAATTGCTCTGCTGCAATGTTTGTCAAGAAATCCGAGGAACACAGTGGTGATTATTAGTGGGCGTGACAGGACTACTCTGGAAGAATGGCTCGGCCACATCGGTGCGGCATTGGTTGCTGAGCATGGGGGGTGGATTAGACTTCAAGATCGGAAGTGGCAGAGTCCGGTGCCGTTCGAGATGGATTGGAAAGAAAGCATCAGACCTATCCTGGAGCTTCACACAGATCGCACGCCAGGATCAACAGTCGAAGAGAAAGATTTCTCATTAGTGTGGCACTACCGCAGAGCTGATCCTGAACTGGCCTACGTCAGGGGGCAGGAACTGCGAGCCGCTCTGGTGAACTTGACAGAAAATCTGGCTGTAGGCGTGTTTGAGGGCAACAAGATACTGGAAGTCAAGAGCCAGGGTGTTAACAAAGGTCGAGCTGCGGAACAGTGGATAGAAGAGCGAGACTGGGACTTCATTCTTGCAGCGGGTGACGACTATACCGACGAGGAGATGTTCACCGTCCTGCCAGATGAAGCTTATTCCATAAAAGTGGGATTTACAGCTTCTAAAGCGAGGTTTAACGTAGATAGCGTCAAAGAAATCAGATTATTACTTAAGAGATTATTAGGAGATTTGAATGATACGCCTTGAAGATTTCCGGCACATTGTACCAGATGAAAGATTAGCAGAGATTTATGCCAGAGCCAGGGGTTTGTATGGCAAACACATTGTTCACATTAACGCTACATACCAGGGAGGTGGAGTTGCGGAAATTCTCTATTCTCTTGTGCAGTTAATGAATGACGTAGGCATAAATGCCGGCTGGAGAATACTGCACGGAAGTCAGGAGTTCTTCGAGGTCACAAAGAGTTTTCACAACGCCCTTCAGGGAGCTAAGTTGAATCTGTCTGAAAGGAAGAAGCGGACATATCTCCAGGTAAACGACAACTTTTCGAGATTCACACACCTCCATCATGACTGTGTAATAGTACATGATCCGCAGCCGCTTTCATTAATAAGAGCTTACAGAAAGCTCCAGCCGTGGATATGGCGATGCCACATAGACCTGACCAATCCGCACGATGAATTGTGGGACTTTCTCAAGGGATTCATGCTGAAGTACGACCAGGTCGTAATGTCGAGCGAGAAATATTTCAAAAAAGACTTACCTATTAAACAGAGGCTCATGTTCCCGGCGATCAATCCAATTAGTCAGAAGAACAAGGATATCTCCGAAAAGATTATGCTTTTGCACTTAAAGAATGCAGGCATCCCAACTGACAAACCCGTGATTACCCAGGTATCCAGGCTTGATCCATGGAAAGATCCGGAGGGCGTCATAGATGTGTTCAAAATGGTCAAGGAGAAGGTCGATTGCAGGTTGGTCTTCTGCTACAATGTGGCCAGCGACGATCCCGAAGGCCTGCAGATGTACAGAAAGGTTCATCGCAAGGCAAACAAACTCGTCAACACCGGAGACATTATTTTCGTCGTGGGTAATAATGAAACATTGGTTAATTCGGTCCAAAGATTCTCTAATGTAATAATACAGAAGTCCATAAAAGAGGGCTTCTGCCTTTGCGTAACCGAGGCTTTATGGAAAGGCACCCCGGTCGTTGCCTCGAACGTAGGCGGAATACCATATCAGATTGATGATGGTCAGAGTGGTTTTTTGGTGGAGCCACAAGACAACGAAGGGTTTGCAGAGCGGATCATACACATTCTGCAGAATCCTCGTGAAGCCAAGGCAGTTGGAGAGAAGGCAAAAGAGAAAGTCAGAAGGGAATTTCTGATTACCCGGCTGCTTTCAGATTATCTGGATATGCTGAATTCGATTATGAGCTGATAAATATGCATCTACAGCAGTATAGTAACGTTGGCAAGGGAGGTTCAAGATGGACAGAATATTGGCGGATATAGGTAGCTTACGGCCGTTGTTCTGGTTGTATGGAACAGCACTGCTTGTAGGGGCAACAGGCCACTTTATTTTTTTCCGGGTACTCTTATATTTGACCAAACGTACCATAGTGACTTTGGACAACGCAATCGTGAAATACTGCTATAGGCCGTTACAGTGGATAGTCATCCTGCTCATAGTGCGTGTGGTGGGCAAACTACCCAATTTCAAGTCGCAAATTCCCGAAGTGGCCGGGCATGCGATTGCATTGCTCATTATAGCTCTTGTTGCGTGGCTCCTGATGAGAATAACCTATGTACTGGAAGATTATGTCACGAGTCGTTTTGACATAGGTGTCAGTGATAATCTGAAAGCACGAAAGATCCATACGCAGTTCAAAGTGTTGAAGCGTATTGTCATCGTTATTGTGGGCATTCTTGCTTTTGGAACAATCCTGATGACATTTGATAGAGTACGGCAACTTGGGACAACAATTCTGGCTTCTGCGGGTGTGGTCGGTATTGTTGTGGGAATGGCTGCTCAGCGAACCATATCAACGTTTATCGCAGGCATTCAGATAGCTATCACCCAACCTATCAGAGTTGACGATGTCGTAATAGTCGAAAACGAGTGGGGCCGCATCGAAGAGATAACACTGACCTACGTCGTCGTCAGGATCTGGGATCTTAGACGCCTGATCGTACCAATAACGTATTTCATTGAAAGCCCATTTCAAAACTGGACACGAACCTCTGCGGATATACTCGGCACTGTTTTTGTATATACGGACTATAACGTGCCTGTCGATGCGGTTAGAGAGGAGCTTCATAACATACTCAAGAAGTCAGAACACTGGAACGGCAAAGTCTGTGTATTACAGGTTACAAACGCTTCAGACCGTACGATGGAACTCAGGGCTCTTATGAGCGCTGCGGATGCCTCAGCGGCCTGGACCTTGCGCTGTCAAGTAAGAGAGAAAATCGTTGAGTTCATTAAGAGGGAATATCCACAAGCACTACCACGAATGAGAGCTGAACTACACCAACTGGAATACAAGCCTTACTCGCATAAGAACAATGGCCCCATTGATAATAAAGACAAGAAAGCCTAAAGGAGAAATTAGGATATAGTAAATTTTGAGCTTTTCTATTATGTTTACGGTTCCCAGTCTTTTGATTTTTTCAGGAATTTGTGCTGGAGGACGAAACCTATGGCTGTCGGTGCGATAATCATAACGGGTAAAAACCATTTGAGCGAGAATACCAGGTCTTCGACCTTGGCGGAGGTTCTCGGATAGAGGTATAAAAGCGCCAGGGAACCGACGACTACCAGGCCGCTGCCCCACAGGCTGGAAAAGAGTATTACGGCGGCTTTGAAAATGATAAAGGAAATCATGCCGCCTGCCACGATTCCGATTAGCCCCCCGGCCCAGATGTACTGTTCGGTCAGCCCGCAGGCGTACCATATTCCCGAAGTGAGTATTCCGCCGGCAGCGGCACCTAATAAACAAACGGCCCATCGCATCAGCGGCACGGAGAGAACCGCTAAGGTTATCATGCCTATGATTCCGCCGACGAACTGGTTGTTCAGGCCGACGATTTTCTCGGTGATTGTCATTCCCATCATCATGCCCAGCAGGGCGAAGTTGATGACGACCAGGACCTTGAAGACGCGCCAGCCGTAGAACAGGCAAACCACGCCGAATGAGATAAAGGTCAATGCTTCGAGCAGGCCAAGGGAAGTTATTTGTTCCCAGAATATGTCTATCGGGACGACTGCTTCTTCTGACGTCTCCGTGGCTGCCTGTGCAAGGATTGTAAAGTAATCCATTATTCGGCTCCTTGATCTTTCTTTTTGTTTTTACGCCGAACGCCAGTCATGTTCTACGATTTCTTCGGGCTCTTTCTTGTCCTTACCCTTTTTCGTGCCGGGCTTTTTTTTTGTTATCTTTTCCTTTTTTGAGCTTTTGCAAATTATTAGCTGGACAATCGTGCCGAAAGCGGCCATCGCGAGAAAAACAGCGGCAGAGATGAACAGCTTGCTGCGAATAAGGCTGACTGGTTCGGTCCCTTTGTACGAAAACAGTAAAATCATCCCGAGAAAGGCGACCATTGTTCCGGTGACCGAAAAGAACAACGCCGTGGTCCAACGCCAGAGAAGCACGCCACAGATGAGAATAATCACTGCCGGTGCGGCGATTATCGCCCATATATGTAGGGGGATTTTTGTGCCGGCCTGTTTTATTTTTTCGCCGGCATCGAGTCCGAATGTTTTCAGTTCTTCAAATGTTTCGTCGAGGCCGGCTGTTGTGGCCTGAACCGACATTTCGCTCCGGACTTCGGTGGTTTCTGCCTGTTCGAAGTACGGCTCGGCAAGAATGGTAAAAGCAATCGCTGCCGCCAATGCCGCGGCCAGCAGTACGCACAAAACTTTTTGGAATATCAGGGCAATGAGCGCCGCAAGAACTGCCAGGAACGAAGTGGAGAAAATATTTCGTCCTACGACAAAGAGTCCGACCAAAATCCCGCCGGCCAGACCGACTATAGGGATTAAGATTTTTCTAAGGGCCAGTCCGCTGAGCCATATACAAAGTCCCAACAGCAGCAGCACCACTCCCGAGCCGATCAGGATCGAGGTGCTGAACCGACCCGTCATCTGTTCGAAGTTTTGGAAAATTTCAATCATAACGCCGCTGTAAGCAGAGCTAACTCCATCCTATATTTAAGAAAAGTCAATGCCGATTGAACTTCTTGTTTCATTATAACCATTATCGGCCTTTTTGTAAAATATTCGTTAAGATAGTTAAGCGAAGTGGGGATATCAGCCCCAAAACGCCGGTTCCGGCCTGCATCACAAAAGAAATTTGAGAAAATCTGACAATTTTCTTGACTTTTATTCCTGAACCATATATTTCTCATGTAACTTGAGCGAGAAGAGCAACGTAAGGGCATCTTCGATTTTATTAGGATCTCTTACATCGGGACCCCGGGTTATATGACTCGGGAGCAGCGAGAAAATGTATTGGAAAATCTGAACTTACGCAAGACCGGCACGCCAAAGGTTTGGCAAAAAATCGTTTTGCCGGCTAAAAAGTGTTTTTTGAAAAGGAGGTGTATCATGTGTAGAAAATGGATCTATTTGGCATGTCTTCTTATTCTGCTGGGCCTGCCTCAAGCCGGCGTTACCAATGCTGCTGACGGCAGTCTTGTCGGCTGGTGGAAGCTCGATGAAACGTCCGGGACCATCGCCCACGATTCAAGTGGCTATGGCAACGTCGGCACCCTCAGAGGCGACCCGCAGTGGACAGCCGGCACGGTGGGTGGTGCGCTGCAATTCGACGGTGACGGTGACTACGTGGATTGTGGGGATGGCGCAAGTTTGAATATTACAGGCGAGTTAACGATTGCGGCATGGATCAAACTCGCCGGACCGGTCACCGACCGAAAAATCGCAGGTAATCAAGACGGCATTACCGGGGGCTACAAGCTCGGCGTATACTCTGATCTGCTCGAATTTGAGATTCGAACCGCCAACAACGAGGCTTTTCTCAACAGAAATGCCGGCGGCGGCATGATGTTGCAGCCGGAACTCTGGCATCACGTCGTGGGTGTATATTCTCAAGGTGATTATATAAGGACATACGTCGACGGAAATGTAGACAGAGAAATGTTTACACCAGAACTACTCGGCACTTCAACAGGGACGTTCAAGTTCGGCCGGGAACCATTCAGTGATTCATATTTCTGGTTCGGTCTCATAGATGACGTTCGGGTCTACGACAGAGCGCTGGGACAGGAGGAGATTCAAGACATCATGCGAACTGGGGAAATTCCTCCCGCCACCGGCCCCGATCCTGCCAATGGTGCCATACTCTTTCCGGATACAGATCCGCAGGTGACCCTTACCTGGGTACCCGGAGTCGGTACAGTTTTGTACGATATTTACTTTGGCACTGACTACAGCGTGGTGGCTGATGCCGACCCGACAACACCAGGCGTATATTTAGGCCGCACGGAAGCAAATAGCTATGAACTCTTCGCGCTCGAGCGGGGCGGGATCTACTATTGGCGAGTCGATGTGATCGGCCCCGACGGTACGATAAACCGGGGCGAAATCTGGAACTTCAAAATACCCAGGCCCATAGAGCCGGACGAACAGCTCATCCGAAACTACACACCCGCAGGCTGGCAAGCTGAAGATGTACAATGGGGCCGCGATGTAGATCCCCATAACAAGATCGACGACATAATAGATCGATCGGATGCCAACAGCTTTGACGTTGTCGTCAATTACAAACGGGCTGTGCAGGACGGCGACATTGATTTTCTCAACAGCGTCGGTGCGCAGAGCAAGGTCCAGATGAGATTGAAGTATCTTTCATCGGTAGCCGTCGGAGGACTGAATAAAGATGACATTTTTGCCATAGCAGGCGATCCGGATGTCGCGTTCATCGAACAACAGTTCGGCTTTGCGCCCGCCTTGAACTTTAGCGTTCCGGGTATCTGTGTTAGCCCAGCGGCAGGCGGATGCGCTACCACGGTTCCCACGGGAACTGATGGATCGGGGATCAACATCGCAATTATAGACACCGGTGTGGACAATGCTGTTCATAGCGCGTTTCCCACAAGCCATTACGTCGCCGGATATGATGCCACAACCACACCCGGAACTTTAGCTGATCCGGATGACGATGAAGGTCATGGTACACATGTAGCGTCAATTGCTCTGGGCCAGGCAACGGTGAACACCTCGCGCGGTGTGGCGCCGGGGGCCGGGCTTGTTGACGTGAGAGTTCTTACGGCCGCAGGGGGGACGTGGCCTCAAGCCGCCGACGGCCTACAGACCGTTTATGATAACCGGAATACGTGGGGTATCGGCGTGATCAATATGTCTATCATCCAGACTGATGCCTTCGGCAACCCGATTATGTCAGAAGGTCTCGATGCCTTCAGCCAGTTGGTGGATCTCGCCGAGTCTATGGGCATTGTGGTTGTCGCCGCAGTAGGAAACAATGGTCCCGCCAACACTGTGCTCGCGACCCCCGCTGCTGCTACAAGGGCGATCACCGTGGCAGCCTGTAATGTTGCAGCCACTGCGAACCGCGCTGATGACACGATGGCAAGTATGTCGAGTCGAGGGCCCCGATCAGACGATAACGATGCGGACCAAAACGACGAGCTGAAACCGGAGGTCACCGCACCGGGAGCGAATAACGATATGACTATCAATGATGATGATACTGATGCAGATACTCTTGCCTGTGTGCGAATAACATCTGCAGTAGCCGCGGGAACGGGTGTCACAATCAATGTCACCAGCAGCGATGATATTACAGCAGGAGAAATGATAAGTCTCTTTGATGGAGCGTCGTACAACTTTAAGGAGTCCATCGTTGTCGCGACATCGGCCGGCGCCGGCGGTACCTCTTTTACAGCGACTACTACTCTTCCGCATCCTGTTTCTACACTGGTCGCTGAGACAGGAATCTTTGCTGCTCGACACAATACGACAAACGAGGGAATACGCAAGAGTGGCACCTCGATGGCTGCTCCTCACGTTGCAGGTTTGGCTGCGCTGATCATGGATGCGCGTACTGGGATCAACGCTGCATCGGTTAAGGATTTAATCATCAGCACCGCCGAACTTCCAGCCGGTACTCCTGCGTCGCCTCCAGGCGCCGCGCTGGGATGGAACAACGCATGGGGCTGGGGCCTGGTCAATGCATCCGCAGCCATTAATCTTGCAACGCAAACCGACCTGACATTTCCCAGTCACCCGCCCTCACCCGGGTGGCTATCACCTGATATCAGCCATACGCAACCGCTAAAGGTGGGCCAGGCTGCAACCGTGACCGTAAAGATTCGCAACAACGGCCCGAATCCGGCGAACAATGTGCGAATACACTTCGGTGTGCATGTTTTCTCGGCTGCGACTCCGACCTTCTATGACATTGCGACAGAAATAGTAAACATACCGGTGAATCCTACCGGTAACACAGCAGTCTCTACCCAGTGGGTGCCGCTGGCTGCGAGCCATCAGTGCCTGAAAGTGGAGATCGGGTACAGTCCCGATACCGACTATTCCAATAACTACGCCCAGAGAAACGTCAAGGTAGCACTGTCACCGGTACAGCTCCGGGTACGAAATACTCTAACCGAGGATCCGGCACGAGTCGACTTCGTTGCAAAATTGGAATATCCCGACGCAGGTTGGACCTACCGCATCGATCCTCCTTTTGTGACGCTGGCTGCCGGCGACCCACCGGCGGAAATTGAGGCGGAACTATACCCGCCTGACAATGCACTTCCTGGCGAGCAGCAGATGCTCCACGTCGCAGCGGTCATAGACACAAATTTGGTCGCAATTGAGTTGGGCGGGATTTCCGTCCAGCATACGGTATCAGGGTGTCTTGTTCTGGACGATTTCGAGAACTACACCGACTACAAGCCCAACAGGATATTCGATTTGTGGAAAGACGGACGAGACGATCCCGGAAATGGTGCAATGGTAGGTCATCCTGATGCCGATCCGGACGCCGGAGAACACTTCGTCGAGACAACGATTGTTCACGGCGGAAATCAATCAATGCCGTATTACTACGATAACAGTGCCGGATACTCCGAGGCAACCATGACATTGAGCCCTCTGCGCGACTGGACAGTGGAAAACATAGATGTATTATCGCTGTGGTTCCACGGGGATCCGGCCAACGATCCTGAACCGATGTACGTGGCTGTGGCTAATAGCACGGGCACACTTGCGGTGGTGTACCACGAAGATCCGAGCGCGACACAGATAGACAACTGGACGGAATGGCGCATCAACCTGCAAGTATTCGCAGATCATGGCGTAAACCTGGTCGATATTGACAACATTGCTATTGGCTTCGGCAGCAAATTCGGCGTTGGTGGTAAAGGTAAGGTGTACTTCGACGATATCCTGCTATGTCCTGCCCAGACGAGTTTATAAGGACGCTCCAGCAACTGAATAAGCCAGCAACGATAGCTCTGCCGGATTGCAGGAATCAGTATATTCAGGGCCTGTGCCGATCGGATTCGGTATAGGCCCTTGCTGTTTTCTGCTTCCTGGAGCGTTTGTAGCGTGGAATCTGCGCGATACGACATACGAGGTTAATGCGGATGAGAGGAGTCGAACCTCCACGCCCCGAGGGGCACAGGCACC
>Ga0315543_1004723_pt1 | contig 11153 bp, 13 predicted proteins | sample SalMarSW160210MG_2_FD_203098 | JGI IMG/M metagenome (GOLD analysis project Ga0315543, IMG submission 203098) | Salt marsh sediment microbial communities from the Plum Island Ecosystem LTER, Massachusetts, United States - Salt Marsh Sediment SW1601-210 ...
AGATCCCCCGCGCTTTTCGCCGGTCCAGCGCCGCCCAACACGCTGTCAATTTGCCCAGCGATGGGAGCCGGGAGCTTTTCCTTGAGAAAGCCGATAACCGTTTCCACGGCTGTCTTGGCCATCTCTTCGGAAAGACCGGTTTTCTGTGAGACCAGCTTGATCAACTCGTCCATTGTTCTCACCTCCTCTCCAGTCGAGCTATCGCTGATCCTATGCCACCGACAGTTCAGCAGTGCAATGCGCGCAACGGGTGGCCTTGATTGGGATAGTGGACAGACAATATGGGCACTCTTTCGTTGTCGGTTCGGCAGGTGGTGCCTCCTCTTCCCGCTTCAGTCGGTTGATGCTGCGGATGAGCAAGAACATCACAAAGGCGACGATGAGGAAGCTGACGATGGCATTCATAAACACACCATAGTTGATCGTCACTGCGCCCGCCGCCTGCGCATCGGCCAACGATGCGTAGGGTGCAGCCGGGGAGCCTGCCTTTAGCAAGACGAACAAGTTGGCAAAGTCTACACCTCCCAGCAGCAAACCAACAGGAGGCATGATGATATCGTCAACCAGCGACTTGACGGTTGTACCGAAAGCGGCACCGATAATGATGCCCACGGCCATATCAACCACGTTCCCACGTATGACGAATTCTTTGAACTCTTTCAACATGTTGGTCTCCTCTCTCGATTAGGTTCTCACTGTGGGCCAGACCAATCAATCACACTCGTCGGCCACCCTTGAGCTCGCCCTGCAGAGCCTCAAGCTCGTCCCACTTGCCAGCAGCCGCCAGGTTCGCCTGCTCAGGCCAGGTGCTAGGATCCGCCAATGCGGCAAGGTCGGCCTCTGTGAGAATCTGCCTCAGCCGACTCACATCGGTAGCAGCCAATTGGGCAAAGGTTGTGATGCCAGCCGCCCGAAGCACACTCGATATCTTTGGCCCAATCCCCTCGATGCGCTTCAAGTTATCCGGCGTGGGTGGCGCTGACTTTGCTACAGGTGCCGCTGCTTCAGCGACACGAACAGGCGCTACTGCCTCAGCTTTGACTGTTGGGACGGCCTCTTCCTCGCGGCGACTGCGCAGCCACCACCAAAACAACAACCCTAGCAGCACCAGGATTATCAGCACCCAAACCCACCAGGGAATGCCACTTTGCTCCCCAGCCGCCTGAAACGGGCTGGAGAAGGCTGTTAGAGCCAGACTGACTATCAACAGACCGAGTGAGATACTGTATTTGCGGAACATGATTGTTTGCCTCCTTATGCTTGAAACAATGCCAAATGGATTCAGACAGATACACGCTTTGGATGTACTTTGACCTCTTCCTCCTCCTCCTACTTCCTCCTGCGCTGAAAGCATCTGCCACCTCAACTCATATGCCATCGCCTCCTTCGCTAGCGTACGGAAGTACTCAACGTTAAGCGGCCTAACGGCACCGGCTTCACCCGCCAGGCGGGTTTTCCCCAGAGCCTCCGCAAGAAGGCACCTCACACAACCACGGAGCCTTCGTTTTCGCGCGCACTCAGCTTGGTCGGCTCCGCTATGGTCGGCGGGGCGGTCGCCCACCCCGCCGCCACTCCCGAACCCCGCGTGATAGTTTCCCATCACGGGGCTCTTCGTCACACGAGCCTTTGTCACAGGCACTCCATTGGGGGCGGTTACTCGCCCCCGGAGCTTGGCACATGCACAGTCAGGGTTGGACTTGCGTCCGGTCTTCAGTACGCCAGGACACCCTGTATCCATTAGCGCCCGCCTAAGACCCAGACTCTTTCTGCCCCCGTGCCTTCTCGCGTGCCGGCCCCACGTCTGCATATCCTTGGCATTACCCAAGGCATTAGCTTCTTGGGGCATCCCTCCCGTCATGGCATACGGCCTGGCCGCCTGCTCCCATTGCTGAGAGAGCCGTTGGTGGGTTACTCCATTCCGTGTGCCCATTTTCCGTGACCTTAGGTCGGCACTGTACGCCGCGTCCCTCGTATCGAGTGAGTACCACGTATCCGCATACTACGTGGCCGAATGGAGACGTTTCCCTTTTGGGCCTGCGTATTACAGCCGTTTCGCAGGTTCTAACTCACGACGCTTGCGTGCCTTCGTCGAAAATCCTGACCGTAGCCACCCGCTCGAAGCGTCACCGCCCTCGGCTAGCAGTTTATCTCCTTTCACCCCTTGCACACCGACTTTTGATAGCCATTCTCCCGCCGTAGGGTAGCACTCTCTCCCCATCACCTGGGGGGTAGGAGTTGGCGAGTTGCACTCACCGCACCTACTTGGACACACAGTTGTATAAGGTTCTTCAAATCTAACTGCAAACCTTATCCACCCATCCCCCGTGCTTGGGCGCACGAATCGCGGTGCGCGGTTTCGAGCGAACGGATCGCAGAGCGGGGGTTAGGCCGCGCCCTCTGAGACTTCAACTCTGCATTGGGTCCAGCACAAACCCCATAAACAGCAACACATCCGTCTCATTATCACGAATTGCGCAGAAGAAAGGGCGATCAACTATCATCCTAAACCGGTACGCCAAACCCATCACCATTGTCACCGCTGTCGCTGCCGCCGCCTCTGTGCCTTCTTCGTTCACCTCTACAAATGTCTTGTGGATGACCTTGCTAATCACCAAAGGCCCTGCACCCATTCCCAGGAAATCGACTCCTGCAAATTCTCCACCTCCAAGAGCCACAAGGTTGGGAAGGATATCCGCTCCGTATTCCACTTTGAAGCGTGGCAGTACAACATCCCCCTCCATCTCGTAGAATCTGGACATCCACTGCTGCCAGTTCTCAACAGTGAGGGCTTTCAGGAATCCATCAATGGAGATAGTCGGCTTCGGAAGAAAGACATACATGCTGATTCGGCGTTCACCGTAAGGCAGACTGACCGCCTGAAAGAGCTCGTTCTCATAGTAGTCATAATGTCCCGACTGCGACATCATAGGATGTTGCTTACGGCTTCCGTCGAGTAAGGTAAATGCCCTTTTCTCCGTTTTTTCCTCATCGAACTGAGTTGTCCAAATGCCCTTAAAGTAGACGGCGTTGATCAGAACCAGTATCGCAGAACTTACGTCACCCGAGGTAACCAGTTCTCTGATCTTCTCATTGGTCTTGCTGGCAACCCACTTGTTGATAATGTCCGCCGCACCAGGATCGCTGAAGTCCAGGTTGACTACCTCGCCAGCGTAGTAGTCCCTGATCCGTCGAATAAAGTCGGGAGACAGCTCAATGCCTTGGCCTACCCAGATCGAGTTGGCAATGGCCAATTGAACTTTGGGATCGAGACCATCTTGCATTGACATGAAGGTTGCGTTAGCCTCATTGACTTCCTGTAAACCCAGCCCCGTCAACCCAAGGACTTTGGCCATCGCTTGCTTCGTCTTGCCTTCTGCGCCATTATATGTCATCGCCAATGCAATGGCTACACTGGACGAAGATAGAAACACATTCTTGCCAACCTCTTGCCCGACGAGTTGGTATAACAACCGGAAACCCAAGTCATTGTTAGCAGCAACCAGCTTGTCCACATCTGAGCTAGTGTCATTGGATGTGTTCATACAACCTCCTTCGCGCGGCGCGGCCTAACGGGATCGAACTCAGCCGCCTGCCTGCGACCACCCACTTGACTCCTGCTTCCCCCATGCTTGCAGCCTTCGGTTTGGCGCCGCCGCTCTTGGGGTCGGCTGGAGTGAGTGGTTAGGCGGCATCGCTAGAGACATATTTCTCATATGCTGAAGGGGCAGCAACTGTTGGCTCCTTCGCAGCGTTGGCAGGAGCCTCAACACAGGCTCAGCTTCTTCGCAGTAATGCCAGTTCCCTATTCTTAAGAACGATATAAGCAACGACCGCCCCTGTTCCGACCCCAGCTATAAATATCGCCGGCTCCACAGCCCATGCAATTTTCACTACTGCTACTACGATTGTCGTAATGGCGGCAGCAGCCGCTGCCACAACGATCTCTTGCGTACGCGGAGTCATAATGCCTCCTTTCGTTGATGTCCGACCACAATCGGACGAATAGATTCTTCCCAGCCTAAGCTCATACCCCATGTTACGGTTGTTACGGTATTCGATGCCGCCTAACAGCCTGGGCGTAACCCGCGCGGCGGATGCGTGGCAACCACCTTCGCCAGAAAACCACCTACAAAGCGCGTTTCACCGCCGATTACAGCGGCGATAGCCGCGTCGGGTTGACGCCCTTGTTAGGCCGCACCCATCCGGGACACAAAACTCACTGACTAAGATGCACAATCTGGTCAGGTATTCCTGCTACTTCGAGGTTGTAGATCATTCTGCTTGCTTTTGCTTTCTCAATTGTATGTAGAATCCGATAGCCCCAAGAGTGAATGCGACTATCGTTACAATGTATAATGTAATTCCTATCCAATCATCCGGCAATCTGGCAAGATACCTGACAAGACCTATGATTTGGAAAATACAGGCAATCACAGAACACACTGCTGCAATCAGCAACCCTTTTGGTTTCGTGATCTTCATTTCTTTAGGACTCCTTTCGACCGCGATCTTGCGGCCTAACGGCTGGACGCCCGTGTTGGGCGGCCCTCCTTTTGGGCGGCCCTCCTTATAGATACTGCTTCTTGAATGAGTCGTAGAACATCATCCGGTCGGCGCGTCGAAAAGGAAATATCCCGCAAAGGCCCCACTTTTCTCTTAAACGCGACCACAACTCTGGGATATTCCAGAAAATTGAATGAGGCGCGGTATCGTTTCCGAATACTCATGAAGTGTATCCCTGCTCCCCCCAACCTCATCAACAGCGGTATCTTATCGAGATGGCATTCTTCGATGTTATCCAATGGTACTGTCCATGTGAAGATGCCAAACGTGAGCACCAGAGACTCCGGGGTGAGACGGATAATGAGTGTTCTGTAGTTCACCGAGTAGAAAAGGAATAAAACGAAAAGACAGAAGAAAAAAGCACCAAAAACGTCTGGATCATCTGTACTCACGCGCCAGATTAGTAGCAGGAAGAAGAGGATTGTGAGAACTAAGAAAAGCGCTTCTGTCTTGTTCGAAGAAACTCTCTCGTCATAAATTAGGTTCTTAGTCATAGTTATCATCTTGTCTTGTAAGCAGACCTCTCACACCCAAAATGGTAAACCCATCTATTCTGCCAGCGCGGCCTAACGGATGGCGCATCAGCCGCCGCCGGGTTTGCGACGCGCCCAACAATCAAAGACGCTACACATAACCAAGACCGGCAACAATAGAATCCTCGATCAGGCGGTCGGCTGCAGCGACTGTTAGGCGGCACCCGCTGGTGACACGCTCCGCCCTTCAGTCAAGCAACCGCCCCCTACCACCCCTGACACCGCCGATGGCCGGGGAGCCACACCGGATTGGGGCACCAACCTATCCCAAGTCTTCTCAGGAAGTCCGTCACACTTGGAAGCGAGACTGTCCAAATCTAGAAATAGAGTACCGAGACTCGAACAGACTCCGTGTCCGTCTATCCTTTGAAATAGAAGACGTTGAATGCTATAGCGAGGCCACTCATTACAACGAAGGACATCCAGCCGATCGCTGGGAGACCCCAGAAGAGCAAGGCCAATAGGATAACAATCGGGAACAGGATGGTAATGACGCACTCCATCTGAGCCACGATCTTCACCTTGTCCCATGATGTCTCCCTGAACGCCAAGAACGAACTTATGGCATAACCAAGGATGGCTGTACCGAACAGCCTGAATATCTGTGGTACCTGGTTGGATATACAACCTGTCAAATCGCCCCACAGCACCGGGAAAAATAGGTAGGTGAGGGCGAATATGGTCATCATGACGCCGTGGACAAGGAATGTGCGCTTTAGTCCTGGTGTTATTTGCTTTTCCATCTCTTTTCTCCTCCTTTAATGATTAGTAAGTTTTCGGTAATGACGCAACTCATCACCAACCCGCTTTTCTTGGTGCAGTGCCGCCTAACGGCCTGCGCATCACGCGCTTGGCGGGTGCGGCGTGAGCGCCGTCGCTGGAAAGTGAACTAAAATGCGCGTGAGAAACTTGAAAAGCGCGCCGATTAGCCAAGTCGGGTGCATGCGGGGTTAGCACGCCTTGTCTTGCTGACTAGATAGCACCATGCTTACGCATAAAATCCTGTAGTGGGGAGTAAGGTATTCTCTTCAGTTTACCGAAGTTAGTGTCTTTTTCATAATCGCTGTCTGTGAGAGGTAGGCCGTTACGATACTTTGCCGAGCTAGCCTTTTTGACAACTTGGGGAATTCCATCGTGCCATCGTCCCCCCAGCCTTGTGAGCCTGTCGTCTCTTGCACGAGTGCATTCAACCATTGAGAAGATGCCAATATCAACGATTACGGGATAGCATAATCCATCGAATTCACGAAGCTGTACTGCTGCTAGCATAAGTACGCCTTTTGCGGGATCAACATTCTCCTCAGTGATGTTTTCTTTCAATCGTGCTGAAGGTTCGCGGCGAGTAGGTGGACGCTTCAAGTCCAAAGAAGGGTTGTCCACAAAAAGACCTTTCAACTCGACACGGTAACCAGAAGTATGAATGTAGTCAGGATATGATTCCCTGTCCCCGATTTCCCTTGGAGCCTTTGACAGACCTAGGTGTTCAAGTTTCTTGCGGTTCTCTGGGTTTGTCGCGAGAAGTTCAATCTGCGGGAGTGCTGCATCGAGCAAAGTGTTTATGATGACGGCAATCTGGCTTGGTTCAAATCCCGGTAAGGCTTGTTGGGGTAGCGATAACCAATCAATTCGTAGACCGATAAGGGGTTCAAATTGCTTTTGCAGAGTTTGGATTTCCTGTGGGGTAATGTCTGGCATCTACAATCCTTTCACTAATGAGTTAACCAAGTCAATGGTAGATAGGGTTTTTGAATAATTCTCCCACTCCTTTCTTGCTAACACCTCAAGCTCCTCGTGAATTCGCTCCCTGGTTTCGACTGGGGGAATCCTTACCGGAGTTTGCCCTAATGATTGTGGCTGAAGTCGCGGGCGTGTACCTCCGGTTCCTATAGGTAGATTCTCAAGAAAATGCTTTGACCGCATATAAGCAAGCCAGAAGTAGGTTAGTCTATCGTGGGGTGACACAAGCGCAAACTCGGACTTGATCGAGAAATATACTGGGGGCTCTTGGCTTAACCATTTTGCTAGGGGGGTCACAATAATGTTACCCAGATAGGCTCGCATAGTTCCGAACAGAATTTCACCCTCACTGACTGCTGGTAGTCTGTTATAACGTGTTGCACTGTCTTGAGTTGGCCTGAGCATAAAGCTCAGGTAGTTGCCACCGGGGATATCTCGATATTCAATTGGTTGAAACGGAGAACGTTTGTATGGGCTGCTTTTAGCCGTAACCTTGCAAATGTCCGCGAATTCTGAAAGTGGATAACTCTCTCCATCGTGGCGGTAGACATATGGATCCCACACGGATGTGGTAAAATCAGGCGTACTGATTACAGAGATAAATAGCTTACCATTTCTACCCATAGCAGTTTCCCCCTAAATTCCAAAAGCCTCTCTAACTTCAGGGGCGTTCAACACCGACTCCAAGTAGTTAGGCGTTGAATCTGCATCGTTGCTATTCAATCTTATGCCCACGGAGGGAACAGACGCGAACACGTGCTTTCTTACTACCGGAGAGACAGATGTTTTGTTTTTCTCCAATACTACAATATCAGCACGTGTTGTCGTTCCTGCACTTAGATGAAAGACCCCTTCTGGCAAACAGATGACACCTAAGACTGTCCACGACTTCTCAACAATGGTTCGGAAAGTTAAAAATTCCTTGTTGGCAATAATTGAATGGGGTAGAAGACAAACGAGCCTACCACCAGGACGAAGCAGTTTTAGAGCTATGTCAATGAAAAGCGCATCACTGTTTCGATAACCAGATGAGAACAAAGGACTCCCAAACTGTTCATACCCAATTCGCAGTGAGAAGGGGGGGTTTGCTAATATATAGTCCACTCTTCCATACCAGCTTAAAAGTTCCTCTGGTGGTGAATAGATGTCGCCACAAACAAAGTGCTTTTCATGTTGTGACGACGTAGCAAGGTTCAGCGTGAGCATTGATAACTCAACAAGAGATAATTCTATATCATTTGCAACTAATATACAGTCACGCTCTCCCCACACTTGGGCTGCTTCCATCAGAAACGTACTGCTTCCACAAGTTGGGTCCATAATCACAGCTTGTTGTTTTACAGGGAGCATATGTGCCATCATGCTTGCTACAGGCTTAGGCGTGAAAAACTTCCCAGATGCTTCCCTAAATCGTCGTCCAACGAAAAACTGATACCATTCTGAGAGCTTGTGCCCTTCTGGGTCATTTGAGACTAATTCATCCAGAAACAAGAAAATGCGCAGGTCGTTCTCAATCTTCTGATGTGCTCGCTGCCATTTTTCAACAGTAGTATTGGGTATATTGTCTAGCCTTTCTGAGTAACGGGCGAAGTAGTGATAAGCCAGAGCATGGAAAGATATTTCTCCCCCTATACCATACCTTCGAAAGAGGTTCTCAAGTTCTTCCTTCTGACCAATGAATCTTCGGCTTGTCATACTTTGCAACTCCCTGTTCTGAAGCTATAGTATAGCAGACTACTTCAAATTTTGTAAGATTGTCCAAGATTGCGTGGGCGTGCTAACGGCTTGGAGCTCACCTGCCGCCCGGCTTGTGCGCCGAGCCTTCCTTGCCAACATCACCGTCGATAACCAAAGTGCCGCTGATTTCGCGCCCGGTCGGGTAGCCAGGGGCCATTACTGGCCCCCAGCCCCCTAAGAACCGTGCGTGAAAGTCTCCCTTCACACGGCTCAAGCATCTCAAACGCCTTGCGGAACAAGACGCGGTTTCCCAACAGTAATTTCCTGGGTTGCCTTCACGATACGCGCTTGCAGCCGGCGAACGTTCCGATGAACCTTCTCCCACTCGATGTCGTGCCAGTTCATCGTTTCGTTGGAAACCGCACCAGCAGTTGTTCCTAATACTGCCGTCATCTGCTTGTCTCCTATGCCGGTTTCTCAAACTCTCTCGTGACGAGACACCAGTCGGAAGTCTGCACCCTTTCGGGTTGGGTATCTCCACCTTCTGGTGGCTCTATCCGTCCGATTACAGGACGGCCTTCGCTTTTTCCGACATCCTCTACCCGCTGCGCCTTCCCCTTTCCTTGCGGTCAGGATACCACTCCCCTGACGGGTGTGGGGCTCATCGGGCTTACCCAGTTGACTGCTGTGGAGATGCGCTCCGGTTAGGTTGGGGTCTCTCTCCCGGTGGGGACTCTGGATGTTGCTGCCTGCCGCTATCCTCAGACAGTCCGCCCCACGATACCATTTTGGTTACGGCCTATCAGCCTCTTTGGCCGCTTCCGACTCACGAGATGTTCAACCCTTCACATACGTTCAACCTTCCGGTGCTTCCCTGGGCCGCCTCCGCCTCGAGGCTGGCAGGTTAGGGCCGTCGTCCCCAGGGCTTCGCACAAAGCCGTTACCAGCGATGCACGCCTGGGTAGGGACACCTGAACACCACAGGGCCTACCTTTCGTAGTACTCCATCAACAATCCTTCTGGTCGCACGTAGCGCGGTCGGGTGCAGCGAGTTGTTAGCACGCCCTCCTCTGTGCAAGAGCAACCTAAACTACCACCGCTCAGACCACCCACTCAACCTGCCAGAACTACCGCCACTTCGCTCAATGGGATCGCTGAACACTCTGGAGCAACTTGATGTTTACTCTGAGCCATTCGTTGACTAGTTTCTGAATGTCGATATCCTGTTCCTCCGCCAGTTTGCTCATAAAGTCATTCACGTCTGGCTCAAGGTAAACTGGAAAACTAAACACGGCGTTGGGGTGATAGAATTTGCCACGCGTGCCCTTAGAAAAATTGTATTCTGCCTTCATAATATGTCCCCTTCTCTATACTGATTCGCTTCGGCACTGGTTGCTTTGCGTGCTGAGATGATGCGGATTTCACACAAGTCCTCGTCAACTTGCTCAAACGTGTGTATGACACCCGCAAGATGCCGCCGCTGTCTATGCCGATGGTTATCCAACGATCTTCGCCTTCACTATGTTCTCCGTCGTAGATAGAAAGTTGGTTCGGATCGCGAAAAACCGTTGCTGCTCGACGAAAAGCAACCTTGTGTTTGCGAATGTTCTGCTTTTCTTTGGCAGGGTCCCAGTCGAAATTGTAACGCAATACTCACCTCTCGATCCTTATGGTGTTCGCTTTGGTGTATGGCCTTGTCTTCGCGCTGGGGCGTGCTAACGGCAACCGCATAACCCGCTTGGCGGCTGCGGCGTGAGCGCTGTCGCTGGAAAGTGAACTGCAATGCGCGTGAGAAACTCGAAAAGCGCGCCGATTAGCCAAGTCGCGTGCATGCGCGGGTTAGCACGCACCCCCATAAACGAGACCGCTACTCCCCGCCAAAACCTCCACGTGACTGACGGCTGCGGGGATTGTTACAGGCAGTTTATATCCGCCACCATGCACTGATAGAATAGGACAATTTGCCCGTTTTGCCAACTCTATCATGTACTTGGTCAATGTTTTGTACTCCTGATTTGTCCAGTTCGTTATCCCTTTCCCACAATCATCTTTGTGAGAATCGTAGCCAGAGAATATGAAAATCAAATTGGGTATCCAAGGTATTTGTTCTAAAGCAGACCGAAACACTGACAGACTCTCAGCCGCCCGATAGAATCTGCCTGGCAAACTCATCTCCTCAAAGAACTCGTCTTCAAAGAATTCATTCAGCAACGGAATATTACAGTGTCCGACTTCCTTCCCTGCTGTTGTCGTACCTTTTGCCATCACCCGCATGAAGGCCATATACATATCCAGACCACTATGAATGCTGATGCAATACACTTTGGGATCGTTGGCAAAGATAGATTGCGTTCCATCCCCGTGATGAATATCCCAATCCACAATGAGCACTCTCTCGAATCCCCGAGTTTGAGCATATCGGGCAGCAGCTGCTTGAGGATTCAGCAAACAGTACCCGTGCCCCCAATCGGCATAGGCGTGATGTCCTCCCAAACTGAAACAATAGGCTCGCTCCAATGTTCCGACGCGCATTTGGTCTATCGCTTCTAACATTCCCCCAAGCCCATACAAGTACCCGGGCAAACAGTATTCAAATCCCGTACATTCAGCACTCAACCGGGGTAACTCCTCTACGTGCTCATC
>Ga0315543_1004724_pt1 | contig 11152 bp, 12 predicted proteins | sample SalMarSW160210MG_2_FD_203098 | JGI IMG/M metagenome (GOLD analysis project Ga0315543, IMG submission 203098) | Salt marsh sediment microbial communities from the Plum Island Ecosystem LTER, Massachusetts, United States - Salt Marsh Sediment SW1601-210 ...
AGATTGCCCCCCTTTGCCACAGCCACCACCCTGATTCATCTCCAGGTCATTGCCTATGGCATCTATATTTTGCAGGGTGGTAAAAACATTACCGGTTAGCACCACGGGGCGCAATAACTCTGCTAATCTCCCCCGGCGAATCATGTAAGCTTCCCCGGCGGAGAAGGTGAACATCTCCAGGCTAGTCATCCCGCCATACCAATCCTTAACATAGACGCCTTCCTCAATGTCACCAAGCATCTCCTCGAAGGAAGTGCTACCCGGCGCAATAAAGGTATTGCTCATTCGCACTATGGGGGGAAAGAGGTAATTAATGGCTCGAGCATTCCCCGTAGCCCTTTCTCCCATCTTAGCCGCTGTTTCCCGGGAATGAAGCCTTCCCTCCAGAACGCCCTCCCGGATAAGATAGGTTTTCCTTGCCGGCGTCCCTTCATCATCATACTTATAACTTCCCCGCAGGTTGGGAATCGTAGGGTCATCAATGATATTGAGATGCTTGTCGCCAAATCTCTTTCCCAGGACCATGATTTGCTGCAGGTTTTCATTTTGATACACAAAATCCGACTCGGATAAATGCCCGAAGGCTTCATGAGCAAAGACTCCAGCCAGAACAGGGTCCAAAATTACGGTATACTCTCCACCTTTTACCTGGGGGGCAGAAAGAAGGGCTGCGGCACGCCTCGCTATCTCCCTGGCTTGCTCATGTAGCCCCTCCACGGCGGAAAACTCGCCATTGCTTCCCAGGCTTAGTCCTGCTTGCTGAACCTCGTTATCTTCACGAGCTATGGCTGTCAATCGTAAATTAAGGTCGGTTTTAGCTTGCTCTATGTAACTACCTTCAGAATTGGCGAAAATACCTTGCCTCCCGGCATCACGGTAATTGATTCTGGAGCTTTGAATCTTCGGACTGCTTAATATAATGTCGTTGTATTCATCTAGAAGCTCTTTCTTCGCTGCTAACGGCATAGCCGTGGAACCCTTTCCCAATTGTGACACCACCGTCTCCACTACAGGCTCAGTAGGGAAAAGCTTAAATGCTTCCTTGCTTGCTAACCTTGCCTCCTCCAGCGCCAGAGCTACCTTGTCCCGCAGTCCGTCAAGACGATTAAAGCTGACGAATCCCCAACTACCCTGGACTAAAGCACGAATATTGCCACCCGAATTACGAGCCCTGCTTATCTCCTCCAGCCTCTCCCCCCTGTAGACAATATTGGTAGCTCCGATTTCATCGGAGCTCTCCTCAAAATGGATTTCAATATAGTCGGCATCATGGCCTTTCAAGGCATCAGCAATCAGGTCCCGCATGCCTCTATTGTAGCCCTTGACACGAATAAAGGCAAAGAGCCGCGCTCATCTACACGATTAATCACTTTTGGTTTGCCTCCCCGCCACCGTCCTCGTCTGTCATTGCGAGCCCTTTTCCTCTTGTCATTGCGAGCACCTGAAAGGTGCGTGGCAATCCCCTATCCCACCGAGATTGCTTCGGCACTGTTGTGCCTCGCAACGACAAGGGGGAGTGTCATTGCGAGCGCCTGAAAGGTGCGCGGCAATCTCACCTCTCCCAAGGTAAACTCCGCCACGACACTGACGAAGCCACCTGCGCAATGTCCCTCTGGTATAGTAGAATGTTGACCGAGCTTTAATTTATACTCATCTCCTGATATTATCTAGGTTACGTTAATGAAATTCAACGATAAACTGCTTAATACCAGCCGAAAAAACAAAAGCTGGCTTTGCATTGGACTTGACCCCGACCCGGAGCTTATGCCCGGGGTAGACATCCTACAATTCAACAAAGCCATTATCGAGTCTACCTCCGACCTGGTCTGTGCCTATAAGCCCAATCTGGCTTTCTATGAAGCTTTAGGGACCGAAGGGCTTGCTATCCTGGAGAAGACCGTTAAATATATACCTGGTGCTATTCCTGTAATTGGTGATGCCAAGCGCGGCGATATCGGTAACACTGCCAAGGCTTATGCCAGGGCTCTCTTTTCGGTTCTTGGCTTCGATGCCGCTACAGTCAATCCCTACCTTGGCCACGATTCGATAGAGCCTTTCATCAGTTATCACGACAAAGGAGTGTTCATCCTGTGCCGAACATCGAACCGGGGAGCTTCAGATTTCCAGAACCTTTGCACCAATGGCCTACCACTATACGAAGCAGTGGCCCAAAAAGCCAAAGAATGGAATGTTTATGGCAATATCGGCCTGGTAGTCGGGGCTACCTATCCTGAAGAATTAAAGAAAGTCCGCTCAATTTGCCCCGAAATGCCTTTGCTTATCCCCGGCATTGGCGCTCAGGGAGGGGACCTGGCTTCAGCAGTTGGCTACGGGATGGATGCCCGGGGCGAGAAGGCCATTATCAATGTGTCGAGGCAAATTCTCTACGCCTCGAAGGAAAAGGATTTTGCCCAGGCGGCTAGAAACATGGCTGAAAAAATCCGCAAGCAAATCAATGACTATAGAAGTAAACCTCGGTGACATAGTCCGGTTGCGCAAAGCGCACCCCTGCGGCAGCTACGAATGGGAAGTGGTGAGGGTGGGCACCGACATCGGCCTTAAATGCCTCAAATGCCAGAGAAGGGTTCTTTGGGAGAGAAGTATTTTTGAAAGAAGGATGAAAAATGTGGTTGCCAAGAAAGATTAACTATTTAGCAAAAAGAACATCTCACTTGATTATGCTTTACTTCAAAGGGAACTTATGGTATAAAAGCCACAAAGGAAAATGAGAACTTATATTTTTAAAGTAGATATTGAGGAGGATCGTTTCGAAGATGGACGGATGGCTTACCACGCTTATTGTCCAGCCCTAAAGGGGGCAAGCACCTGGGGATATACCAAAGCGGAAGCCCTAAAGAACATAAGGGAAGTTGTTGAGATGACTATCGAAAGCATGATTGAACATGGAGAGCCAATTCCAGAGGAACCAGAAGTTCAGATTTCCTTCGAGCCAAGAGTAGCAATAACTGTATGAGCAGGATTAACTACTCAAAACTCCATGCTTTAACTGCCAGAAAATTAGTTAGTGCCTTAATCAGAGACGGATTTCACCTTGACCGAACATCAGGGTCTCACCATCAATACCTTCATCCAGACAAAGGAAGGGTAACACTCTCCTTTCATCATCCTGGTGATACCTTTCCTCCCAAAACTTTAAAAAGTATAATCCAAGACGCCGGATGGAATGAAGACGATTTGAAACGTTTCAACCTTTTGAAATAACCAGATTCACTTTTATAGGCTAAGGCGCAGAGGCCTCAAATGCCAGCGAAGGGTGCTTTTGGAGAGAGGGGTGTTTGAGAGAAGGGTGAAGGAATTTATCTCCAAAAGTGACTAACTAAGCAGCCTCGCAACAGTAAAATGCCCCCCGCAATGTTTTGTGTAATGAGTTAACAAAACAGGCTTTTATTGCCTAAGTTGCACAATCCACTATTTTGTTCAATATTCCGCAAGAGTTAAGGCAACAGAATGTCCAATTGTCGGCTACCCGCAGAAACCTAGATTTCGAAATCGCATCGCTTACTGAGCGGGAGAAAAGATGAAAATCCGAACTTTGTTGAGATTAGTTTCGCCATTGAACTCAAAGAGAGAACAGATGATCGTTCTTTCGGTTTAACAGAAGCCTAAGGCTTATCACGACCATTTAAACTTAAACCCCCATCTACATAAATAGTGGTGCCTGTAATATATTCGGCATCCTCCGAAGCAAGGAAAACAGCCACCTTGGCCACTTCCTCTGGCGATGCTATGCGCCCCCACGGAATTTTCGAACTTATCTCAGACATCTTCTGAGGTGAACTGAGCGTATCTACATTCATCCGCGTGCCCACAGCACCTGGTGCAATTGCTGTGACGCTTATCTTATACTTTGCCAGCTCTAATGCCATCACTTTAGTAAGCATCATCATCCCACCCTTTGACGCAGAATAGTGAGCTACGTTGCTTCTAGGATAAAATTCATGAGTCGAGGAGATATTGATTATCTTTCCACTTCCTTGCTTAACCATTTGCCGAGCAACTAACTGACTACAGAGAAAAGCGCCCTTCAAGTTGACGTCGATAATCCTATCCCATTCCTCTTCAGAAAGGTCGACAAAAGGAGCCTCCGTTTGCACCCCTGCATTATTGATTAGAATGTCTATCCGGTCGAAGTTCTTAACAACCTCCCTGACCATCCTTTCAACTTCCGCTTTCAGAGACACGTCTGCCTTTATTGGTAAAGCCTCGCCTCGCGCGTCTACGATTTCTTGTGCGGTAGCTTGCGCTGTTTGCAAATCAATATCATTCACTATCACAATTGAGCCTTCGCCAGCGAAAGCAAGAGCTATAGCTTTTCCTATACCTTGTCCTGCTCCTGTGACAAGGCTTACTTTATTTTTTAGTCTCATTACGTGTCTTACTTTCTAGGGGGCTCACTTTTTGGAGCCAGTTGTCAGCTGCTATAGAACTACCAAAGCAATTTATCTTATTGGAGCACTTCCCGCACACCTCTCTTAAAGGAAGACTTTCCTTCCACATCCCGTTAAACACTGTGTCAAACATCGTTCTTAAAATTTGCCCTTCGTAGCTACCAACGGGCGCCGTTGTCACTGGATTCTGGTCCCCCCAGATTTGGGGTGAGCCAAAAACTTCTGATTTTCCTCTAGTATCATATGTGTACCACCCCACCTGGATCCAGCGGTTACCAAAATTCCGCGCACGAAGGGAACCGGGAACCTGATAACACTTGATTTTCACTTTGTCGTAATCTTCAAAAATATATTTCTGAAGTTCTCTCACAGCTGGACATATTCTTTGTTCTTTTTGGAGATCTGAGGTTCCGGATTTAGGCGAGTGAAACTGCCGTTCATGCTCGTTAGTTATCGAATGATTTGGGTTACATATAAGCAACTCTATTTCGGCCCCGACCTCCCGCAGCTTCCTCAGTATTGGATGTATTGTCTTCGAGCTGTACTCGATTAGCTGAACCTTCTCTCTCCTAATAAGCTGTAGCGTATCTGCCTCTGCATCTGACTGCTTAGAATATAGCTTGGCTACGCGAAGCTTCTTGAGGTCGACCAAGTGATCAATAACCATTGCAAGTATGATAACCAGAGCAGAAAGTGAAACACCAGTGGCTAAATCTTGGGATATTACCTGCACAAACGACATAGCAATCCATAAACCTACTGCCACGACTGCAATAACTGCTACGAACCACCCCTGATATTTAGTTTTAAATCCTTCCCAAAATATTTTTAGCACTGTGCTCATGGCCTCCCTTTCAAAGATACATTGGTAAATAGCCTTGAGGCTAATTCAGTTTAAGTCAAGATTACCACAAGGTCCGACCAACTTCAACTAGATCACTAGGAAGTCCGGAGAGGCAAAGTCGCTTTAGGAGCAGTTCAATGTACTCACCAGGTGGTAATAGTAAACGACGGTGGGATAATCACAATGATATACTCTTACCATTCAGGGTGAGGGGGTTGAGCTCAGAGAATGGTTTATCGGGCCTTTCTGTCATGAGGGGAGAATGGGTCAAACAGTCCGTTACTCATTCCTCCCTTATCTACAAAATAATGGGTGACAGGCTCAAGGCAGCAGGGGAAAAACATGAAGGATTCAACTCACCGATGGCAACGTATTCCAATCCACCATTTTGTCAATGATTCGAAATGGTTTCCTACATTCGAAGTTGGAATATGGAAGTATATAGATATTAATTCCTTCGAAAAGGGAGACATGGTGCATGGCTTCGGGCAAGATCTCTATGCGGACTATAGAGGTCAGGAAAATATGGAACAAATGAAGATCAACTACTGGATCTGGGTAAAGGATGGGGAGATTTTCTACTGGTCCTTTCCGGAAGAGCGTTTCATACCCAGGTATAAACCCACAAAATATTCCGAGCTAAAACATTCTGTCCCTGTAAGCACAAAGTATATGATCGAAACCTACGGAAACCCCAAAAAACAATATACCCCTTTCGCCTTTGACGAGGTATTAGGAGTCGATAATGTTATCAAGGATCAATTTTCGCTGCCAGCAAGAGCTTTGTTGACATTTTTAGAGTCCCATTTCTTCAGTGTTATTGTATCTACCATAGTTTTTTGACATAATAAATTACTAATTCTGAGATGGTATAGAACGTGATATGAATGGCAACGGATGAAGGAGATATAGATGCGGGACACGAATTTCAGAGGGATGAATCATTTCATCCCTCCTCACATGGATGATATAGTTTATTTTTATGCGCGAAAGATAGTAAAAAGACTTCCTTCAAATTGGTATATTCATGTGGATCCGGCTGCATGTCTAGTAAGCATGAAGAATAAGGGAGAGGGGTTTCCGACTGTTGAGGATTTACGGCAGAATGTACCGCAAAAAATAATAGAGCCAGATAAGGTTATCTATGAGGGTAGAGTACTGTTTTCGGGAGGGATCATCCTAACTGTTAACGATAAGATCCTCATGCTTCAGCGCGATAAGGACGCTCCAGTCGACCCTCTTAAATGGACTTCTCCTGCAGGACGTTGCGATCGCGAGCCTCTTTTAACCACTCTAAAGGAATTCTACGAGGAGGTTATTCTGTTTGACAATGTATCAGGCAAGCCGATTTTCGTTACTTTTGGGAATGAAGCATACTTCGAGGAGTTAAAGGAGATTTACGGTGAAACACTGAAAAGGAAAGGCTTCAAGTATCCAAGTAATGAATGGATCTTCGTCCATGCGGATGTCGGAAGCAAGTATGAAGCACATCTGCAGGAGGTGCGAACTTGTTTTGGGCCTGATGAAACTTCTAGTAGTTGTGGTGAACAAGAAGTTTTTACAGGCAAATTTTTCACTTTTTTTGATGAAGAGGGAAACACACTGGAAGTGCGGCTGCTTGCCTTTTTATTGATACCCGCTGGGATGGAGGCTCACATGGCTTTCCTTAACGGGGAGTTCGAACAGACCGTGAAATTGTTTACTAAGGAAGAGTTCATGCTTATGGAAGAATCGGCTTTAGTCCGTACGATGTCATATTTCAGGAAAGAGGTTCTTCAGGATGGAAAAGAATATAATTCGACTTCTCGCCGAGTTTTAGATTGAGAATGAAAACCCTCAATACTCAGGCTGTATAAAGCCGATTGCCTTATCAGCGAAGCCACATGGAAATCAAAACATAATGCACAATTAACAGATAAGGAGAAATTGACCGTATGAACCATTCAAAGATTCAGAAGCATATCAAATTAATTGTTTCGGACATTGAGGGATGTCTTTCTCCCGGTAAAGGCTTTCCATTGGATCTAGCGGCATTGGCCAAAATCCAGTTTCACAACCGAAAAGCACAAGAGGGCGATCAAATTCCCCTAACCTTGTGTACGGGCCGACCGCAACCTTTCGTTGAAGCCTTCTGCCAGATGCTCTCGGTTCATTTGCCTTGCGTATGCGAAAACGGAGCATTACTGTATGATTTTAGAGAGGATACGATTGTACGTCATCCAAACATCACTGAGCGGCACCTGAAGGCGTTACAGGAATTCGAGAAGTTGCTTGAGAGGAAGGTTAAGCAGAAATATCCACATCGTAGGGAACCCGGCAAAGAAATATGTATCAGTCTAAACCCCGATGCCCCATTGGAGAGCTATGCAGATCAGATCCAATCACTCTACGAGCATATTAAACCTTATGTAGACCAGGACCTTTTTACCATCACACACTCCACAAGCGCTGTAGATATTACACCCAAAGGGATTGATAAGGCAGCAGGCATACAATTTTTATCAGAAACTCTGAACATCCCCGTGGTGCATATGCTCGGTATAGGGGATACTACGGGAGATTTGCCGTTCCTGCAGATTGTGGGCTTGGCTGCTGCACCATCCAACGCGGCAAATGCGATTAAAAAAGTTGTCCAGTTCGTAAGCCCCAAGCCAGAGGCCCAAGGAGTAATTGATATCATCACGTGGGCATCAAACCCTTATTTATAATATCTATAAAGAGTATCACCCATCTATCTGAGCCGGATCATAGTCCTTATAGGTTATTCAAAACATACTATGGAGTTAAGGAGTCACAAAACGCTATATTGTTGCCTCTGCCGTATTTGCACGGTCAAACCGGAGAGATTTTATAAGGTATGTCATTTGAACTAGAGAGATAGCGATTATATAATTAAACTTATCTGAAAGGGGCTTTATATAAGAGTAAGACGGCGGTATGAAGAAGAGAGGATTTAACCTAAACCGAGATGCGTGACGATTTTTCCCTCAAAACCAAGGAGCTCCTGGCTAAAAGAGTGGCTAATCGTTGTTCCAACCCAGGATGCCGGCAGATAACCAGCGGACCTCATGAGGATCAGACTAAAGTAGTCAACATCGGGGTTGCAGCGCACATCACTGCTGCCTCGGCAGATGGCCCGCGGTTTGATCCATCACTGACGCCTGACGAGAGGTGCTCGGCTGAGAACGGAATCTGGCTGTGTCAATCCTGTGCGAAGTTGGTGGACAACGATCCGATTCGCTACGGCGCTGATGTTCTTCGTCAATGGAAGTTTCTGGCTGAGGAAAGCGTTGCCCGAGAGCTTGAGTATGGGCGGAGTGGCGACACCGATTCCAACAAAGTGTTCATTGAGCTGGAACGCATCATGCCAGATATTCTTAACGAAATGCGTGAAGACCTAACAAAGTACCCCTTGAGTAGAGAATTTGTTATCCTAGAAAAAAGATGGACCTACTGGGCGAGTGGTCATGAGCTGGTGTATTACTTCGAGGATCACCCCGAACTTGAGAACAAGTTACAAATCCTCTTGAATCACGGCCTGATTCAGGATATCACCCGCACCAATGTCTCACGCTATGTCATTAGTGAGATGTTTGCCAGGTACCTCGGCGCTTATGGTAGATAGAGCTGTGCCTACTCACTAAGGAACTAATACTGGCAAAGGACTCAAGGAGGGTGACTCAACAAAATGAGTAAATGATGAGTAGCGCGGTTAGGCCTTTAAGCCGCTCCGGGAAATGGTATCTCTTCAGTTGGTTCATATGGATAGATGGTTCCTTTCTCTAAAAGAAATACCCACAGGTTTGTTGCCTTTCTCAAAGCCTGAGGCAACCTTTCGCTGAAATTGTATGCCCATAAATAGTCGTTAGCTAGTGCGAGGCCTAGGCGCGTTGGCGGAGTGTCAAAGTAGGACATTGCACTAGCTACAGCTCGGTCAAAGTTAGTTCTGTGAGTTGAAGCCTTTCCTTTTCCTAAACCCTTACACTCGATTTTCCAGATACCTTCGTGAGAGCGAGCAAAGATATCCGGACCTCGGGACTTGAACATTTTTTGTCAAATGGCACACCCTCGCCATTAAACGCTTTTCTAATCTCTTCTTTCTGGTGGTCAACCGGAGGTAGTCCACGGCCTCCTGCAACTGAAATTGCTTCTATATTCCAATCATTTCTAACAAGCCAAACTGTTGTGGCGATAAGCACCTCTAGTTCAGAAGTAAGTGTCGGCATTTCGTACCCTCCTTCACATTCTGCATTATTATCATGACGCATCTCTTGTACCGCATTCTCAGGACAGTATACAGAGACTATGCCGTATTTTCCATAGGGGAATTCCTCCAGCTTTCAGCCCTCTTTCAATGCATATGCGCGACTTTGTCAGCAATCTGAGTTAAACAAATGTCAGAATTGTTAGGGCACTTTTCGCTAGAAAGTTGGCTTTATCAGCTCTGTGTGCTAGTTTATATACTGTTTAATGGCTCGCTGTATTTTCCATATTGATTTGGATGCCTTCTTCGTTTCTGTGGAGCAGATGCTTAACCCGAAGCTAAAGGGAAAGCCGGTAATCGTCGGCGGAGACCCTGAGCGCCGCGGCGTAGTTGCCTCTGCTTCCTATGAAGCGCGACCTTTCGGCATCCATGCCGGTATGCCGTCATCCAAGGCACGTCGCCTTTGTCCCCAGGCAATTTTCATACGGTCTCACTTCTCCCTCTATAAAGATGCTTCAGCTAAGTTTATGAAAATTCTGGGCGATTTTTCTCCCCACATTGAACCTTTAGGGCTTGACGAAGCCTACCTTGACGTTACTGGATGCGAAGAACCTTATGGTTCTCCTCACCAACTGGCACTGGCCATAAAGGAGAGAATACATAAGGAACTCAAGATCACAGGTTCAGTGGGCATCGCTACCTGCAAGGTAGTAGCTAAGATCGCTTCCGACCTATGTAAGCCCGATGGGCTGCTAGAGATAGCCCCGGGGGAGGAACAGGCTTTCCTTAACCCACTCCCCGTAGCTAAATTACCCGGGGTGGGCAAGAAAACAGAGCAGTCATTAAAAGAGATGGGTGTAACCACAATAGGAGAATTAGCCAGCCTTCCTCTGGACACGATAAAAAGACAGTTCGGAGCAACTGGAGCAGTGATTCATAGCTATGCCAGAGGAATAGATGACCGGGAGGTAGAAGCGCCAGGCGAAGCTAAATCTATTAGCCAGCAGCTCACTTTTGCCCGCGATACCCTGGACCGCAATTTTCTTGAGGCTAACCTTCACAATTTATGCCAGGAGGTTTGCCAGGAGTTGCGGAGCCAAAACAAAAGGGCAAGATGTGTAGCCATAAGGCTGAGGTACGCTGACTTTAAGACAATCACCCGCCAGGTCATCTTAAAAGAAGCTAGCGACGTTACCCAGGTTATTTTTGCCACAGCTCAGCAGTTGCTGAGTAAGGCTCTGGTACAACAAGAAAAACCGATACGCCTCATAGGTATTCGAATATCAAGCCTGGTTGGCGAGGGGAAACAACTCCCTATGTTTAATTCCGGGACGGAAAAGCCGGAGCACCTGGACAAAGCTATAGACAAGATTCGAAGTAAATACGGCTCAACGGCGATAAAAACAGGCAACGGCATTTTTTCTGAAGGCAGCTAACAAAAACTCTAAATACTAATTTCTAAATCCTAAACAAATTCAAAGCACAAATGACCAAATGGTCAAAAATTAGGATTTTGAATTTCGGATTTGTTTCGTATTTAGTGCTTAGGACTTAGGATTTGGAGCGGAGGGCTGATCTAGTTCAGATAGATGGGTGACACATGCATGGATTATGAAAGGGCACTATAATGGTTGCATTATGAATGTTTATTGCACGATGCCGGGATATAAACGCCTGGCGAGTATCCCCAAACTA
>Ga0315543_1004725_pt1 | contig 11152 bp, 12 predicted proteins | sample SalMarSW160210MG_2_FD_203098 | JGI IMG/M metagenome (GOLD analysis project Ga0315543, IMG submission 203098) | Salt marsh sediment microbial communities from the Plum Island Ecosystem LTER, Massachusetts, United States - Salt Marsh Sediment SW1601-210 ...
TATCGATCGAATACTAAAAGATGCAAGAGAGGAAGCAGAAACTATTGTAAAAGATGCCCAAAAGTCTGCTGAAACGATTATAGAAAAACAAAGACAATCAGCTCGTCACAGCGCAGAAAAAGAGGCACACTCCCTATTGAAAAGAGCCGAAAATGATGCAGATATTATTAGAGGAAAGGTTGCCACAGACATCAAGAGACGAGCTGGCTGGATAGTCTTATCAGAAAAAAACCGTTTGATTACAAACGTTCTAAATGAAGTGAAAAAGAGGCTAGTGAACCTGAAAAAATCTGAGGGGTATGTTCCGGTCCTTGAGAAGTTGATAGTTGACGCTGGCGCAGTTTTAGGTGGTGGGATGTTAGAGGTTGTGTTAAACGAAAATGATTCAACTTTGGTTAAGCTCAATAAGCTGGAAAAAAAAATTTCTGATAGAAGTAGTGTGGACACACAACTTAAATTCTCTGAACAAAAAACCAAGGCTGTTGGTGTCATAGTCAAAACAATTGATGACCGAATCTTTGTGGATAACACATTTGAAGCTATACTTAGCCGACGCGAGAGAGAACTAAGGTTAAAAATAACGCGAATTTTGTTTAGCAATGTGGGCTAAGTGGCAATCCACTTATTTTACAGGAGACTTAGGTTACCCTACATAGCACCTCAGAACCACCGTTTTGACCGTTAATCAGAAAAATGTGCAAAATTGCTTTAACAATAATAACGGACAAATGACATTGCGCGCACTCCACATGAAGTGTTATTTCTGCTTCATATCTGCTTCCACTCACTATAATAATGGTCATACTTTGGATAGTTGGTGTAGCTCTAGTTGCCAAAGAATACTCAGCAAACCTTCTTAGATGATCACAAAATTTCTATGATTCAACACCCTTCATTATTTTACCATAAATTCTAACAAATATTAAATGTCAAAAAGAGATAGTTAGGATTGATAGTTTAGGGGGTAATATTATTTGTCGTTAGAAGAGAAGAATAAGGCTATTATTCGCAGGTTGATGAAAGCCGTGAATGAGCAGAATCTTGCCGTGCTAGATGAGTTAGTAGCCCCTAACTTTGTTGAACCTGATTGTCAATTGAAAGGTTTGGAAAGTATGAAACAAACCATTACTACGCTTTTAAAGGGCTTTCCCGATTTGGATGTAACCATTGAGGACATTATTGCTGAAGGAGACAAGGTCTGCGATAGAGTAACAGCTACTGGGACACACACAGGCGAATTTCAGGGATTAGCACCTACTGGCAAGAAAATAACATTTACAGGTATTCGAATCTGGCGTATCATTGATGGCAAGGTTAGAGAAAGAACCTCAGTCTATGACTTTTTAGATTTATACAAAAAACTAGGTGTTATTGAATACAAAGGATTTCCAGAGGAATGATGTTCTATGACATTAGAAGAAAATAAGGCGATTATTCTTAGTCTGTATGAAGCCGACAATAAGAAAGACTTGAGCATACTAGACGAAGTAATATCACCAGACTTCTATGACCCAGCATTCAAGTTGCGAGGTGCAGCGGGTTACAAACAATTTGAGACTGCCTTTTTCAAAGGTTTTCCCGATTGGATTGAAACTATTGAAGACATAATCGCTGAAGATGATAAAGTATGGGTTCGTTTCACAGGCACAGGAACACACAAAGGCGAATGGCTTGGATTAGCTCCTACAGGAAAGAACAAGGATATTCGGAATCCACAATAAAATCTTACGTAGTAATCTTAAAGGTCTTGAAGAATAGAGGGGCAAAACTTAGCGATCCTGAAAGTGTTAAGGAAGTCGTCGCTCAACAAGAAACATGGAGCAGAGGACGCCAATGGAACGTATGCAAAGCCTACACTCTTTACTTAAAAACGCAGGGATTAACATGGACCAAACCAAGATACAAACCAGTACCAAAAATTCCATTCATACCAACCGAAAAAGAAATCGATGAATTAATAGCAGGATCTAGTATTCAATTAGCTACTTTTCTACAAATGCTAAAAGAAACTGGTGCTAGACGTGGAGAAATCTATCAGCTGAATTGGTCTAACATCGACTTTGTTTCTAACACTGTGAGAATCACACCCGAAAAAGGAAGCAACCCCCGACTATTCAAAATGTCTAATAAACTGATCACAATGCTTAGTAGACTACCAAGGGAAAATGAAAAGATATGGATCTATCATAGTGCATTCAATCTTTCTAGAAGCTTTCGAAAACAGCGAAAAAGAATAGCCTCAAAGCTTGGTAACCCTCGACTTTTCAAGATACACTTTCACACCTTTCGCCATTGGAAAGCAACAACAGAATATGCAAAAACCAAAGACATACTCTACGTCCAAAAACTTCTAGGTCACAAAAATCTGAAAAGCACTCTTAGATGCACCCAACTATTAGCCCTTCCACAAAACGAAGAATACATCTGCAAAACAGCAACAAACCTCGATGAAGCAAAGGAACTTATAGAAGCTGGATTTACATACATAACCCAAATGGATAATACCAAAATATTTCGTAAAAGAAAAACGTCATATTTGGGTCCCTGATCCATCCAAAAGGGTCCGTGGTCTAGTCTGGATTAGGACACTGGCCTGCGAAGCCGGAGTTCCGGGGTTCGAATCCCCGCGGACCCGCCACAAAAGGAAGAAAACAGAATGGTTTCCGTTAACCCCTTCAAAGAATTCCATGTCGGATGCGAGACCGTTTTAAAGGATGCCCTTAAACGGTTATATCCCAATTTTTCTTTGCCGTCTATCTTGGTTAAAATTCCGCCTAACCTTGAGTTCGGCGAGTTGGCAGCTTCTGTATGTTTTGAGATTGCTAAGCAAACTGGAAAGAAGCCTAGGAAAATTGCAGAAGAAATTGTGCATGTCATAGATGTTTCTGGTTTTCCGTTGGTTCACTCAGTTGAGGCTGCTGGGGCAGGATACATCAATTTTCACGTAAACTCCGAAATGTTCTCCCGTTTAACCCTTGAATCCGCCAGAGTCCTTGATATGGAGTACGGATACGTTAAAACTTCTGAGCCACAAAAGATACTGCTTGAACATACCAGCGTCAACCCAATTCATCCCATTCACATTGGACAAGCAAGGAATCCAATGCTGGGCGACGCCATAGCCCGTATCCTAACGGAACATGGACACAGGGTCTCAACACATTATTACGTGGATGATGTTGGTCGCCAGAGCGCAGTCATAGCCTACGGATACAGTAAGCTTGGGAAGCCGAAGCCCCAAGGAAAGCCTGACAGTTTCATAGGCGCGATCTATGCGGTGACAAGTTGTATCATGGAGGTTCAGCGTCTCAAGAAAGCGGTCGAGACAGCAAAGAATCTTGAGGCACAAGAGGTTTCGGAACTACAGCGGAAACTGGATGAATGGACCTCAGTTGCAGTAGACATGGAACAGAGATTTCCTGAAATCTTCACTCGCCTCCTTGACGAGATCAGCAGGGACAGCGACCCTGAAGAACAGGTGAGCAAGCTAATACGCGGATATGAGGCTGGTGAAGAAGGGGCAAAGCAGCTGCTGAGAGAGGTCTGTCAACTATGCCTCCAAGGATTTAGGGAAACTCTCGGCAGAATAGAAATCTCCATCGATTCTTGGGACTGGGAGAGCGACTTAATCTGGAACGGCGACGTCAACCGGGTCCTAGAGGAACTGAAGATAACCCCTTACGTTTTTCGTTTGGGGGGAGTTCTGGAATTTGACGCCGAAAAAGTTGCTTACGACCTTGATCTCAAAAAGACGCTGGGTCTGAGCGATGACCATGAACTTTCTTCTCTGACTCTCGTGAGGGCTGACGGAACCACCCTTTACACAACACGAGATATCGCATATCATCTGTGGAAGTTTCAGAGAGCCGAACGCGTCGTCAACGTGATCGGCATGGAACAGACTCTTCCCCAGTTGCAGTTGAAACTTGCTTTGAGTGCTCTTGGTCACGTGGATTACATAACAAAACTAACCCACTTTGCCTACAATCTGGTGAGCCTTCCCGGGTACCGAATGTCAAGCCGCAGAGGTCGCTACATCACCCTCGACGAGGTTATGGATGGAGCCGCCGAGAGAGCTTACGAAGAGGTTTCAAAGCGTTCTCCCCACCTGTCCGACGAAGAGAAAAAACAGATTTCAGAGTTCGTGGGAAAAGGAGCAGTCAAATACGCGCTAATAGCAGTGGACCCAACCAAACCTGTAGTCTTCACCTGGGACAGAGTGCTAGACTTTGAGAAAAACAGCGCTCCCTACATTCAATACTCCCACGCCCGAGCCCGCAGCATCCTACGGAAAGCATCTAGAGAACCAGAAAACGCTGATTACTCGCTTCTGACTGACCCCATGGAACGGGACATAGTTCTGACGTTAGCTCGTTTTCCCGAAGTATTCTTGGACGCTGCAGAGAATCTTCGACCGAACGCCATAGCAGACTTCGCTAACACGTTAGCTGACAAGTTCAACAGGTTCTACACGAAACTGCCAGTCATAAAAGCTAAGTCACTTGGGCTCAGCGACGCCCGTCTTGCCCTCGTGGATGCTACGAGAATAGTTTTCCGAAACTCGCTGAAGCTCCTTGGAATAGAGGCGCCGGAGAGAATGTAAACTCTTTGGGTTGTTGTGAAGGGGGGAGAGCTTGGTTCTGCAAGGTTTTGATTCAGGGAGACAGTTGCTCAAGTGGATAGCGATTATAACTATGACTGTAGACCATGTTGGAGTAATGCTGTATCCTGAGTTTACGGTTCTGCGTTTTATTGGCAGGTTCTCTTTTCCATTATTCGCTTATCTGCTGATACTTGGGATTGAAAACACACGGAATATTCGGTACTATTTCACTCGACTTTTCATCTTCGCCTTGATCTCTCAGGTGCCCTTTTTCTTAGCCCTAGATTATGGACCTTTTGATTCACTCAACATTTTCTTCACTCTCTCTTCCGGTCTTCTATTCATCTATTTTTTCAAAAAGAGTTCAGTGTTTGTGCTCGTTCCCCTGTTTGCCTCCTTAGTTCTACCCTTTAATTACGGCATCTATGGCATAGCAGTGATAGGCTGCATCTTCATCCTGAAGGAGAACACAAAGTTCGGTGTTTTTTCGTTGGTCTTGATTAACATGTTGTTCTTAGTGCCTTGGAGTATCCAGTTTCTCTCTATCTCTGCAATTCCCTTAATTCTTCTTCACAAAAACGGTTCATTGAAAATAACCAGAGAAACCACTGAAGAAGTTACGATTCCTCTGTGGAGAAAATACTTCTTCTACGTCTACTACCCTCTCCACCTAACCCTGCTTTACATAATAAAACTGTATTTCTTCAGTTCTGGAATATAATAAGCAAAGTAAAAGCTCGTCTATACACCATGTCTATCAACAACTTGGAAGATACTTATTCATTTAGTGCGCGCATTATCTAACTTCTAAGTTCACCTGTGAACGCGTATCCTAGGTTAGTCGCGGAGCCTATTGGATATGGTGGGTTAAACAGGTCGATTTGTGATAGTTGATCTTCAGGCACTATTGTGTTATACAGGAAGCCGTTTCCGAACTTTTCAAGCTGAACCTGCTCAATAAGCGTGAGGCTATGCGAATTAGTGGAAGTAGAGGTGGTGCTAAGCCATTCTATCCTTTGCACTCTCACGGATATATTTCCGGTGTCTGTAATTTTAAAAATTGTAACCGAGTTCGTGCGCAAACAAGACTTGTTAGCAACCCAAGATCCAGAAGATGTCATGTGGACAGCCGAATATTCCGCCATAAGACCCATAAGTATATCGGGTGAACCACCCACGAACATGCCGTTGGAGGCAAATCCGAATGTGCCTCTGCCTATAACCTGCTCGCCAGAACAAATCTCCACTAGGAAAGTCTCGACTATGTCAGAAGAGTCGGTTTCCGCATCAGAAACAAACGTGATGTTAAAAACAAGATAATCAGAAAGACCGTGAACACCTCCTGAAACATAGGAATGCACATATGCATACAATACATCAAACTCAAAGTGTGACCCAAGCTCAGGCGATTGCATAGGCTGCTCGGAAATTAAATTAGAATTGTCTGGAGATAGATAAGGAAACGAAGTTGGAGGAAGCCTCGGTAAAGATGGAAGCGAAGGGGAGAGTGATTCTGGAACCACGATTTGTGGACTAGGCGGTGTTGCAGGTGTCGAGTCTTCTGTTGGCTGCGGTGAGGCGTCTGCACCTTGCTCTATCTCTTGTTGTTCAGGCAGTTTGGATGGCGCCGTCGGCTGATTTGATAGCAAATGTGAATAGAACAGAGAAAACACAGCTGCTGATAACAAGATTGCCAAGACGGAAGCCACGATTAAAGCTTTCCTGTTCATATGCGTCAATCAATACTTTTACTGAGGAAAAGAAAAGCATTTTTGTCAAGAAACTTTGACTAAAAGTTTTGTAATGTATCATTTGTTTGGTCAAGAAACCTTTACAAAAATACTTTTAGGCTTCTTTCGCCATAAAATGGATTGTTGTGTTTTATGGCATGAAGAAAATCGCAACAACCTTTGCTCTTTTACTGATTTTTTCTTTTGTTCTAGTTTCTTTTCCAAAAATAGGGATAGTCACTGCAGAGCCTAGAACGATTGTTGTTCCTGACGATTATGCCACTATAAGTTGGGCTATCGGTAACGCTTCTGAAGGCGACACCATATACGTGAAAAAGGGAACCTACTACAACCAAAGCTTAATTGTTACTAAGGCTGTGTCGCTTATCGGGGAAGATGCCGAAACCACCATTTTGAGGGGATTAGACGTTGTTTGGCCAGCCGCACAGAGTAGTAGCATGATGGACGGAACAGAATACGATCTACAAACTGTAGCTCAGCCAAATATTAACAGTCAAAGCAGTAACGTGCAACTACTGGCTTTAGACAAAAGCACTAATCTTGATTTGTCTTTGTGCAACTTTCTTCCACCCATAACCATTGTAATCCAAGTAGAAGCAAACGATGTCACAATCTCAGGCTTCACCATTACCAACGCCTTTACTGGTATCACCGGAAATGCGAATGGAACCAAGATACTTAACAACATAATATCCGTTAGCAACAATGGCATGAGCATAGGTGGCTCTCACAAAACCATTTCTGGAAATATAATCAGAGGAGGTCTCACTGGAATCCAATCCAGCGGATCTTACAACAATATTACGGGAAACATCCTGACAGGTACGTCAAACCAAGGCATAGACCTGCACGGTGCTCACAACAGAGTTGTAGGAAATTCCATCACAAACTACGGTTCGGTGGGCGTCACAATGCAGAATGCCGATTACAGCATCATCAGCAACAACACAATAACTGATGGAAATGAGGGGCTTATCATCGGTTTCTATGGCAACAACTGTTCATGCAACATCATTTCTGGCAACAGAATTGAAAGGCTAGCACTATGGGGCATCCTAATGGGCGCGGGATCCCATAACGTATTTTATGAGAACTATGTCACAAATGTTCAAGGAGATCACGACGGATACGCAGTGGCGATAGGCGGTAATCATCTTGTGGCTGAAGAAAACACGTTTTATCGCAACAATTTTGTAAACAACAGCAAGAGTGTTGGATATAACTGGCTCTTAGAGGGAAGCGGAAATTTCTGGGATAATGGCGAAGAAGGCAACTACTGGAGTGACTATACTGGTGCTGACGCTGATCATGACGACATAGGAGACACGCCATACGTTATCGATGAGAACAATCAAGACAATTATCCTTTGATGGAACCAGTGGATATAGCAGTAATTCCAGAGTTTCCATCATGGATCATCTTACCACTAATCTTGACAGCAACTCTGGCAATATTAACCTACAGAAAGCGACTAACATAATGTGTGCAGTGGATCAAAAATTTAACCCCAATCCAACCTTAGTGCGTGCCTCTTTTAAGTAAATGGGTTGGAAAATTGGAATTTAGAAAATTCTAATCTAATAGTTGCTCCATAGAGAACAGGGTTGTGATTGTATGGCTGAATTGGACTGTCAACAGATCATTGAGTATTTTCATCGATGCTACAAGGCTGTAGATGGACTATGGTTCATGAAAGTTGAGGAGAAAATCGGATTTGACCCTGCTTTAAACGTAGATAATGAAGTGTGGAAGATAATGCCAAAAATTCAGGCTAGAATGATCAAATCCATGCTAAAGCTGAATAATGGATCAGATGCTCTTTTCAAGGGTCTCACAACAAAACTTGAATTAGAAGGCTTCAAGTTTAAGGCTGAAAAGAACGAGAATGGATTTAGGATAACAATAACGGATTGTCCTTGGCACAATTTGATGATTAAAAGTGGGCGAGAAAAACTCTCTGGAATTGTCGGTACCACTATTTGCGGCACTGAATATCAAGTCTGGGTTTCTGAATTTGATAAAACAATGCATTTCAAACTTAAATCTCAAAAATGCAAAGAATCGAAATATTGCATATTAGATTTCGAGAGAAAACCAATTTAGTGTCTGTCTCGTAATCGATGCGAAAAAAATGGTGCAGTTAGCTTTCATTTAGAATTAGAACATTATTCTTTATGACTCAAGCAAACTCAATACTTCTAACGCTCCACAATAGTTTGAAATATTGAGGAACATCTAGAAACAAGAAAGGAATGCCCCCAGAAATAGATTCGGGCACAAATTTGCTGCTGCTCACAAATAAACACAGCTTCACAGTACTCCTACAAAATCTACCTTTATTAACCTCTAACGTTTTTATGGGTCTAAACTCGGGGCTTTAGCATGGCTATACTAACTATCCCCCTCTTCTTCGTGCTCCTGACACTGGGATTTATTGTAGGCTTACCTGCGTCTATGTGTGGTCTAGGAGGAGGTTTCATTCTAGTTCCCACCCTGATTCTAGTTTTTAATTTATCACCTCAAAATGCCATTGCCATTAGCCTAGTAGCGATGTGCGGTACAACTATCTCAGCTACCCTCGGTTACATTAAGCAAAAGAGAGTCGATTACAAACTTGCCTTACTTTACGACATATTCGATATTCCCGGAGTAGTCGTTGGCGCATACCTAACAACTATTCTCCCTAAGAACCTGCTGATCGGTTTATGCGGGTTTATTATTCTCTTTCTTTCTTTGCTTATGTTAAGAAACCTCAGAGCAAGAAAACTTTCAACAAAAAATAAGGAATCGAACATGACATGTAACGGATGGGGAAGGAAAGTAAGTGACTCTATGAATCAAGTGTTTGATTACAAAATACGCAGACCAGGTCTAATAATGACAAGCAGTTTACTGAGCGGTCTCGTTACTGGCTTAGCTGGGTTAGGTGGAGGAATTACAGACACCACAACCATGATGTTGCTCGGTATACCTTCACACATAGCTATTGCAAGTTCCGAATTCGCTATGGCTCTAACCAATGGAGCAGGCGTAATAACCCATGGATTTTTGCAGAACATTTCTATCGGATATGCCATACCCATCACGATTGGCACAATCCTTGGTGCACAAGTTGGAGTTTTGCTTGCTAAACGAACAAAACAGAAAACTTTGAAAATGATCCTATCTGTAGTTTCTCTTCTTTTCAGTATCAGACTAATCCTAGACTTCTTATGGATATAACCACGCCGGGTTTTTACATGTGCGTATGTATGAAAAAGAATGTAAGGGCAAATGCAAGTTAGTGTGTGAAATTAAAATTTAACCCCAAACCCAAACGTATTCCTGTTTACTTGTCCACGTATTTTTTATCCTTCTTACTAACTTCTATTCGTTTTCTTGTTCTCTTACCTACCCTCACACAGAAAACCCACACACGCACGCGCAAGATGTCTGTCATAGAGATGTGGTATCGTCTTGATTCTTTGTTCTGAGTTAACAAGAGGTTTTAAAAGCGAGACGATTCATTATTAACAGCACAAACAACGGAGAATCGCAAAATGAGCAAACAATCTAGCGACTCAAACGTAATATACGTAGGAAGAAAACCCCCCATGAATTATGTGTTAGCCATCGTAACCGCTTTCAGCGGAGCCGAAGTAAAAGAGGTTAGCGTGAAGGCTAGAGGACAAGCCATAACAACGGCAGTCGACGCCGTCGAAATAGCTCGACGTAAATTCGTGAAAGAAATGAAAGTAGACAAAGTCGCCATCGGAACCGAAGAGATGCCGCCAAGGGAAGGGGAAAGCAACTCGAGGAATATTTCAACAATCGAAATCACCTTAAAACGAAGCTAGCCGACAACATCATCAGCATAGTTTCTACAGCGTGATGATCCTTCGCGCTCTTTCTAAAGGGTTGAATCTGAGGGTACTCTACGCTTTTAATATTCAAGATGTCGCGCGCGAATTGCGAGAGGTAAACTTGTTGATTTTTTTCCCCTCGTAGTTTTGATCTTAGTTTAGCTGTATTGTCTTCACGTTAAGGGTTTTTGTGTCAAGTATGGATATTGTTGGTTTTCCGCTCAGGTAGCCGCAAGCTTCACCCGGATTAATGACAAGTGTTCTCCCTTTTCGATACGTTTTCGCCACGTGAGTATGCCCACTAACTAGCACGTCATGGCTCTCTAACTCGAGAAGGGATCGCATAAGATCCGTTTCGTCTCCATGTAGCAGAGCAATCGTCAATCCGTCAACTGCCACAAACGCATAGTTTCCTCGGATGTCAGCTCCAAACTCGGCGAACTTCTTTTTCAGTAACGTTCTGTCGCCGTCGTTGTTGCCGAAGACTCCGATCAGAAGGAGCCTTCAACGGTTTGAAGTGAGACGCCACGAAAGGAGCAATGTAGTCTCCAGCGTGGAGCACAAGTTCAACATTCATTTCGTTTAGCCGCTTCACTGCTTCGTCAATCATAGGCAGACGGTCGTGAGTGTCTGATATAATACCTACAATCATTTACTAATCCTCATATCCACAGTAGTAATCATTTAACTGGTAATATACGAAAAAGTGAGTGAACCTAAATATGCCTTATCCCTTTACAATGTTTGAATTTGCTTACCCAAAATTTGTTTTTAACGTCCGAAAACATTTTACAAGCGATTATACATTAGTATGTAACGGTGTTTAGCTTGGCATCTCTTAGGGCTTTAGCGCCCTCTTTAACCAGAATCACCATTGCTGGAGCTGTCGGCGCGGCATTACATATTGGTCAAGGAGACAAGAATCTAGTAGACGCAAAAGCCGTCGAGTTTTCGA
>Ga0315543_1004727_pt1 | contig 11150 bp, 19 predicted proteins | sample SalMarSW160210MG_2_FD_203098 | JGI IMG/M metagenome (GOLD analysis project Ga0315543, IMG submission 203098) | Salt marsh sediment microbial communities from the Plum Island Ecosystem LTER, Massachusetts, United States - Salt Marsh Sediment SW1601-210 ...
GGTCGGTTGAGGTTGCGCCTATTTTTGTTTCGTCGTTGGGAAAAGAGAAAGAGGGGAGTGTGACGTCGAGCGTTGATTTGCCGACGGGGACGATTAGGGAAGTGCCGTTGGTTGTTTATGATTTGGGTAGGGATTATTTTTATGAGGTGCCGACGACGGGGCTTGTGAGTTGGTGGAAGTTTGATGGTGATGCGACGGATAGCGTCGGTGAGAATGATGGGGAGTTGAGGAATGGTGCTCAGGTTGTCGACGGGGAATTGGTTTTGGATGGGGTTGATGATTATGTGGAGATGGGGAATGATGAGAGTTTGCAGGTTGAGACGGGTGATTTTTCTGTTTCGGGTTGGTTTTATATTTTAAGTGTGAAGTGTGGCATAGTGATAATAGATAAGGCAAATAATATAGTTTGTGGTTCTTCGATTTATGGGGGATGGACATTATCGGAGCATAATGGGCATGCAGTATTTAGGGTTTCAGATTCTGTTAGTGTTGACGCTGCTTCTGTTGAGGAAAGTATGGTGAGACTTAATCAGTGGGTGTTTGCCGTGGGGGTGAAGGAAGGTGATAATATTTATTTGTATATAAATGGTAATTTGATTGGGAGTGCGGATGCGACGGGTATTAGTATTGATACAAGTAATTCATTGGCGGTTGGTGGGCACTGTGTTGCTTGGGCTCCAAATGGGACGGTTGATAATGTTATGATTTACAATCGGGCTTTGAGCCCGGAAGAAGTTGTGGCGATTTATGATGTGCAGAAGAAAAGCTAAATTTAAAATGGTTGTTTCTTAATATTTTTATGAAAGTTGTTTGCGTGCCGAGAATTAATGGTCTGGGACATAGTGGTTCCGAGGAGATGGCTGAGAAAGTTTTGGCTGAGCTTAAGATTAGTGGGAAGATGATAGATGTTGGTAATGAGAATATTGATGAGGATGAGAGGAGGATTTATTTTGGAGCGAAGGAGATTTTTGGAGAAAAAGGTAAGGTTGTTTTTGTTGGCGGGGACCATTCGATAACTTATCCGATTTTTAAGGCGTTCAGCGAGAAGAATAAGGATGCTTTTTTGATTGTGTTTGACGCGCACGCTGATTGCATGCCGACGATGGAAGAGCCGACGCATGAGGAGTGGTTGAGAGCTGTTGTTGAAAATTGTGGGTTGAGTGGGGATAGGATTATTTTGATTGGGGCGCGGAAGATTGAGCCAGTAGAGAGGAAATTTTTGAGGGAAAAGGGAGTCAAGGTGTTTAGTGATATTTATGATTTGGAGTCGGTGTGGGATTATATTACTGAGAGGGCGAACGGGGCGGATGTTTATGTTTCGGTTGACGTCGATGTTTTGGACCCGGTGTTTGCTCCGGCTGTGAATTATCCTGAAGTAGATGGTTTGTCGTCGAGAGAATTGTTTTATTTGTTGAAAAGGATTTTTTGTATTAAGAGTTTGAAGTGCCTGGATGTTGTTGAGGTTGTGCCATCGAAGGATGAGAAGTATGATTATCGGACGGTTAAGGTCGCGGCGAAGATTGTTTGGGAATTTTTAAGATTGAGTTAGAAGGTCGAGGAATTTTTTTATTTGTATTTCGCTTAATTTCGCTTTTTTTAATTGTTCTTCTGTCGCGTTGAAGATATTTTGAAGTGTTGAGAAATTTTCTAAAAGTTGTTGCGCGGCGATTGGGCCGATTTCTGGGAAACCTTCGAGGACGAATTGTTTTTGTTCTTTGATTGTTTTTAGAGTTTTGGTTTGGCGAATTGAGTTTTTAATTTTTGGTTTTTCGTATTTTTTGGCGAGGAGTATTAGGAAGTTTGCGGTGTCTTCTTCGTTTTCTGTGAAGATTGTTGGAACTTGGAAATCTGTTGCGATTGAGAGTAGCATCCCACGGATGGCGTTTTCATGGATGTTGAATTTGCTGTAGTTGTAGTAAAAGCCTTCGATGATGATGAAGTATTTTGGGTATTTTTTGATTTCGCTGATTTGGTTGAGGAGTCTTTTGTTTATCATTGAGCCGACGAAGTCTTGGAATGTTTTTCGTTCGATGATTGTGTCTTCTATGAGATAGTCGCCGATTTCGAGTTTTTCGAATTTGATGTTTGCTTTTTTCCCAATGAGATTTGCGGCGATTAGGGATTGTTTTTCTCTTGTGTCGATGATGATTGGGATTTTTGGGTTGGGGCAAGTTGGTTCTTTTTGGGGTTTCGTTTTTGAGAAGATGTTTTCGAATCTCGAGTTTACTCGAGATTCGTGCTGTTCGCTGTTCGCTGTTCGCTGGTCGAGACTTGGTTCCATTGTGTGATAGTTTTAATAAATAGTGTTTTAATTATTTATTGATGAGAGTTGCAGTTTATAATCAGATGTTTGGGTTAAATGGGAAAAGTTTTTGGGCGAATGTTTTAGGGCATTGGGCTGTTCATTATCAAGCGAATGCAAATAAGATTTGGAAGAAAACAAATCTTGATGAAACTATAAAAATCATTTCTAAATCTAATGCGGACATTATTGGGATTGTTGAAGTTTTGGAAGGCCAAGAGGATTATTTGAAGAAGGAATTAAAAAAATTAGGTTATAATTTTTTTAATATTGGGAGGGGGCATAAAACGAAATATAGCGGTTTGTGTGTCCAAGAAATGATTGCATCTAAATTTAAGCGTATCCAAAAGGTTGCGAAAATGTGGCCACTTGAGAATAGACTTGGCGGTGGCGGCGGGATTGTTCATGCTTATTATGAGAAGAAAAAATTTAATTTAATTTTTGTTCATTTAGGTTTGCCGTCGAGAAAAGTTTATCGAGAGCAGTTGGATTTTTTGCAGAATTATTTGAAAAGAATAAAAGGGAAGGTTATTTTGTTTGGTGATTTTAATCTTTCTTATTTTAGTTTGAAATCTTATTTTTATGATTACGATTTAGTTTCTGGAGAAGTTAGAAGTTGTAGTGAGACGCCGATAATGAAGTGGTTTTATAATAAGGATGTAGACCATATTTTCGTGAATGGTTTTTCGTCTGATAATTTTGGTTTTTTATCTGGGAGATCTGATCATAAATTGGTTTATGTGGATTTAAAATAAATCTTTTTGTTTTTCGTTTGATGCGAAGTCTTTTTTGATTTCGTCGATTGCGGAGTGCATTCGTTTTTCTTTGTGGTAGGCGGTGTAGTGGTAGACTTCGTCGAGGGTTTTTTTTGTGACGAGGATTTTGAGTTTGCCTTTTGAGAGTCTTGCGGTTCGGCCGGTTCGTTGGATTTTTCGGATTGCCGACGGGATTGGCTCGTAAAAAATTACTTCGTTTACTTCGGGGATGTCGAGCCCTTCTTCGGCGATTGAGGTGGCGACGAGAACGTTTATTTCTCCTGACTTGAATTTTTCAACCATTGCTTTTTGTTCTCTTTGTTTTAATCCGGTGGTTTTCCCATTGCCGTGGTCTTTGATTGTTTGGCCTACGAAGTTGTCTGCTTTTATTTCCGGGAGTTCATTTAATATTTCGGATATTTTTCTTACGGTGTCGCGGAATTGGGCGAAGATGATTATTTTTGATTTTGAGTTTTTTTGGAATTGTTTTTGGATGATTTCTTTTAGGGCTTGGAGTTTTGGGTGTTCTTGTTCGAGTGTTGTCGCGAGGGAGTATGCTTTTGTGAATCGTGGGTCGGTTGTTAATCTTTGGACGCCTTTTGATTTTTTTTCGGCGGCTTGTTGAAATAAATTTTTGAGGTAGGCGGTGAATGACGAGATTGTTTGGGTTTCGAGAAGTTCGATTGCGTGAGAGATTTTTATTGCTTGGACGCATGCGGAGACGGCGAGCATATTGTTTATGTTTTTTCTTTTTCTGATTTCTTGCATTAGTCTTGCTTGGGTTTTTAGTAGCATTGTTTTTGAAGCGTAGCCGAAGAGGATTTTTCTGTTTTTTAGTTCATTTACTTTTGTGTTGTAGATTTCCTGGAGGAGGATTTTGATTTCTGTGAATTCTGGTGGGAATGCTACTTCGACTTTTTCGAATTCTAGTTCTTGGAGGTATGGTTTGACGTCGGGACTTTGTCTTGTCCGTATTTCGACGGCGTCTATTCCGAGGTTTTCGCAGACTTGTGTGATTGTTTGTTTATCGGAGCCGGGGGATGCTGTTAGCGCGAGGACTCTTTTGTTTGTTGCCTGGGTTTTGTATTTTTGTGCGACGTGATTGTATGCATAGTTTTTTAGGCATCTGTGACATTCATCAACGATTAAAAGTGAAACTTTGTTTAGGTTGTATAAATTTTTGTTGAGGTCGTTTGCGATACATTGAGGGGTTGAGAAAATGAATTCGGCGGTTCGCCAGATTTCTTTTCTTTTTGTCGACGGGGTTTTGCCTGTGAAGAGTTGCATATCTGCCCAATCTTCTGGGATGTTTTCTTTGAATGATTCGAAGTGCTGTTCGATTAGTGGGCGAGTTGGTGCGAGGATTAGGATTTTTTCGAGAGGGAATTTTTTGAATCTGTCTATCGTTAACATTAGGGCAATTAGGGTTTTACCAGTTCCGGTTGGGAGGACGACGAGGCAGTCTTTTTCTTTGCAGGTTTCGAAGATTGTTTTTTGGTATTCTCTTGGTTCTATTTTTAGTTCTTCCATTTTTTATTTAGGTTGGATAGGTTTATAAGTTTTGAAGGGTTGCGGGAGATGTTATTAAATTATTATTAGTGCCCAGGCGAGGATTATTATTGCGATTGTGAATACGACTGCCCATAGTGCTCGACTTGAGAAGAAAATTTTTGAGCCGTCTAGGTTGCCAATTGGGATTACTGACCATGCGATGAAGAAGATGCTTAGTTTTGCGAAGAGTTCGAAGCCGGCGATGTAGCCGATGATGGCGATTGTGAGGTTGGCGATGAGTGCCCAGATGGTGATCCATGCCATGTGCCATTCGGTGACTTCTGTGAATCTATAAAGCCCATGGCGTCGTGAGACTCTTTCTGTTTTTGCTTCGACGTCGAATTCGAGGACGCCGAGCCATAAGAAAAATCCTTTTGTGAAAAGTGTGATAATTAATGGGAGCCAGAGCATGGGGAGTGGTTTTTTGAAGTGCGTGTCTTTTCTAAACCAGAAGTGGTAGATGGACCAGAATTTTGTTTTGACATTTGTTTCGAGATAGTAGCCAACGGATTTTTTTGTAAGGATATTTATGGTTAAAATAATTAGAAAACTTATCGCTGCGGTGTAGAAAAGGGCTCTATCCCTGAAGGCGACTGTTAGTGCAAGGATGAGCGATGCCAAAATTATTATTAATATTCCCTTTGCGTTTTTTTTTGCGTTCATGATTGTAGATGTTTTGATTTTTTATAAAACTATCGAGTTTGATTAGTATGCTTTATTCAAGATACTAATAGTTTCTTGGACTGAGTTTCCCTTGATATAGTCGACTTCGTCGTATCTTTTGTATCATAGAAATGTATTTAAATAGAGGGGTTTTAGCCGATTAATGTTAAGGATAAAAAGGATGAGCGAAGTTGTTGGGTTGAGGGTGTATACTGATTCTGGGGATTTGTTTGGGGTCGTAGAGGAAGTTAATTTGGCTGATAATAAGATTGATGGGTGGAGGATTGTTGTTTCGAGAGAGTCAGGGATGATTGAGATTCTTGGCGGGGCGCGAGGGATAATTGTGCCTCATCAGTTTATCAAGGCGATTGGAGATATTTTTATTATTGATAAGAATGCGGTTCCGGTTCAGTCTGGGGAAGAAGATATCTCTATGGATGAAGGGTTTGAGTAATTTTAATTTTTAGTGAAAATTTCTTGGCAAAAATTTCTTTATGTATGTGGATATGTTGCAGAAATTTTTATGCTGCGAACTTTCCTGTTAAAAATTAAAATTGTTTGGATGTTGGTTTTGGGAAAGTTTAAATAGGATTTAGTTTTTAGGATTGTATGATATTCGATAACCCGTTTTTTACTGAGATGTTGTTGCCGTTTCTTTTAGTGTTTGTGGTTGTGTTCGCGATTTTGCAGAAGTCTAAAATTCTTGGCGGGGGGAAGGCACAGATTGATGCGTTGGTTGCGTTGGTGATTGGTTTGATTTTGATTGGAGTGCCGCAGCCGAGAGAGATTATCGTCGGGATTATGCCTTGGTTAGCTGTTGGTGTCGCTGTGATTTTAGTATTTTTGATTTTGTATGGGTTTGTTGCTGGTGATTTGAGCAATGCGCCAGATTGGATGAAGATTGTGTTTGGGATTTTGGCGGGTGTGTTTACACTTGGGGTTGTGTTGTATATAACTGGATTGTGGGGAATTATCGGCGGTTGGTTGTCTGGCGGAAAGAGTAGTAATGTTTGGATGAATGTGTTGATGATTGTTTTGGTTATTGGGGCGATGGCCGTTGCTGTTTTTAGTGGGAAAAAGGGGAAGAAGTCGGGTGAGTAGGAAAGATATATAAATAAGTTTTTTCTTTAATGGGCAGAATGGTTATGACGATTACCGAGGTTCTGAATATCTGGAATGAGATGGGTGTTTTTTCTTATGTGATTCCGTTCTTGTTGATATTTGCGGTTGTGTTCGCGATTTTACAAAAGTCAAGAATTTTGTCTCATGGTACTAATGAGAATCGTGCGATATTAGCTATTATTTCTGCTTCGATTGGGTTGTTGGCTTTACAGTTTGATTTTGTGTCGGAGTTTTTTGCGGTGATATTTCCAAGATTTGGAATTGGACTTGCGATTTTTTTATCTTTGATTATTTTGTTGGGATTTTTTTGGCCAGGGGATGAGGTTCATGGTAGTTGGATTGGTTGGGTTGTTGGGATTGGGGTCGCGATTTGGGCGTTAAGTTCATGGGACCAATGGAGTGGTTATACAGGTTTTGGAGGTTGGTTTGTTGAGTATATTTGGGCGTTGATTATTCTTGGGGTTTTAATTGCGATTATTGCGATTTTTATAAGGGATCCAAATAAACCTGTTAAAAAGAGGAATAAGGAAGAATTATAATGGTATCGGCGTCTCTTTCGGCGATTGGATATTTTGTTCCGATATTTGCTTTTTTGTTGGTGTTTATTGTGATTTATGCTTTGCTGAAAAAGACTGGGATTCTTGGTGGGAGTGAACTCGTTATGCTTTTTATTTCGTTTATATTGTCGAGTTTTTTTGTTGTGCAGGCGTCACTGGTTGAGTTCGTCCAGTTTAGTTCGGCGTGGTTTGGGGTTATTGTGATGGGGGTTTTCTTTTTGTTGCTGGTGTTGGCGTTTTTGCCTGGGGATAATCCGTTGGGATTTTTGACTAAACATGATTGGTTTTCTTGGGCGATGATTATTGTGATTTTGGTTTTATTTGTGATATCTGCGGCCTATGTTTTTAACTATGCGGTTAATTGGGGTGAGGTGCAGGATTGGTTTAGGAGTGATTGGTTTGGGATGATATTGCTTTTGGTAATTGCTGGGGTTGTTAGCTGGAAGATTAAGGGGTAGAATTATTTGGCTATTTTTTTGAGTTCGTTGTAGTTGTCGATTAATGGGTTCATCAGTTTTGAGACGGTGCCGTGGAGGTTGTCGAGGTCTTTGTGTATCATTGCGTTGCTTTCGCCGAATTCGCTGATTTTGCCGATAATTGATTGCTGGAGGTTGTCGATTGAGTTTTCGATTCGTTTTAATCTTTCGTCGATGTCGTCGACTTTATCTTGGATTATTGTTTTGAAAGATGCGATGTCGCCGATTTTCTTTTTGAATTCGTTGAGTTTTTCTGTTATGACTTGTTCGGCGATTTCTGATATTGTTTCTGTGTCGAGTGATTGTTGTGGTGCGTAGTAATCTTGTTGAGAGTATGCTTGTGGTGTTTCTTGGTAATAGTTGTCTTGTGGTTGTTGTTGAAATTGTGTTTGGGGTTGGTATATTTCCTGGGCTGGTTGTTGATAATTTGGTTGTTGTAATTCTTGAGTCATTTGTTGCATTGGGGCTTGTTGTTCTGCGAGTGTATTTTGTCCTGTTGGGTTTGGCATAATTGATTCTCGCATTTCTTGTGGCGTTGTTTGTTCCGGGGGAGAAATCGCATTTTTAATTCTTGCCTGGTTTATGGAATCATTGATTTCGGAGGGAGATATTCTTTCATTTTGTAATTGGGCGAATATTTCTCTATCGGGTATGCCTTGTTTTTGCATTTCAATTACTCTGTCTAGTGTTGTCATGTTAAATATTCAAGTCACTAATGTTCCTTAGATGTATCCTCCTTTGGATTAGTCGATTTCATTGTATTATTGTGGGTTTCTTAGTATTTATTTGTTTCTTTGTTTTGGTTTTGATTAATTCTTCGACATCTTTTTTTCTCATGAATTCTAATGGTTGGAAATCTTTTAACATTCTTTCGACGATGACGATTTCTTCTCTTTTGACGAATTGGTTGAATTCCGATATTAGTTTGTTGGAAACTTTTTTTATTTCTTCGATGTCTTTTTTTATTTGTTGGTTGTCTTTTTTTATTTCTTTGAGTTCGTCTTCGATGTCTTGGCGGGAGGAGATTAGGTTTTTTCCGAGGAGGAGGACTCGTTCTCTGATGAGTCGGTTTCTTTCGTCGATGTCTCGGAGTCGTGTGTTGAAATCTGTTAAAAGGAATTGGACTTGGCCGCTTGTGTCTTGTTGTTCTGGCATGTTAGTTATTGTCTTGAGAAGTTTATAATTGTTTAGGATGTTCTTTAGGATACATATATTTTAATATGTGTTTTGTGAATTATAGTTGGGTGAAATAAAAGGATGTTTAAATTTTCGGAGGCAGTAGGTTTTGTCCATGATGTTTAAGTCAGATGCGCCGTTGTATTCTTATGAGGTTGTTCGGGAGAGTGGGGAGAATGTGATGTATGTGAATTATCTTGGGGCGAATTTTGTGCCGTCGTTGATTGATTCGGCGGAGGTGATGGGGAGGACGATTGATAATTTGAGGGAGGACCCGAATATTGCGCGGATTGTTTTTGTGCAGCAGAGGAATTATTCGCATGATTTTGAGCAAGTTAAGATGTTGGTTGAGGTTGGGGCTCTTTATGATTTTTTGACTAAGCAGGAGAGGATTGTTTCGCCTGAGAAATTGGCTTCGTTGGGCGTGTTTTATTATGATGCTTATGCCTTTTTTAATCATGTTATTAATGAAGTTTTTGTGACGGACCCAGTTATGGCCTATCGTGAGTTGAAGGGGATGCTTTTTGCGCTTCGCGCAAAGTCGGAAGTCGGAGGTCGGAAGTCGGAAGCGGGGGAGTATGTTAGGATTTTGGAGAGGGTTGTTGGATTTTTTGACGGGCTTGAGATTATTAAAAAATTGAAGGATTCGTTTGATTCTTATTCTATTGGTGACAGGGGTATTTATTCAGAGGTTTTTCGGTCGGATGTTATGCCGAATTTTACTTTTACGAGAATGGTTGCGCGGATTCCGGATGATGCCGAGATTGTGAAGCAGTATTCGATTGCAAAAGGGCATGATAAGAGTTTGGTTACGATTTTTAAGGTGCCGAACAAAGCGAAGTTAGTTTATCATTTGTCGCCGCCGGAATATTTGTTGGATGAGGACCATCATATGTTGTTGAATTTGGCGAGGAATGTTTTGATTGAACATCGTCCGTCGGCGGAGGAGTTTAGTGACCCGGAGAGGACGCGGCAGGTTTTTTTTAATGTGGCGAGGGATTTGTTGAGTGATTTGGCTGGGAACAAGAACGTTAGTTTGAGTCACGGGGAATTGACGAAGTTGGCGAATATTTTGGTGAGGTATACGATTGGTTTTGGGGTTCTTGAGGTTTTGTTGGAGGACGAGGCATTGCAGGATATCATGGTGAATGCGCCAGTTTCATTGTCGCCGATTTTTGTGAGGCATAATGATTTTGACGAGTGTATTACGAATTTGGTTCCGTCGATGGAGGATGCTGATTCTTGGGCGGCAAAGTTTAGGATGACTTCCGGGCGAGCGTTGGATGAGGCAAATCCCATTTTAGATACTAATTTAGAGTTGAATGGGATTAGTTCGAGGGTTGCGATTATTCAGCAGCCTTTGTCTGCTGGGGGTTTGGCTTATGCCCTGAGGAGACACAGGAGTAAGCCGTGGACGTTGCCGTTGTTTATCCAGAATAAGATGATAGATAGTTTGGGAGCTGGGTTGTTGAGTTTTATGATTGATGGCGCGAGGACGTTGTTGGTTGCTGGGACGAGGTCGTCGGGGAAGACGTCTTTGCTTGGGGCGTTGTTGTTGGAGATTATGTCGAATCATAGGATTATTACAGTTGAAGATACTTTGGAGTTGCCGGTTGCTGCAATGAGAAAATTAGATTATGATATTTTGTCGATGAAAGTCCGGTCGGCTTTGGCGGGGGAATCGACGGAAGTTGCGGCAGAGGAAGGGATTCGGGCGTCCTTGCGTTTGGGTGATTCGAGTTTGATTGTTGGGGAAATTCGTTCGGCTGAGGCAAAGGCTTTATATGAGGCGATGAGGGTTGGGGCTTTGGCGAATGTTGTTGCGGGGACAATTCATGGTAGTTCCCCTTATGCGGTTTTTGACAGGGTTGTGAATGATTTGGGCGTGCCGGTTACTTCGTTTAAGGCGACGGATTTGATTGTTGTTACGAATCCGATTAAGTCGGCTGATGGTTTGCATTCGTGGCGTCGGGTTTTGGAGATTGCGGAGGTTCGGAAACATTGGACGAAAGACCCGTTGGTTGAGGGGGGTTTCGTTGATTTGATGAAGTATGATGTGAAAAAAGATATTATGAAGCCAACAGATGATTTAATTAACGGGGATTCGGAGATTATGAAAGCGATTGCAGCGAATGTTAAGGGGTGGGCGGGGGATTGGGATGCTGTTTGGGACAATGTTGTTTTGCGTTCTAAAATGAAAGAGGAGGTTGTTAGTTTTGCTTCTAAGATGGAGAGGGGTGATTTGCTTGAGGGTGAGTTTACAGTGAGGTCTAATAATGCTTTTCATCAGATTAGCGACGAGGTTGTTGAGGAGATTGGGTTGCCGATGAGTAAGAGGGTTTTCCCTGAGTGGAAGAAGTGGCTGGAGAGGGAGTCAAAAAAATTAGGGCTCTAATTTTTTTGGAGGGTTCAGCTTCGCTGGAGGGTTCACTTCGTGGAGGGTTCAGCTTCGCTGGAGACTGTTTTGTTCGTAAGGTTTTTTAATGCGAGTAGGTTTCGGATGTTATGTGGAAGATTGATAATTTGGAAGTTTATAGAAGGGTAAAAA
>Ga0315543_1004731_pt1 | contig 11145 bp, 11 predicted proteins | sample SalMarSW160210MG_2_FD_203098 | JGI IMG/M metagenome (GOLD analysis project Ga0315543, IMG submission 203098) | Salt marsh sediment microbial communities from the Plum Island Ecosystem LTER, Massachusetts, United States - Salt Marsh Sediment SW1601-210 ...
GCAGCCTGGAGGAGCGGGGCAAGTACTGACACGTCCCCGGCTGATAGGGATGGCGACGGTGTTCCCGATAGCGAGGATTACTGCCCGGATTTCCCTGGCATGAAGGAAACGAACGGGTGCTGAATGAGGGATACAGAGGACACTGAATCGTATCGTAAAACGAATCGGGGACGGATGAGTCGCTCACCGGCCTTGCAGTGAAGAACGCTCAAAACATCGGCGCCGGGCACTCGTTTATCATCTTCCTCGACGGCTCGTTCCCGATCAACGTCCTCCCCGCAATCAAGGCCGTTCCCGAGGTCTGCCACATCATCTGTGCCAGTGCCAATCCCGTCCAGGTGATCGTCGCCGAGACCGAGCAGGGCCGCGGGATCCTCGGGGTGATCGACGGTTACTCACCAAAAGGGATCGAGAGCGAAGCTGGTATCGAAGACCGCAAGGAGTTCCTGCGCACGATTGGGTACAAGCTATAACAACAAGGGAGGTTCGCCGATACTTCACCTGCCGACTGCTTCCTGGTTTTCAACCTCAGCTAAGGCTTCTTCAAAAGGCTGACTGCCCCTGGTACGCCATTCGGCCTCGCGCATTGCTCGAATATCCTCCAGCTCCTCCAGCCGTTCCAACAGGCGGTTGAGGATCTCATAGCCGACGAGATAACCGGCCGGTCGACCGTAACAGGTGATCATCACGGGCTCATGGGTATCCTTTGCTTCATCCAACAATCGGGACAGGTTCTCGCGCACTGGGAGAATCTCCTTCACTAGCATCTCATCACTCCCCGTATGTGAATCACCTGTGCGTCAACTGCGTATCATTCTAGATCGAATTGCCTGGTTGTCAAATACAGAGTTGTCTCACACAAGATGAGCATGAAGCACGTCTACATTCTACGGTGCTGACAGCGGGTTGCAGACTTTCACCTGGTAAGCCGAATCTAGCTATTAAATGCCCTCCGTGACCTTGACCCTATGCAGCCCCACCTCTACCAGGCCACATCCGACATTGAGGCCGTCGTAAGGCACACCAACGGTAGCAGATTTAAGAGGACGCGCCTAGAAGAATGAGCAGCCAGATTGACCAGCCTGCACCTCCCCCAATATATCGAGCCCGTTGCTTCGCCTGTTTGTAGCCTTTGAGGTATCCAAGTTGGTAGATTTCAGGCTTCCCCTGGATGTGGATCAAAACTTCTGGAGGTACGGCCGGTTCCGTTACTGCTACATATATCAAATAGAAAAGTCCGGATACGAAACCCCATAGTCCTGCAGCGAGATAGGGCGCATCTATTCCTCCAGCACGTTGACCGTCCATAAGGCCTTGTGCGTATGTATCTTGTCCGTAAGCGATTAAGCCAAAAGAGGCTGCGAGCACGGCTGCTAGTAGCAGAGCAACAACTGGTATCCTACGCATCACTCCATCTCCTGTACTTACCTAAGCTGGCCTTATTTTAGCACAGTTATTCACCGGGGTCAATGGCATCTATTACATTTTTCGTGCTATAATTCACTCAGCTGCGCCGCGTAGTGGAGACATTTGCCAGACAACCCGTAAAGATGTAGAGTGAGAGAGGGTGATAGTTATGAGATGCAAGAAGATTGTAGCTGGAATTGTGCTGCTAATGGGAGTTCTATCCGTAATCACTGGTTGTCTTGATACGAACTCTTCCCCCGTAGCGGCTTTCACGCGGGATCCTTCGTCAGGTAACGCACCTCTAGTGGTTTCGTTCAACGCTTCCGGTTCGTACGATTCAGATGGAAGTATTGTTAGTTACGAATGGGATTTTGGAGATGGCCACTCTGGAGTTGGAGAGACGTCCACACACACTTTCAACTCTGCTGGCACTTACTCTGTACAACTCACAGTCACAGACAATGGGGGAGCTAGAAACTCTACGAGTCATTCCATCACTGTCACAGCGGCTCCGACCGTTCAATATCGCGTTACTGTAGGGCAGATAACAAACGAGTTCGATGAAAACGAGTACGCAGCAACAACGAAGTACGAGGGCAAATATATCGCGGTGAGTGGTTACGTGCGATCGATCGGCATCGACCTCAGAGACGAACCGTACGTCGCTCTCGTTGGTCATCCAGAGGATTCAACGTTCGACCCCGGGGTCAACTGTTATTTCACAAAGACAGGCCCTCATCCAGGCTTGGCAGAGCTACGCGAGGGCGACCACGTTACGATAATCGCCGAATTCTCATTCTATAGCAGCCTTTTCAGTACTGTGTACCTTGAGAAGAGCCGCATAGAGTAGCGCTGGGTAGCTCTCTAGGCTGAGACCTGGAGCTGTGACAGAGGTTTGACGCCACCTCCACCTGCAGCTGGCCGTTCACCTTCGTATAACAGGCGCGCCTACCACCAGCTGCACCGCGTAGTGAAGACACTTGCCGGACAGCCCGTAAAGATGTAGGATCAGAGAAGGCGATCACCATGAAAGCTAGGCTAACTCGTGTAACGGTAGTTCTAGGAATGGTTCTACTGGTATTGCTCACCGGATGTGGGAATATTTCTCCTATAGCCAGTTTTACATATACTCCGTCTTCTGGCGAGTCTCCACTAACGGTCTCCTTTAACGCTTCATCGTCAGACGACTCGGATGGCTCTATCGTCACTTATCAATGGACATTTGGAGATGGGAGTAACGGAACAGGTGCGACAACTTCTCACATTTATACAACGACTAGCAACCGTACCTATAGCATAACGCTGACAGTAACCGATGACGGTGGGGCCCAAGCAACGGACAGTCATTTGGTTTCAGTAACGCCACCACCTCCAAATTCCCCTCCTGTAGCCAGCTTTACCCGAACTCCCTCATCTGGAGAAGCACCCTTAAATGTTTCGTTCAACGCTTCCGGTTCGTACGATTCGGATGGAAGCATTGTCAGTTATGAATGGGATTTCGGCGATGGAGGAAGCGATACGGGAGTCACTACCTCCCACACATATCAAAACGCTGGTACCTACACGGCTGTTCTGAGGGTAACCGATAACAATGGCAGCACAGATACTGTAAGTCGTTCCATTACTGTTACAGTCGCGGTCAATGAACCACCTGTGGCAGCATTCAGTTTTGTGTGTGATCCAACGGATGCTCACACGTTTATTTTTGATGCGAGTGCCTCAACCGATTCCGATGGCGTGATCACTCACTGGGCTTGGGATTTCGGCGACGATACTGGCTTAACAGTATCTCAGAGCCTGAAAATAATGAATCATAGATATATGATAGCCGGAACTTATGCAGTTACCTTAACTGTATACAATAACGATGGAATGAGCAACGCAGTAACGCATACAGTCGCCGTTCCCACGTCCCCGGGTAACCAGTCGCCAGTCGCTATATTCAGCTACTTGCCGACCAATCCGGTTGTCGGAAGTGCAGTGTTTTTGGATGGTTCAGCATCATCTGATCCAGATGGGACAATCAGTGGCTACTTGTGGAACTTCGGGGACGGCTATACTTCGAACATCGGGCCGACGGTCCATCATCAATTTGTGGCTTCGGGTACGCACACCATTGCTCTGGAAGTGATCGACAATGGTGGAATGACCAATACAGTAACACATGATGTTACAGTTACTGCTCCATAGTGCGGAATAGGTGCGCTACGTAGCCGCTGTTAAGGAAGAGAGAATAGATATGCCAATTGCAAACTCAACACTGTCAATCGCCATAAACGCGGAAGAGGCGAACCAAATCGAGTGAGAGTACGACCAGTGGCCTTAATCAACCGTGGTGTGTACTGACAAGGGACGAAACAATCTCAACCAGGACCGGCGGCGTGGCAGGGCGAGAAGAAGGGGAATGTTACAAAATCTTCCGTGAACGATCTATTAGAAGATGCTTATCTCTTCTTCCATTGGATATTATTGCTGGCTTCTCCCAGTGAACTTGAGAGTAGCCATAACGGGGCGATGCTCAGGGGTCGTTTCATCGTTAGGAAAGTCTCCCTGGTGGGGCATTGGGCCTGGTCTTTATTCTTGGTGTTTCGTTCTCTATTACTGGGCACGTGCTGGCTGAAAAGAGATCTTTCTCGAAGCTGTACACATAACTGGATGAAGAAGATGGCGAGGCGGCAGTTCAGAAGCGAGCAGTACCTTTATAGGCCTATGGTAGAGCCCTTTGCTCCCCTTGATCCTAAGAGGCTTGTCTGTGTTAATACGCTGGTTAGCCCATCGTCTCTTGCTTCTTGTGAAACTCGACGTTATCGAGTCCTTCGAAGTGCGAGTCCTGCGTCCAAAGCACAGCATCCTCCGCACGGGCGGTGGCAAGGATGATCGCGTCAGCCATCGCAAGGCCAGTCTCAAGTGAGAGTCGCGCCGCGTCAATCGCCAGAGTTGCCGAGAGTTCGATAACTCGTCCCTGCAGCATGACGGCGATAGCTTCGAGTGCCGTGGTCTCATCTGTGAGCTGACGCGTCCGCTTAAAAACCTCGAACAACGTCAGCGTGGGGACCGCAAGCTCTCCAGGGGATTCGATCGCCTCTGCGAATATGGCTGCATTGGGTCCGTCTCCGAAGTACTCGAGCCAAGCCGAGGAATCGATGACATTCACACGCGGTCCTCCCTGTCACGCTTGAAGCTCGTGTCGAGTCCACGGAGAATACCGCGCAGCTCGCGGGCCGGTCTGACCGGGAGGAATTCGATGCGGTCTCCATAGGCGATGGCCTGCACCTTCTGCCCGGGGACAAGCTTGAGCTGCTCACGGATGGACTTCGGAATAACAACCTGGAACTTGGGCGAGATAGTCACTGTCTCCACGGATGACCTCCTTAGTACTACGAATAGTCTATCGATGCGGATAGTGTTTTACAACCAGTGTCGTCGAGCGGATCGATACTGCAGATTCCGAGATGATGTAGGCTACCCTTGAATATGCTAAGAAGGCTCACCGGGAAGTCTCATATCCTCGGAATCTATGAATGCCAAGAATGAAGACGTCCCCCAATCTCTCTTATTGGGTTGAGTGACGATCAAGCATTTCTGAATACTCGGCTAGCTCTTCAAGTTGCTCCCAACTAACAGGCAAATTCTTGCTTGGGTGCATCACGATCTTTCTGATCTCATTTACCTTCGCAATCCAGGATGTTCCTTTCTCCTTCCCGTTTCCACCATATTCTAGTATGGGTCGGAATACGGACCAATGTGCCCGTATTATGATTCGATAGTCCAAGAGATCTACATGATCCTCTCGCTCGCCTTTTCCTTTATCTTGCTCCAGTCTTGCGCTTGCTTTCGTACGGACTTCTTGCGGCACACCTTCATACCACCAAGCGTCCCCAGACCTAAACTCAACTTTAAGGCTAGTAATGATTATCTCCTTCAGCTGTCGCTCAATTCTGCTGATCAGCTCAAATGCGCGCGTGTTAGTTTGGGCTCGTCGAAGCTCTAGATATTCGGATAAGCCAGGAGGGTCGAAATCAGGGAATTTGCTTTGTAGATATTGCTCACATTCTCGCCTTCGCGAGGTCTGTCCCTGATTTCCCCTTAAGCCGTCACGAAAGTCTCGTTGCTGTTTTGCATTGAAGTTCCCTAAGAAGCGTCCGACATCCTGAGCAAAGGGTGTAATCTCGGCTATCAGCTCCTCGACCGATAATCTCGTGAGTCTAAGGCCTTGGCTCTCAAGATGCTGAAATACGCTGCGGAGCAATGCAATACACATTGCAACGCCATCACTCATTGCGATTCCCCCACCTTCGCTTGCGCCCAATTCCCACCACGCAGGAATCGATGATGCAATCGCGCCCAGCCATGAAACTAGAATTCTTACCGTCCTCTCAACGGTCTTCTCGCGATCCGCGGTCCATAACGGGCCGTATTCAACACCTTGCTGGACGATATACATTTGGGCTTTGTTCAGGGCTGTGTATACGCTGTTCACCGTTATGCAGCGCATTCCCGTTTTCTTCTGCCCGGTGAAGAGGATCCGTTGAAAGAGTGGCGATTCTGGATCTTTGTCAAGTCCCACAATCGCTCTCGATATGATCGCCCTTACTTGCTCAACTTCATTGATATCTCCCCATTTAAGAACCGCAAATAACTCCTGTAAGAGTGATCGTTTGACGCTCTTCTGCTCATTATTTATGTCAATAAACAGCTCAGCTTGCTTATTTACGGATAGTCCTGCGAAGGCAATCACATTCAGGTAGCTGGACGATGCCCGGTCATGTCCAGAGTATGCATATAGCCTATGCTGACCGTCAATGATCCAAGCGCATCCGTACGCAGGCCGGATATGCAGGGTTCCGTACTTGGCGCCCTCATCCCCTCCTACGTGTTCCTTTGTATCAAACTGCAATGATTTCTTGCCATCGATGTTGATTACGATATTCGTTGGGAAGAAGCCCAATTTCGAAATGTATTGTGCTATGCTTTTCAATCGCTTCTTTTCGAGCATTCGTTGGTATGCGCCGACCTCTACACGGTGACCGCCGGCGCGATGGGCAACGGACGCTATCTTGAGCAAGTATTCAGGCGAAATCGCAAACGTGTAGTACAAAAGCTTGCCCATTTTGGCCTGCAGCGCTGGAACGCTGATTTCTAGTCCTCGGATTTTTCGTCCAGCCATGATTTCCGAAAGGAATATGTACTTTGCAGCAGGTCCGAGATGCTCAGTCAGCTTCTCATAATACTCAATATCGTCGATATCAAACAACATGACACTGCAATTCTTGGCAGTCTCCAGATCACGCTGCTGTGGTAGCACGTCCCAAAGGAACATTGCCTGTGTCCCCATTCGCTTGGATTCAGTTGGGAGGGTGCGCTCAACAGCTCTGAAGAAGCGAACACGTGCTGAAGATAGGTGTTCGATTTCGGCTTGCAGAGTCGAGCTACGTTTGGGGTTCGCGGCGCTCTTGCACTCAATGGCAATTGATACGTCGTCGTCTACTGCAACAACGTCGATTTGGTTCTCAGGCCCTTTCTCATTCCCGGCTTTCACACTGAGAAAGGCGCCTTGTTCCCCTGACAAGTGAGAGAATCCCATCCGATAGAGAAGAGACCAGACTCTGTCCTCTATATAGATGGCCTTGGGCTTCGGTCGGGACATGCGGATTGACTTCTTGTTCTTCTTACTGATCGCCCAGCCCTTCTGCTCGTAATTAGCTACATCTTCAGGCTTTACTGTCTTGAACTGATTCGAACGGCGACGTTTCCGAGCAAGTCCAGCTAAATCTTCTCGAGGGAACAAGTCTCGAATCAAAATCCCACCTCCTACAGGATCGTCAGTAGTTCGTAATCACCAACTCCGATGCCCGATTCATTTCGCCCTTGCAGGTCACATGCCTGATGACTGAAATCGAGGTGAGGTTGAAACCACGATATAGCCGCCGCACGAGGGGCGTATCAGCGTTGCTTACCATTACTAGGCATCCTTTGGTATCCAAGTTTTGAACAAACTTCGCGAGCCTGATGTGATCATTGCTATAGAAGCGACTAGGCGTATAGCGGACAAAAGACACTGCTCCATCAAGTGACGGATACGGAGGATCCAGATAAATGAAAGCGCTAGTCTCCGCGTCCTCCAACGCCTCCTCAAAGTCGCATGACTTCAGAGTGGCAGAACGAAGCGAATCTGCCACAGCCCTTAAGTCCATCTCACTTGGCAGAAAGGGAGGCTCCTTCCTCCCGTATGGGACGTTGAATTCGTCTGACCTATTGACGCGAAAGATACCATTGAAGCAGCTTTTATTGAGGTAGATGAACCTTGCTGCCTGTGCAGGAGATGGGCTTTCGCGATTGTAGATTTCTCGTATCTGGTAGTAGTACTCTTCGGTCGAACGGCTCGCATGCACCGCGAGACACTTGGCGATTTCTTCTGGATTGTCCCTCACATACATGTACATCTGCATGAGATGTCTATTGGAATCTGACACGAGTGCGCTTCTGGGTTTGATTGCGAAAAACAGGGCCCCAGCTCCGAGGAAAGGCTCTATGTAATGTCTGCGGTTAATGTCTGACGGTAATAGCGACAATAGATTCTTCAGGATTTGTGTCTTGCCTCCAACCCATCTGAGAATCGGCTTTGCTCTTTCGACATCGTCGGTCGAAATCGTAATAGCTGTCTGTACTTCAGCATCACCAGAAGAAGCAACCGCGTTAAGTGGCTCGACCTTTTGAACAAGACGAACGATGACGCACCCCCATATCAACAAACTCTATGAGCATCATGATAAGCAGTATCGAGGCATATGCCAAGTTGCTCAGGGACTCATCGGAGGTTGGGGTCTCCATTCTTGGTGTTTCCTCGCCACAACCAGCCCCTTACGAACTTATCGCAGCCTGTCGCTGCCACCGACTCTTCCACTTGGAATTGATCCAATCATAACGCCAAGTTCTATCCTTTTGTAGGGAGAACCAGCAAGTTCAAAACTCGCTGAGTAAAGTATACCCTTCTTCGACGGTGGAGCAAACACCAAGAATGAAGATCTCGCAGAGGTCGACTTAGCGGTAGGCGTGGGTGATTGGCATTCGCCGTCCCATCCCAAGCGCTTTGGGGAAGACTTTGATTCCCAGAGGAAGTTGGCACGTTGGGGCCTGGTCTTTATTCTTGGTGTTTCGCTTCTCCCTTGCCAGGTAAGTACCGGCTGAAAAGAGATCCTTCCCAAAGATGTAAACATAGCTGGATGAAATAGAAAGCAGGGCGGCAGTTCAGGGCAAGCAGTATCTTATTACAGGCCTGCGGACCCCACGAGCCACACCCCCGCCAAGTAGACATTCTACTTGACAAAGGTATGCCCGTCACCTGTAAAATACAATGGTAGACCCCGAGCATGCTGTCCACTGCGGACTGACTAAAAAATTGAGGAGGGTGGGATGATTGAACAGCTCGAAGATAGTAGTGCTGTAGATCAGAGCTTCAAACAGGCAGTCCTGCGTCTTGCGCAGTTCGATCCTTCATGTGAGGATGAATACGGAAATCAAGTTCTAGACTACCTTGTACTCGATGCTCTCGCGAGCTACGGAGAGCTACAGGTTAGCGACAGCGAGGTCAAAGCAGCCATAAAGTCTAGCTTCAAGTTGGATTTCGATGTCACCGAAATCAGAGCATCTGGGCGCAAGCTCGCAGCTGCAGGCATGATAAGGTTCCAAGAGAAAACGAGAAAGAGCCCATCGAGCTACCGAATCTTGCTAAGTTCGGCGGAACGTATCGAGAAGAACATCGCGGAGATGATGGAGCTCGAGAACCGAGTCATGGACTGCTGGACGGGTGAACTACAGGAGAGGTACGCCGGATACGAAGTCATCGCGAGCAACATCGAGCTGTTCGCCGGAAGACTTCAGAGCTTCCTGCTAGGCATGTTGCGTGAATACGGAATCCACACAGTGCAGTTTCTGTATCCCGATGCGGCAAAGAAGGAGTTCAAGATCTCCGCAGGCGTACGCAGCAGGACCAAGAGTTCGGCCGATTCATTCCTGGACACGGTCCTGAGCCTAGAGCTTCCTCGCTTCTTCCGAAGCGAGGATCGTGAACGGAGAGCTTACATAGCGAGTCTGTTGAATAGCAGCTTCTTCCTTCACCTGATTCAGGTCGATGAGAAGTGCTCACAACTACTGCGGGAAGTCACCGCGGGCCAACGACTCTACCTGGACAACAACATCCTTTACTCCCTTGTTGGGCTGGACGGCCCTTCACTTCTGGAATCAGTGCATGGACTCCTAGGAATGGCGACGAGATTGGGGTACAAGCTTTGCATCACCACGAAGTCCCTAGATGAGTTCCACTCGTCACTTGAGTGGCACCTTCAGATGGCGGAATCCAAACCAGCTCCGCCTCCTGAGCTTGCCCAAATAGCCATCGAAGCTCTGGGAGAAGATAGCTTCCTAACCGCGTACTGGAGGAATGTGATTGATACTGGAGGCTCTGTAAGGGATTTTGTAATTGATAAGAGCAATATCAAGGACGTTCTAATTGCTCACCAGATTGAGGTCTCAGCGGAGTTTCGAGAGGAGATCGAGAGCTCTGACCGTCTTGCGAGGGAAATCGCTGTCCTCCGCGGTGTTGCTGCGCCAAGGACTCGTCTAAGCATACTTGAGCACGATGGGTTTCATCGACTTTTCATTCTCAAACTCCGTGGAAAGCCACGTCATAAACACAGCGAAGCCGTTGCGTGGTTTCTAACAGAAGACAGCAAGCTTCCTCGCTACGACAGGGTTGCTCGCAAGGGGCGCCCGGAAGTGCCGTTCTGTGTCACGACAGATCAGTGGATACAGATGAACCGTCCGCTGCTTGCCCGAACCAGCGGCACTGAGGAGTATGAGAAATCCCTGCAAATCCTCGTTGCACAGCCGTTTCTTCGTTCGATGCTCGGCACAGCTTCACTTGAGTCTGCGTATCAAAAAGTCATGTCGCGAATCGCCCGTTACGAAACCATGAGTCCCAAGCTTGCGGTCCAGATCGCTACTGACAGGCATTTCATGTTCACGTTGGCTGATGAGTCGGCTCCAGCCGACATAGATGCTGAGGTTGACAAGCGGATCATGGACTTGGCGGAGCAGCTCGCGGAAACGGGCGAGCTGGAGACGCAGCTTGAGGTCCAAGGCAAGATCATCTCCGACATGCGTCTGAAGCTTGAGGAGATGAAGAATGGGCAGAACAGCGCGCGAGAAAAGGATGCAAAGCGCGCAGCATCGCTGCACAACGTGCAACAACGTGAGAGATGGTGGGCATTTGGGACCCTGCTCGTCGTCAGTACTGTTGTACTCTGGCTGCGATCTGGAGCATTGCTCTGGAGATGGCTAGATGCTAGCAATCTTGCTATTTTTCTGAAGCTGACCCTGCAGATGATGGTCGCATTCTTGTTCCTCCTCATCCCGCTCAGGAAGCACTGGAGCGTCTGGTTAGGTCTCGCTGTCGCGTGTTTTCTTGCGTTCATCGGGCTAGCTGCGCTCTCGTAGGCTTCTTCTCGTGTGAGTCTTGGGGGTACGCACCCTATTCCAGATTCCAGCGTCGAGATATGGGCGGTGTTCTGCGATCTCCCCTAACCACCCTCATCCTCTGTACGATTGCGCACGAACGCGTCAGCTCTTCTCTGGGGATTGGACCGGGGAGGTTGGGGAACACACACCGTATCTCAAGGACCGCATGAAGGCCGCCGGGATTATCGAAACCGGCCAGATGCTCATCCTGGCGATTCCGGG
>Ga0315543_1004732_pt1 | contig 11129 bp, 10 predicted proteins | sample SalMarSW160210MG_2_FD_203098 | JGI IMG/M metagenome (GOLD analysis project Ga0315543, IMG submission 203098) | Salt marsh sediment microbial communities from the Plum Island Ecosystem LTER, Massachusetts, United States - Salt Marsh Sediment SW1601-210 ...
TTGAATTCGAAAATACAATTAACATGGGAGGAATCAAAGGTCGGGGGATTTAAAAGAACGCCTTTTCGGAATATTGGTGGTATGATTTAGCTTAGCATGGGTGGCCTGATTTTGCCCAGCGTCATAGGGGACGCAATCAAAGTAATCGGCTTGGATCTAATAGACCCATTCCAGTTAGTGCGCCACTCGGAAATTTGGCTACGTCTGTTGGATTATTGGTTTAATAAAAATATCAGATTTTGTGCCAATTGGTGAAATCCAATGAACCAATGGACGTGCCGCAAACACACTATCGGGGATTTCACCGGGGAACCCCAATCTCACTCCTCCATTCGTCGACAACACCTAATTTTTACAGTAATTTTATAGGTAAAATTTAGTCTTGATAGTTGAGGCCTAATAGTTTATGCATATCTTTGAATTTACAAGAACATTTTTTTATCCAATTGATATTGATTCTCATTCTCGACCTGGCCGGAGCTCTCCTACGTCGCTGATCTGATGCAGACATATAGTGAAAAATTCAATTTTTAGAAAGATTGTATTAATAGGTTGTGCACGTTCAGAACGAACGTACCCAAAGATTAAAGTATATGGAAAAGTCATTTGATTTCTCTTTTCCATTAGGATGGAAATTTACTATTTGGACTGACTTAAAATGATAACAGGCGGAATAGCAGATAAACTTGGAAATCGATATGAAGCGAAGTGGCTGGTCCGTTCTTTAATGGATGTAATTGCTGACAAGGCACATTGGCTGAATTTCGAAAATGTAGAAACGGAATATCAAGGTTTCGAATTTGCCATTAGTCGGGGGGAAATTACAGAGTGGCATCAAACCAAGATGAATTCTCCCGGCGGGAACTGGACAATCAATGCTCTCAAGAAAGAGGGAGTACTTAAAGCGTTTTCGAATCGGCTATCGGCAGATGAAAATGCACGATGCTTTTTTGTCTCTCAAGACAATGCCAAAGACTTCAGAACACTTACAGAAAAAGCGCGGACCGCAAACTCACATGGTCAATATACGGAGATACTTTCAAAGAACCAAGAAGATTCCTTTCGGCAATTAAAAAAAGAGTGGCAGCAACCCGATGAAGTCGTATTCAATTGGCTTAAGCGGAGCTACGTTGAAATCATTCCTGAAAGAGAATTGGATTCATTAAATGAGTCTTTTGGAGACCTATATTTTCATGAGGGCGGAAAAAGTGCATTTCCCAATCTTCGCGAAATTCTTGAAAACCACTTCAATAAAACCCTCACAACAGACGCTGCACGTAATGCTATAAAGTTACAAGGAATACTAAAGTTTAAAGAATGGACGTTTGATCCGACCATTCAACAACGATTGAACGACGAAACCGTGGCTTATCTTCAAACATATACACCTTTTGGCGCAGGTGGAGAGACGATCTCCAGAGGTCAAACCGGCACTCTTATTGATGAAATACTCAATTCTGATGGTGCACAATTGGTATTGCTGACGGGTGTTGCTGGTTCTGGAAAATCGGGGGTTATACGTGGTGCAATCAATCAACTCCGGGAACTCCAAATTCCTCATTTAGCATTTAGAGTTGATCACTATTTATCGTGTGGCACCAGGGAGGAACTTGGGAAAAAACTGACAGGTAGGGAAGAAAGCCCGGTCAGCACTCTGAAGGGAACCTTCCCAAACACACCTTCCATTCTTTTTATTGATCAAGTTGATGCTGTAAGCGAAGTATCGGGCCGCGATGGGCGGGTTAGAGAAGTTATATTCTGGATGATTACTGATGCGCATAATTTTGGAAGTGTCGGAATCGTTGTTGGGTGCCGAACATTTGATCTGGATAGTGATGCGAGGTTAAAGAGTCTCAAAGAGGCTAATCGGACAACGCAAATTGAAGTTCCATTGCTTGATTGGGAAGCAGATGTCGAACCGCTTTTAAAAAATAAGGGTGTTAATGTGTCTTCGTTAAATGAACCACAACGCCAATTGCTTCGCTTACCTATTAACCTTGCCGTTTTTTTAGAAATCGATGATCCGGAATTTTCATTCCATTCCCGGTCAAATTTGCACGAAAAACTAATCGAAAAAAAACAACGCACCATAACAAAAGAACGAAAACCGCTTTGGTCACTGATCCAGCCATTGGCAGCCATGTGTGAATGGATGAGTGAGCGGCAAAAATTGAGTGCCCCAGTTGCGGTTCTGGATGCCTTTCCAAGCGCTGTCGATATTTTGACATCCGAAGGATTGATCATATCGTCTCGAGGTCAAGTAAATTTCTTCCATGAAAGCTTCTTTGATCATATCTATGCAAGAACATTTGTAAATCAAAACATTAGCTTAGTTGACCTGCTTACGGCAACAGAACAGCACCTTTTTCGGCGGACACAGGTGCGGCAGATTCTTGAGGCTCTATGGCAAAATGATTTTAATCGCTATCTCAACGAACTATCATCGGTTCTTTCAAGTAAGAATATTCGTTTTCATATAAAGTCAGCCATCTGCCAATGGTTAAACTCTATCGACAAACCTAATGAAAAGGAATTTGAGATAATTAGTCGATTTGATGAACCGAGTGGAAAATTCCGACAGTTCTTCCGTCATATTATAATTTCTATCTGCCAATGGGTGAACTCTGTCTTTAAACTGAGTGAAAAGAAATTTGAAAAAACTTTTCGCTCTCATGAGCGGAGCGGAAACTTCCATCAGTTCTTCCGTAGCGCGGTTTTGACCACTCATGCATGGTTTGATTTGCTGAATGAAAAAAGTTGGATTCAACAGCAAATTGACAGTGAGGACCAAGAACGTGCTGAAACAGTGTTGTGGTGGCTTTCCAATATTGCAGGAGAACGGCCAGCAGAAATCGCCAGTCTATTGCGTTCTTGGTGGGGCGGCGACATGGAACGTGCAGAGAGACTCTTGAATTGGTTCGGCTTTGTGAGGCGTGGCAAACCTGATGATGATCTTCTCCAATTATGTGAAGATGTAATCAATTCCCATCCAAGTCATCTTTTCCAAGATCCGGCGAGCGGTCGCATTATGATGCTCCTGCACACATGGGGGGAAAAAACACCTGAGCGTTGTGGGAGTATTCTTCATTCGCTTTTCGAAGCTTGGTTTGCACTGAATCCCGGGTGTAATCTGTTTAAACGCGACGAGTTGAAAGCGATTAAAACCCACTCGCTTGATAGGCTTGCAAAGAAAGCACCGCAAGTATTTTTGGAAGGGACGACTGATGCACTAGTTCGTTCAATCGACATGGTGATTTCAGAAGGTGGGAAAGGAGAGAACTGGTACAGTTTTAATTATAGAACTTACTCGGGACATCGTTTCGGATTTGATGAGTTTTTGGGGATATACCGTTCAGCTCTCAAGAAGGTTGCACAAGAAGCTCCAGAAACAGCGATCATCTATCTTGAAAAACTGGATCCCCATAAGCATCAATGTCTGATGCATTTACATTTGGAGATAATTCGAGCCAACCCAACTGATTTTGGAAATCGGTTACACACGCTTGTAACAAACGAAATGATTTTTGATGCCGGTTGGCATGGGGCAGATTGGTTGTCATTTGCCCATGCTTGCCACGAGGCATTCCCACACTTAGGTTCTGGGGAGAAGAAGGCTGTTGAGCAAGCTATTCTCAACTACACCCCGGAAATCGATCGCGCTATTCGCATTGCTCGAAAAATCAATCAGAATAGCGAAAAAGAACCCTATTTGACAAAAAAGAGCGTCATATACGATCTTAATCGATCAGGATATGAACAATGGTGTATTCTCGAAACAATAGGCGAGGAGTTGCTCAGTTCGGTTGCTCTGTCAAGACTGCACCAACTCCGCCGGAAATTTCCAAAAGCAAAAATTTCGAAGCCAAGCCATATGAAGATGAGTGAGGTTGGACCCCCCATTAAGCGTGCAAAATGCAAAAAAATGAAAGACAGGCATTGGTTGTCTGCAATTGAACGCTACGACCATGAGGAGGACAGACGTCGTAGTTACAATTTTATTGTTGGTGGAGCAAGAGAACTTGCTAGAGAACTACAGGAAGCTACTCAAAAAGACCCAACACGGTTTTCGGATTTAAGTCTGAAAATCCCTGATACAGCTAACCATTCATACATTGAACATATTTTATGGGGTTTGGCAGAGACAGAAGCCCCTTCTGATGAATCGTTAGCTCAAGCTGTAAAACGTGCTCACCAGCATCCAGAGAAGCCTTTTGGCAGTGATATAGCTCGATTGATGGAGAGACATCCCCATATTGCTTCTGATTCTGACATACTAGAAATATTGATTTGGTATGCCCTGAACGGGGAAGCGAATGAGAGTATAGATTCAGATGAACAGAATAGCGAGCGCGAAACAATAACAATTGATACGCTTATCCAGCGAGGCGGAAGTATTCATATCCGTGGTATCAACGTTACGCGTGGTAGGGCATGGGAAGCATTAGGTTCTGTTCTATGGCAAGTTCCAGAGGCAGAGAGTCGAGCTTGGGAAGCAATTGAAATCGCTCTTGAGAAAGAGACACTGATCAGCATTCGCTGTTGCATGATGAAACCGCTAACGCCTTTATTCAATATGAACAAAAAGCGTTTTTCTGATTCGATACGGAGGTTGATTATACTTCCAGATGGTGCGCCATACCAATACAATGCACTGCGCCTTTCCCCGCTTATTACCGATACTGGTATTTACCTCTTCCGGTTTATTTTCCATTGGTTGCCAGAACTCGCTGATGAACTTGTAACAAACCTTCTACAAAGCAGGGACGAAATGAAAGAACTTATAGGAGCATGGCTCGTATTCTGCGAAAGCTTCAGAAACGACGCGTACGTTGGCAAAGCCGAAAAACTGGCTTCTGTAAGCGTTGATCATCGACGGCTTTTGGCTAGTGTTTCGGGTGATGCTATAAAGTGGGCCGAGAATAGGCATCGCGCCGAAGCTCTTTTGAAAGAATTTTTCTCCGATGAAGATGCACAGGTCCGCAAACATGCAGCAGATGCATTCAGAAATGTTCAGGCGAGAGAAGTTGAGCTGTATCGAGAGTTGGCAGCTGTATTTTTGAAATCACCAGCTTTCATGGATAATAGTTTCTCTGTTTTGCACATGCTGGAAGCGGCTACTTGTGACGTGCTTGATCTTGTTATTGAAGCGACTCAACAACTTATCACAGAAATTGTGGAAAAAGGCAATCAGCATGGGCGACATGGTACCGATGTGCATCAACTCCAAGATCTTCTGAACCGTGAATACACATCATCTGAATCGAACCCGGAGGCGCGTAAAAAAATTCTCGATATGATCGACCTTATGCTTTCATGTGAGATTTACGGAGTAGATAGCATCATAACTACCCATGACCGCTGGTAAATACACTTGAAAAGTTTAGAGGCAGGTAATTAACACTCTCAGTAATTAAGAGAGTTGCCGGGAGATTATAAATTTTAAAATTTAATAAGGGTGTAAAACGTTATGCTTCTTCCTAAACATCCGCGATTAATGAATGATTATGAGCTTTCTAATTGGGCAAAATCTTTGATCACAAGGCGTTCACCAGAATCAAGTTCTTTAGATTATAAAGCGAAAATATCTATTAAAAAACAAATTGAAAGAATAGAGATTGGCAAAGATATCTCCTCTTTTGCAAATGAACAAGGAGGTATCTTACTTTATGGCGTCCCTGAGATGGAAGAAAGAGGTGTACCAGTTCCTAAAGACATTTCTGAATGCGGAATAGAAATTCCCCAAGATCTTCCTATAAACATTGAAAACATTTTACTTGATATCGTTTCGCCTCCTTTAACAGAATTGCATATCAGAGTATTGAACTTCGAAGAATTAGGCCAAAAATCACTTCTAATGGTTTACCATCCAGAAAGCTGGAATAAACCTCATATGGTTGAAGGCTATAAACATGTTCGTTACTATCGCCGTGGAAACTTTAGAGCAGTTATCATGAATGAGCGACAAGTGGAGGCTGCATATTTATCTAGAAAAGTCTCACATGATCATGCAGACATCTTTTTTAAGACAGGGAATTTCAGAGGTATTCCTGATAACGGTCGCTTCTTCAGAGTGATTATCTGTCCTCTCTTTTACTTAATCCGAAAGGAAGAAATGTTAGAAGAACGATTTAAGAATTGGCTAATTGGAAATCCTCCAGATAATCGCCCAGGAAATTGGGTTCCATTTTTAGACGGCTGGTGTTTTTTAGGATATCCAAATGGTAATTTTCATGGCAAGCAATATGAGCTGCGTTTATTTCATAATGGAGCATTTTGCTTCAATATGGATTTAGATTATGCCATTGAAAGGCAAACGAACCTTAACTTGAAAGGTATGGAAAAAGTCTTTAAAGATATGATTTTTCCATATGCATATAAGGCCTTTGAGTTTCTGAGAATTTCAGGCCCTTTATCAATGCAAGTGAATCTCTATAATGTTAAAACAATCAACGCATTGATTCCCGCATCACATTGGTTTTTCGATCCAAACATAGGAATTACGCCAATTGAGACTGATGAAATAACCTTCAAAGAACAAATGTCTGTTTCTGAGCTGAGATTTGATACTGTTAAAGTGCTTGAGAGGGTCATTGGCCGTTTGGCTTCTGCATTTGGGATTTGGAGGAAATAATATCATTGGGCGTCATTGGGGGTCTATCCACAGGGATATCTTGATATATAAGGTAACGACAAAGAATACCGCGAAAGTGGCTGTCGTCATTTCCCCCAAGTCGGGGGTGCAGCTCATCTCGCGCCCGTTAGCCATTAAAGAGATTACATCACGAGCAGAATATGGAGATCGGTCTTGGCATAACTTTAATAGCTGCAGCTGTGGCACTTTGGGTCGCTGCCAGATTACGCATAGTTGATAACCAGACTTTGCAAACGACAGCTAATGTTGCGGCTGTGATTGCCGCTCTCGCAGCGGTGTTCGTGTTTTTCCTATCGTCTTATAGGGATAGCCCCAAAGGCACCGCAACAACAGACGGCACAACGTCAACAAAGGTGGCTCAGGAAAATAAAGATGATTTAGTCGAGTCACTGCTACTCAAGGAGATGAAAGAAAAAGATCTTATAGACAAAGTGCGCAGTGCAGAAGCTTATCTCTATGCTGGTGGTGTGAATTCTAAAAATAAGTCCATAGCTCTTTATCATGAAGTTTTAAACAATCTGTCTCAAGAAGCGCTTTCGGAGCTCGATCAAGGCTTTCTTAGTCAGGCAAGATCTGACGACGCTAACGGATACATCGACGATGCATTAGCTAAATATCGCGATATTTTCAGGGAAGTATTTCAGGAGCTAAAAAAAACCAAGTTAAAGGGGTAAAATCATGAGAAAGTACAAAAACCTGATTCTTCTTTCCATGTTTTCGGTTCTGGTAATTGCAGGATCTACTGTCCTTGCGGACGATATTGATGTTAAGATTATAGCTCCATCGCGAGATGGTGTGGAAGTTCGCAAGACGTATCTTGTAAAGGGCACCGCGACCAAACCAAGTGGTTCTCATTTATGGGTGCTAGCGCGCCGAGAAGATTTTGAAGGTCTCTGGTGGCCGCAGGGTGAAGGAAAGGTTGATCTGAGAAGCAAGGAATGGAAGGTTTCGGTGACTTTCGGGATTGCAGAGGATGTTGGGTGGAACTTCGATATTGCTGTTATTGTAGTACCTGAAAGTAGCCATACTTTGCTTAGGAACTATCGCATCAATGCCATGAAAACAGGAGATTGGCGACCAATCGAAATGCCTGAAGTTCTCTCAGCCCCTGTACTCCGGAAGGTTCGGAAGGTAAGCCACTAGGCAATTACCAAGGCTAACTAGGTGCTGGTTCGGACCGTCGCAAGCGCCGGCCGCACAGTCCCGCCGGTTAGGTTTCGGTGTCAAATCTTGTATTGTGAATAAGATTATTTTTAAGTTTAATTACAATAGGTTATGGTCGATATTAAGGCTTGATTTGTGAGGATAGAATCCATAGAATGCCTAATAATCCGTGTTGATAAACGGAATTTCGACTAATATCAAACGGAATGGGGTTGGGTTACAGGAACATTTTGAAATATAAGAAAAAAGTTTAAAATTTTCGTCAAACAAGGAAACGATTAATAATACCTCGAAAGGGCCGCGGTCATTTTCCCCAAGTCGGGGGTGCAGCTCATCTCGCACCTATTATGCTTCAAGGAGGAAACTATGCAAATAGATGGACATCATACGCTAACTTATATCGCAGCGAGATTTGCAGGGTTCAATCACAATCATGCATCAATTATTGCATATAGCGCCCAATATGTTGATGACGCAACTAATTCCGGCACGATTCACTTTAATAACGGGGCAATGTACAAGCGAATTTCATCGGCTCATAAAATGCTCGACTATCGAAATACTGATGAATTAGCTAATCATCAAGTATGGATTCCTTTTCACTTTCTTCCTGGTAACGGGGGAAAACCAGCTGGCGAAAATCCAGATGGAACGTTTATCAATAAAATAGTATGTCTTTCTGACAGTTATGTTGCAAGAGACATGCTCAAGGCCTGCGCTGCTGACGGGGAAAAACCATATGCTTTACACAGGCTCGGCATTACGATGCACGTCTACGCAGATACATGGGCACATCAGGGTTTTGCCGGTGTTAATCATAAGATCAATGAAGTTAAAAAATCTTAATAGCAACAACAAGACAATTGATAAGAGTTTTTGTAATAAAATAACTGATTTCTTTTTGAGTGAATCGTTCCCCCTGGGCCATGGTGCAGCACTGAGCTATCCGGATCGCCCGTCTCTAATCTGGAAATATGAAAACGGCCTTGATGAATTCATCGAAAGAGATAATCCTGAGATGTTTATAGAAGCCGCAGATAAGATGTGCCGAGCTATGAAATGTTTTCGAAACAAAGATTTGAGCATGGACCTGGATTCTGTAACAGGGTTACCCAATAAAGACGCAAATAAAATATTTTCCCGTTTGAAGTCAATCAAGGGCGATAATGGCGAGATTCGGCACGCGAAATGGATTGCAGAGATTGAAAGGGGAACTTTCTCATTTGGGCCAGCGAGTCCTGTCTATATAGCGAAAGGAACAGGATCATGGAAATATAAATCCATTGAACAAGTGGCGGCAGCTGATACCGGTCGAGAGATATTTCCATATCGGAAAACCTTCTTGAAATCTAATTGGAAACAATTTCATGATGCCTTACAAGCGCACCGCTTTGATGTTGTACATGACGTGCTCCCAAAATACGGTATTTGTGCTGCATAACCATAAATTTAAATTGGACTCTGTTAAGGCGACGCCACTTAATTTCGGTTAAGATGCTAATTTAATAACCATAAAACCTATATGGAAAGAAAGGAGGGAGAAATGCGTTCCGATAATCCAAGAAACAATACCTTTAGAGTTATTTCATTTGTTTTTATCTTCATCTTTATGGCTTTCTACGCATGCAGCTATATTGCACCCTACAGCCATTTCGCCTATCAGCAGACCACATCATTGAAGGTTGAAGCTCTTGCATTAATGGACAAGGCAACCGAGCCAGTTGCATCTCATGAAAATGAAATCAAAGGACTGGAAACAAAGATAGAAAAAGCTTATGAATATGCCAAGGGGAGGCCAAAGAATGAGCTTTCAACAAAACAGTGGCAGATCCTAAAGGATCCCAATAGAAATCTTCTCGGCGGCTTTATAAAGCTATGGAGAGACAAATCGACATTATCCACCCACTTTATTCAAGAAGCAAAAGGATTAGTTGCTGATGCTTTCGACACCATTAGTGGTTTGGAAAGTGGGAAGATCAAAAAAGGCGATGAAAAGTAACTTAAGGAGGACGATATGGCTGATTTCAACGATTTTTGGGAAAGCTTAAAAAAGGGTCTTGAGGAACTTATCAAAAAGAACTGGAAAGAATTTAAAGATGCTGCAGAAAAAGATGGCAAGGCATTTTTTGACAAAACAAAAGAAGATCTGAAACGATGGACGAAGTTGTTGGATCAGGGCGACCTATCTAAAGATGATTTTGAGTGGTTAGTTGCCGGTAAAAAAGACCTTGCAGAAATGGAAGCGTTAAAACAGGCAGGACTCGCTCTGGTAAGACTTGAGAGATTCCAAAACGCCCTAATTTCATTAGTAATTGATACAGCATTCGATACATTTCTTTAAGCTGAGCACCTCCTAACCTCTGAAGATCGACACGACCTGAAAGGTCGTATTCAATCCATTGTTCAAGAAGTCCGTAAAGTTGGGTACGTCTATTGGATTATTGGTTTAATGAAAATATCGGATTTTGGGCCAGTTTGTGGAATCCAGTAAACCAATGGACGTGTCGCAAACACACTATCGGGGATTTCACCGGGGAACCCTAATCCCCTTCTCCATTCGTCGAAAATACCTAATTTTTACAGCCATTTTATAGGTAAAATTTGGACTTGATAGTTCAGGCCTAATAGTTTATGCATATCTTTGAATTTTCAAGAGTATTTTTTTATCCAATTAATATTGTTCCTCATTCTCGACCTGGCCGGGGCTCTCCTACATCGCTGATCTGATGCAGACATATAGCGAAAAGTTCAATTTTTAAAAAAATTGTATCAATAGGTTGTGCACGTTCAACATGAACGTACCCATATATACAAAAAGGTGCTATACGGCAAAACAGCCGTATATTAGAAATAGGCTGCATTTTAGCCGTATTTCACATTTCAATATTAAACAAAGGTGAATACTAATACGTTGTATTATTTATACTTTATCACTTTGTAACGGCAAATAGTCGTAATTAACTACGGCTATTAGGCCGCCTAATCTATGCAGAAGGAAATGCAGAGGTAATAAAATGCCGACTATCAGTTCTGATACCCTCTTTCATTTTACAAGCAAGGATAACCTTATTGGGATACTAGAGAAGGAATTCCACCCACGGTTCTCGTTAGAGCATTATCAACTTGACGATACAACATCATTCAAAATCGGAATTCCAATGGTATGCTTTTGTGATATCCCGCTTTCGATGATTTACACTCATATGACTAAATATGGGAATTATGGAATTGGTATGTCCAAAGAGTGGGCAAAAATAAACAAGCTAAATCCTGTCCTCTATCTGCAAGAAGGGTCACAAGCAACTCAGCTTAT
>Ga0315543_1004736_pt1 | contig 11120 bp, 20 predicted proteins | sample SalMarSW160210MG_2_FD_203098 | JGI IMG/M metagenome (GOLD analysis project Ga0315543, IMG submission 203098) | Salt marsh sediment microbial communities from the Plum Island Ecosystem LTER, Massachusetts, United States - Salt Marsh Sediment SW1601-210 ...
ATTGGTCTATATCGATGAACTGAAGATCGGTGATGCGAATGCCTGTTACGCCGATGTAGCGCCGGGCGAGGGAACTTCGACTTCTACTACTACCACCAGCACAAGCACCACGACGACCAGCACGTCAACGACGCAAACGGGGACCTCTACATCGACGACGGTAACTTCGACTTCTACGACCTCGACCAGTCTCTCGACGACGACGCTGGTGCCGGGAACTGAGGTGCAGGTGGCAGCGACACGAGTCGCTTGCAACACGACGGAGAGCGACCAAGAGATCACGACGGCGGCCTGCGGCGGACTGACGCCAAAAGCAGCGTGGTTCATTGTGACGCGGGCGACGGCAGACGGAGTGGCGGCAGATCACGCAGTCATCGGGACGGGCGCGGTGACGGGGGAGACGCAACAATGGGCGATATGCACGTCCTCTCAGCACGGCGTCGGAACGACGAACGTGCGCAAGTGGGGCGCATCGGACGAATGTGTGCTGATCCTCGATCCGACCGACGGCAGCGTGGATGGGGAAGCGAGCTTCGTCGATTTCATCAAGAACGGTGTGCGCATCTATTGGGACAATCCGCCGTCATCGGCATACCTGCTGACGGTGGTGCTGTTTGCCGGGCAGGATGTTGAGGCATACGCCGGGCGGTTCCAGCCGGACGGGACGACGGGGAACGTGGTGGACGTGACTGCGCCGGGCTTCGAGCCGGACTTGATACTGACGGCGGGCAACTTCTGGGATATGGACGACGCGGGCGAATCCTGGGGGCAGGTCAACTACGGGCTGGTGGCGAACGTCGGCGGCGGGTTGCAGGGCTCGCGCTGCATGTTCTCACAGCACGACGCGGCGACCTCGAACGTGGAGGGCGGGATCACGGCGACGGACGGGCATTGCCAGGCCACGGGTGCCGACTTCCGCTGCAAGTTGCTGTTTCACGATTTTGACAACGCCGGATTCTCAGTCAAGACGGAACACGGCGACGCGTCATCCCGCGACGTGGGCTACCTGGCGCTGCGGTTCGGCGGGGCAATTGACGTGTGGGCCGGGCCGATTGAGACGCGGACGGCGATAGGCAACGAGGCGTATACCGGTCTGGGGTTCAAGCCGCAGGCAGTGTTTATCCTGCCGACGTTCTTGCCCACGTTTGAGGCGTGGGACGCGACGGGGCTGGCGGGGACGAACGGCTGGGCGGTGGTGACACCGACGGCCTCATACTGCAACAGCATCCAGGATGAGGATGGACAGGCAACGACAGACACGCAGAGCCTCAGTGACAACGTGGCGGTCAATTTACCGCAGGACGACGGGACGGCGGGGTTCGTGTGCACGCTGGTCTCGATGGACGCGGACGGGTGGACGTTGAACTTCGGGACGACCGACGGGACGGTGCGGCGCTGGTACGCCTGTGGGATCAAGGAAGCGGCTGCACCTGCGGCGGTCGGGGTGATCGTGGCGATGGTGACGTGAAGATGGGAAGTAGGGAGTAAGGAGTAAGGAGTAGGATGACGAGGACGGGCGTGTTTTTCGTCGTATTGGCGTTGTTGACCAGTTGTCTCCCCGCGCAAGCGGCGAGCGAAGGAGGAATGGTCAACGGCGGCTTCGAGGGAGGCACGGCGCGGGCGACCGCTTATTGGACGCCGAGCGGCGGGCCATATCACACAGAGTATGAGGAGATCTCGACGCCAGAGGGCTGGGTGACGTGGTGGCGCGAGGATTTCGACTGCACAGGCACTCCTGATTTCCAGACAGGCAGGCCGGAGGTCAAGGTGATTGATGGGCCGGACGGGGAGCGCGTCCACGGCGGCGAGCAGGCAGTGCAGTGGTTCACGTTCTGGAGATGCCACGACGGCGGCTTGTACCAGCAGGTGGCAGTGACGCCGGGGGAGTATTACTCGATCCGGGCTTACGGGCACGCCTGGTACTCGCGCTGTTCGTACAGGCCGCACGGCCCGCCGCTGGAGGCGGATTGTCAGACGCCGATCACCTGGGCGCACGACCGGTTGAGCGTCGGGATCGACCCGACGGGCGGGACCGATCCGCTTGCCGGAACCGTGGCGTGGGGCGAGGCACGTGAGGTTTATGGCGTCTACGGCCTGCCGCTGAGCGTCGAGCGCGTCCAGGCGCGGGCGAGGGTGATGACCGTGTTCCTGCGCTCGGAGGCGAGCCACCCGCTCAAGCACGACGACGTGTACTGGGACGACGTTTCGGTGATGCAAGTGGCTTGCACGCTGTACTTGCCACTTATGCTGGGAGGGGAATGATGGAGATTAAGAGACTGCTTGACGACCTGGACGGCGGGGCGCTGGTATTTCAGACCGAGCACGAGCAAGTGCGGGCCAACTGCCTGCGCGTGGACGGCGTGCCGGGGCCGGACGTGCACATGCTGGAGGATGCAGGAGCGGACTTCGCGCTTCTCTCGCTGGAAGCACGGGCGTATTTCAAGGTATTGGACGAGGCACCTGAGTTGATAATGTATTCTCAGCGCGACCCGCGCTGGCGCAACGAGGTGTACGCGGGCGGGTTGACGTTCGGCGAGGCGGGCTGCTACACGGTCTGCGTGGCGATGATGCTGTCGCTGGCGGGCTACACCGACACGCCGCCGGAGGTGGCGGCGAAGTTGCGCGAGGCGGGCTGTTATGACAATCCGCAGTACCCCGCGAACCTGACGCGGCCCGACCGGATAGTTGAGCCATATCCCCGGATGCGTTATGATGGACCGGTGGATGTGAATAAGGACGGACCGCTACGCTGGCACGACTCTGCGGCAGATATGGAGCGGTTCGGGATAGAGTTGGCGAAAGGGCCAACGATCATCGAAGCGGATTTCCAGCCGGGCGGGCCGTTCAATCAACATTTTGTCGTAGCATTGTCGTTCACAGACGACCATGAGGACTTGGTGGTTTGTGATTCTTATGATGGAGTGCGTACGAAATTACTAGAACGGTACGCCAAAGACGACTGGAACCTGGCGCGGGCGCTGTACGGGATGCGACTGCTGCGCGTGGCGGACAACTAGGAGACAGGAAATGGCAGGCGTCACAAACACGGCATTGATGCAAGAACTCAGGGCCGTCCGTGAACGGGTCGAGGGTATGGTGGACGCCATCGCGCTTCTGTGCGAGCGCGTGTCGAAGATCGAGCAGTGGATCGAAGGGCACGAGGCAAACGAACATCGTCACTTGTGGGCGGAGATCGCACGTGCGCAACAGCAGCAGGAACAACAGGAGGTACGGCTGTGGGAGTTGGCACTGCGGGTGGCGGAGATCGGCGCGATAGTCGCCTCCGTGACGAAGATGGCGGGGATGTGGTGAGTAGCAGTTAGCAGTTAGCGATAGGAGGCATATGATGAACCCGATAGTTGGTCCTCTGGTAAAGTTACTTTATTCGCGTAAGTTCCTGGTCTTGGTTCTGGACAGCATCATCAGCATCGTGTTGCACTACTTCGGCGGTCCCGATGCGCAGTTTCTCATCGGCATCCTACAGCCGGTGGTGCTAATGCTAATCTATGCGATAGCGAAAGAGGACGCCGCCGAGAAAGCCGGAGGGTAGGGCGGCACTCTATGGAGTGCGCCGAAATCCACATAACGGTGCCGAGTCGGTCCGACTGCATCAAACTGGTGTTCCTGGGCGATCTGCATCTGGGGCACGCGCAGACGGACGAGGGGCTGATTCGGCAAGTCGCGGAGCGGCTGGGGGAGAAGTATACGTACTGGATTGACCTCGGCGACGCCTGTGACTTCATCAACCTGAGAGACCCGCGCTTCGACCCGGGGGGATTGCCAGACTGGATCGGTGTAGAGGATTTAGCCGATCTGCCGGCCGCACAGATAGTGCGTTACCGGGACATTTTCGGCAGGCTGGGCGACACGTGCCTGGTGCGGCTGGCGGGGAACCACGAAGACAGCATTCGCCGCCACTACGAGCGCGACGTGTACCGCGAACTGAACGCAGCGGTCGGGCTGTACGACGAGCCCCGGTCGTTCGAGTTGGCGGCGGGCACGCGGGCGCTGGACTACTCCGGTTTCGTGCGGCTGCGGATGTACCGGGGCGGTGGCATGTCGAAAGGGCCGCCACGCGGCCCTACGTGGACGCTGACGCTGTTCGTGCACCACGGCGCGGGCGGGGGGCAATTGGCCGGGGCAAAGGCGCTGCGGCTCGAACGGCTGCCGCTGGCGTTTGACGCGGACATCTACGCCGTTGGCCACACGCACACCAAACTGACGTTGCAGAAGCGGCTCGTCGGGCTTGGGCCGCGCGGGTTGTATCCGCAAGGGTTGGGGCCGATTGAGGTGTGGTTGTATCCTGACAAGAAGAAGTTACGGGTGATCGAATAGGGGGCGAACAGGGGTAGACGCCAGGGAGAGCCGAAGGGCACCTGACGGACGCCGGTTCGAGTCCGGCCGCCTCCACTGTGCGCGACGCGCCTCTCGCGTGCGCACACCCTCCTTTCGTGGCGAGCCGCCTCATTGTGGGGATGGGGCGGCTCGCTCAAGTGTTTTCATCACATCGGAACCCGTCAGTTGTGCAATTCTCATAACGATCTCCATCGCGCGGCCGGATTTTGCGCCTTCCGTCGCCGTCGCCGCTCGACTGCCTTACGGCCAGCGCGACGACAGCCATCAAGATACCTCTCTGTTCTGACGAAAACCAAACCCGCAAAGCCAGGGGGATAATGTCGTGTCACAGTGCGCGGAACGACGCCGAGGGCCTCTGCCGTCTGCGCCAGCGTTAAGCCTCCAAAGCGTAAATCGGTTATCGCCAACCCGGCATTCTTATATCCCAGCCGTCGCGCCGCTCGCTCAATCTTCGATATCATCGGCGAATCACAGAGCCGCCGATCATCTTTAATCCCAAGATCGTGCCGCCAGACGTAAACCTGTCTACGCGACACACCGAGCGCTCCGGCAATTGTACTCCAGGAACAGCCTTGTTCCCGCATCCCCACAATCACTTCCCGCAGCGGTTCGTCGAATTCTGCTTCAATTTCCTTGCGCTTAGACATAACAGCGCACCTCCGGGAATTCGGCGGCGAAGCGATTGAACAATTCAGGCCAGCCACGTTTGAGAACTGCCCACCGACCCCAGCGCCGTTTCGTCTCGCCGGCCCAATAGGACAGGCGGCAGTCCTCTGCATCCAAACCCAATTCCATCTGCTTATCGTATGCAGCACAATAATCAATGTCATTGATCACGATATACGACCACACATCCAGGTAAGTCCAGTTCGCTATAGGAATACATTCCCATAATGCGTCCCGCTTCTGCCAAAATAACTGTCCTCGCACCTCGGCCAATCTCTGGCGACCATAACTCTCCTCATTGCGCAATCCCAGGAATACGCCATCGAAATGATGCTTAGCCAGCAGTGATTTGATCGGCCTGTACACTGTGCTCCGCATCGTCTCCGCCTCGCACCTGTCGGAGGTTGGCCCGCCAACACGCCGCATCGTCTCCAGTATCGGTTCACAGGGCCAATGGATGATCGACTTCCCCGCCGCCTCATATCGCGCTAACAACGCTGTACTCTCCGGGAAAGCACAATCGGCATCGTAATAGACAGCAGGAACCTCAGGATGCTCTTGCCACACAAGATGAGCAATACAGGTACTATCCTTGCCTGTGGAAAAAGCAATGTAGGGATGAGATGCCTTTTCGAGTGCTCTGGCAATGACCGCTTGTGCCTGTCCAACGTGCCACTCATAAGAGGATAGATGGGCGTGCAGCAAACAGGAGCGACGGAAGCTCTCATCCATCTGGCATCGCCAGCGGCATCTGATTATGCCGACGGTAGTAGGAAGGACGCACGCCATAAAGCATAATCCTGAACGATTGTCTTGTGTCTGCCACATCCTGCGCCGGGATCCCGCGCATCAGGTATCCGTCGCGCCACACCGACCAATTCTCCGACACTGGCTCCACTTCCCACTGCATCACGCGGCCCCAGCCCTGGCTCCTCTTCTTACCGATGTGTGTCACGGTGCTCAGCAACCGCTCGATGCCTGCCCTGTCCCCGACACAATACCACTCGACCCGCAGCGCAGCGTAATAAAACACTGGCATGTGATATGCCTTGTAGCGCCCTTTGCGGATCGTTACCTTCTTGCAATCCCGTGTCAAGAGATATGCAAACTGCGAATCGAGCCGCTTGTTCCAATAATCTTTGGCCTCTGCCACCCACCACGGCTGCGGCTGCGCCCAGGAGCAGGCGTAGTACCAATGCGGCTCGCCAGGGTGGACGATGAGCAATGGCATCGTGATCCCTCGGCTCTCTTGTTCGCCGCCTGGCAACGTCGCTGCTTGTGGCCCAAACTGCTGGCGGCTGATCTGGTAAAGCAAGATAGCATCCAGCGGCAACCATCGGTCAGATATGACACCGGTGCGCAGGTGCGCCATCACCCGCAGTGGCTCGAACGATTCACGCCAGGCCATTGAGCAAGTCCCTGATCTGTTCGGCGTGATGCTCCAAGTGCTCCTTGTATCGGTTGCCGAGCGGTAACCCCACCTCGCGGCCCGTCGGCGCGATGCGCGGGTTGATCTCAATCCAGTCGTCGAAATGCACCGCCACTTTCCCGTGCCCGACACCTGACTTGCCACCGATGTATGGGAACCGCGCAAACTCCGCCAATGTCACGCAGAATGCCTCAAATTCCACGTCGGTAACGTCATCCAGCGTGACCTCCCAAAACAACACCGTGCCTGCTGCGATAGTCTCCACGTAATAACGCATCTGCTGCTTTTGCCCGGTCTCGCCCGCCACGTCTTCCCCGTCGCGTGCATTCTCGCGCTCCTTACGTGCCTTTGCTTCTAATAACTTGCGGGTGTCTGGCGCAATCAATTGCCTGAGACCCTCATTCTTCTCATCATCGCGGCGCGTGTATGCTTCTTCCTGGCATAGTTCCCAGACACTTTCCAAGTCCACGGCATCCACGAACCGTCCGGGGAGCAAATGCGCCGTCTCTTGGCAGACGGGAATCGCCTTGCCAATCTTTGCCTTGCCCGGCATAATCTGATTGCCCATCGCGCCGCCGAACAGCGCCACAAGTGGGATCAATTCGCGCCAGCGCCGCGCCTCGTCAATGTCCAGCCCGCGTCCACTGACCTTCGTCAGCGCCCCGCCGCTGAACAGAAAATGAAACGCGGGCAGACTCAACCCACGCACCTCGCCCGTCTCGTCATTCACGCCATAACTGAGTGACCGCAGCATGTGGAGCATACCCCGGTCACGCAGAATACCGCGCAACGAATTGCCGGAGATGATCGGCACTTCCTCGACCAAGCCATCCGGCTGCACGACCTTTTCACGCCGCAACTTGGCGTTGATGCCGTGCGTACTGCCGATGTGACTGATACTCGTCAGTGCTGTCATCGTTCCTTCAAAGACGTAAGTATGCATTTCAGTTTCCCTCCTCATCAAACTGCTTTTCCATATCTATCGCTTCCTCGCGGGCCGTTCGCCACTTCTCTTGCCGCTGCTGATTGCGCACACGCACCATCAGAACCAGCAACGTCGTCTCGTCGCGCAGCAACTTGAGCAAAGCGCGATCATTGCCACTGTTCAATATCTCCTCTGCCCGCGCCCGTTCCTCGTCGCGCTGGCCGACACTCGCTTGCAACTTCGCACAAAGCGAGTTGACGAACTTCCCCAGGTTAGCCGTGTACGCCGCCGACCTGACATTATCCTCAAACTGCTGCCAGATACTCATTCGGTAGCGGCTCTTGTAGTCTCGTGGCACACCCCGCCAGACAACCTCCAGCAAGTCCGCCGCCATCTCCCGCAACCCATCGTCATTCATCCTCATCCCTCCTCTGTGCCAGAAATAGAGCCAGATCAAACAGTGAAGCCCCGCGTACTGGTGCCACCCTCCTCTCCAATCGGTCCCACTTGGCGATGCCGAACCTCATCACTCGATGCTGTGCATAATTGCCACTCCCGATCTGGGATTTAGAGAACCCTGCGTAAAGCGCCTCGACATTGGCAAGAAGCGCAGCATAATCAGCACGATCAAAATCTACCTGTTGCTCCTCGAATTGCACCCTGCCGGGGATAGCACGGAAAATGATATGCTTCTGGCCGCTTTGAGCAATGATAGCCACCTGCCAATCGCGGTTGAGTAAGACATCTGCCATCTGTGTCTTATCTCCCTTGCCCAGTGGCAACCATTCACTGTTCACAATAAAGTGAGAATAGTTGCGCATCCGCTGAGGCTTCTCTTTCCCAACGCGCCGCGCCAGCAGCTCGGAACACTCGGCGAACGAAAACTGGCAAGCCTGGCAGATGACAGTACCAGGTTGCAACTTATCGAAGTCAGTGAAAGTCGGCCTGACCCAGCGGTTGAACGATAATCCCGTGTCCCGCCGTCCACAGACACGGCAAACTCCCTCGATATCGCCTTTCCCTGGTGGCTTACCTGCTGCCTCCCAAAGTATGTGTGTTACCATAGTTCTTTGCGGGGATGGGGCGGCTCGCTTATGCGTGGCGGCTGCGGCTAATGAAGACCGTGGCACCCTTATCAGAACACAACCACCCCACCGCCCTCGTCCCCGCCAGCCTCCGATAGTTCCTGGAGGGCACAGGGAGCTTCGTGGAAGGGCCAGACCTTGATATAGTCGGGATTTTCCATCGCATCGAGCGCGGCGGCGGCAGCGAGCAACGTTTCTTTGAGTGTTTTCATCTCAACTCCCTTGATTGTCTCCAACAGCGCCGCCGTACCACAGCCACTTCTCTACGAACCACGCCGCGCGGCAGAGCCAGTGGCGGCAGACTTCGTAGTCGGCGTTGTGGCAGTTCGTGACGTGGCGGTCGAAGGCGAATGAGAATAGCCGGGATAGAAACAGGTTATTTTTTATCCTGGGATTTCCCATTCATCCTCCTCCTTGCAGTGGGTGTCGGTCTTGGAACGCTCCCGAGACCAGTGTCGCCACGCAGACGACCAGGCTGGTCACGACGACCCAGACTGGAATCTCACCGGCGATCACCAGTGCTGCTAGGCAGCACAGCATCGCTACTACTGCTACGATTGTAAACTTAAGCATTGTGTTCCTCCTGTTGTACTAAGTCTTCCAACTTCCTGATATACTCGTTGACAGCGGCGATGGTGCTCCACCGACCCAGAGCGCCCAGGCTGACACGCACCTGGCGTCCCGCGATGCAGCGATGGCAGGCTTCGACGATGCACAACCACTCGGCACGGTAGGATAGATCCAGAGGTTCGGGTGGGGTGGGGTCAGGCTTCATCGTGCCTGCCTTCTCCACGTTCTGCCCTCGCAGTCCAGGCGCACCGGCCCGCGCTCAGTCTCCGCGGGATTGCTAGGTGCGTAGAAGCGGTAAAATAAGCAGGTGGGGGTAGTCCTGGTGACCATAGCGATTTTCCAGTGATGTGGGTCGGCCCTGGTTCCAGCTCCGCAGCGGACCTCTATGAGGATGTTTGGTTCAATAGTCATTGTAGTTCCTCCAGTACTGCCTTCCATCCGTGTTGCTCTACCAGAGCGCTGCTTCATAACTTTAAGGCAATCAGCACAAATCACAGAGTTTTCTTGATAAGGACCAATCATACGCCCATTCTCATTCATTCTCGCTGTTCTCCTCGACGACACCAACCACGTGTCCAATCCCCACGATGGCCGCCACCGTTTCCAGCACGGGGGCGTCTGGCCTGACAACGAACGCGCGAGGCTCTCCGGTGATGGGCGAATCCAGCACCTCCACGACCACACCGGTCTCATATCCTCCCGGCGTGTCGCCAAAGCGGATACGAGTTCCGACGGTGATACTACTACTGGGGTCATATGTGATTTTAATCGGCTTTATCGCTACCAAACTCGACTTCTCTCACAAAGTGCACTTGGCATAGTATTGCAATCACGATGAGCAGCAGACCTGCGAGGAATCTCTCGTCGGCCATCACGAGGAGTCCCAGGCAGGCTAACAGGATCAGGATCGTAACTCGCAATTTGGTGTCCATTGTCTACTCTCCCGCCAGCCACTTCTCCATACAACTATCACAAATCCCGTGGCTGTCTTCTGGCGTGGGGTAGTCCTCCTCTATGGTCTGCCCACACCACGCACAGATCAACTGTGAATGGGCTTCGGTTAAGTCTCGAACCGACACGCCGGCCCGATAGTCGTCCAGCCACCTGGCGAGGCGATCGGCTTCGGCCTGATCACCGTCATTGATGGCGTTGCATAGTTTCCCGTAGATATCGTAGGCTCTCTCAGCATCCACAGGCACTACGGTAGGGACCGGCTTTGGCAACGCTATGTCAGTCCATCGCGGACTGAAGAATACCAGGCCAAACGCCCCGACGACGACCAGCAACGCCAACCCTGCCAGGGCCGCGCCGAATGAACTCATTTCAGTCACATCACACCTCCTCATCTCAATCTCCTCTCATCGGGCTGCGACAGCAACCCGCTTTTATGCATCATCCGCAATCTTGCCCGCACTGTGCGAGGCCAGGGCCAAAACCGGCGGGGTTTCTCGACGAGATTGAGCCTCGTATGTCGAATCCGCACCGGAGCTTCGTCACCTTCAAAAGCTGTCCCGTCGCAAATCGCACCCGATAGCGCGAGGACGGCGACTGTCAGGGCCTCTCTGTCATCGCCGATGGCGTCTCGATATAGAGTCTCGGCGAGGGCGATTCTGTCTCGTACCGTCACGGTGACGCGTGGACGCAGTTTCTCCCGCTGAATCTTGCGCCTGTTCTTGGCCTTGGTGTAGAAATAGCCGCCAGGCCGTATCCACAGCCACCGCAGTTCTGCTTGCCGTTCGAGCAGCAGCCGCAACGCAGTCCACGCCACGGAGCTCAACGTCTGGCTCATGAACAACTCCCAGGCGTCACGGAGAGACTCGCCGTGCCGCCTCCAGGCTTCGGCAGTGGGCAGACCACATATCAAAGTACGATCCTCGTAACGAGGCCGGTTGGGACGGTAGGCTTTCCAGGCTTCGCGCAAGATGGCCGTGCCAGGGTTGCGGAGATTAAGAGATTTCATCACAACTCAACTACCTTCGCCACTGCCTGCGCAACAGCCCTGCCCATAGGCAGTGGAACGCCATTGCCTATGGCTTTACCAAGCGCTGCCCGTGTGAATGGGGGAATATCGAAATCGTCTGGCAATCCC
>Ga0315543_1004738_pt1 | contig 11113 bp, 12 predicted proteins | sample SalMarSW160210MG_2_FD_203098 | JGI IMG/M metagenome (GOLD analysis project Ga0315543, IMG submission 203098) | Salt marsh sediment microbial communities from the Plum Island Ecosystem LTER, Massachusetts, United States - Salt Marsh Sediment SW1601-210 ...
CGTAGAGGAAGCACTGGTTGCTTAAAAGGGTTGACTGCTATGGTGAAGAGGGTTAGGATATGGCTAGATCGAATTTCCACCAGTTATGGGACGCAACCGTACCTCGATACCTCCCACAGCTCCTAGCAATCATAATCCACTACAGACAGAACCGTTTACATATCATCGCAGAGGTCAGTGGTTCAAGTCCTCTACCGCCCACCATCTGAAAAACAACATCAGTTTGATTTTAACGAAGTCCTTGCTTTAATCCTTTCCTCAAATCCCAACCTAGCATCACAGTTACATTTACGCCAGCTTGATAATGACACTCTCTTTGATACCTATATCAACGAGTTGAAGCTTCGTAACTTGTCACCAAATTACACCAAAAAGGTGTGGGAGTTATTGTCTAAATTCAAGGAATACCTTAATGGCTTCCCACCATCACCTGAACTTGCGAAGTCATTCTTAGCACAGTATGCCAATCGGAAACCTCGTACACTGTACCGCTATGCTCAGATGATTAGAGTATTTATGAAATGGTATGGTGAGCCTATGGATGACTTCAAGGTGAGAGTACCCAAGACGCTACCACCATATACAAAGGATAGCGATGTTGAAAAACTATTTGACGCCATAGAAAACAAGGCAACACATCGGGGCTGTATTATCAGGGATAGCTTACTGGTGGCCCTGGCGCTCAACGGGTATGAGACGGTCTGAGCTGGCAAATCTGGCAGTCAGGGACATACAGCAGGACTTCTCTACTCTTTAATGGTAAGAAACGGCAAAGGTGGCAAGGATAGGGCTATCCCGTTAGCTCCAGCTATTGCAGGGAGACTTCAGAACTTCATAAAGGGGAAGAAAGCTAATGAAAATGTCCTTAGCCTCAAGCCCGCCTGTATTTCCAACAAGATTAGGCAGTTCGCTAGAAAAGCAGGACTTGATGAATTTCACACTCACACAATGAGGCACAAGTTTGCCACCGACCTGCTGGAACGAGGAGCCAACATTAAACAAGTCCAAGAATTACTAGGGCATGAGAATCTGGCTACGACTGAGGTATACCTGTCAATCACAAACCAGGGCTTACGTGATGCTGTAGATCTACTTGATGATAAAGAGGATATTCCGCCCGGCCATGAGGTCCTTTACCAATGGCCTTACAGGTATGTGATTAAGCGGGGATAAGGAAAAGCAAGGTAGAGATTCTAGGCAAGCTGTCGTATTGGAAGCATATGTCACACAATATGAATTATTGGATTAATATTCACGATCCCCAAGTAGTTGGTAAATCACGGCAAGACCAATGCAAGGTGTATTTACAGAAAAAAAGTGAAGGTAAAGTAAGCGCATTAAAAGAAGAGGACTTAGCTTTTATCTATGAAACACATAATCTTAGTGGTCAACTTGTCGACGTTGTTGATGATACAGGCAGAAGAAGAGTACGACTAGGAAAAGGAAGAAAAGGAATAATAGCTCTTGTTAGAATTACGAGCTCATTTAATAGAGGTAATTGGGAATGGAATGGAATACCATTTATTGGTTACTTTGATACACAAGAGATAACTTGTAAAAGGAACTTTGTTAGCCTTGATGAAATCAACATGACTCGGAGAGATGATGAGCAACCTCTCTTTAATCCTCGCATTAATGGAGGATTAAGACAACTTAAACCAGAAGAATTTCAGCTAATGTCGAGACTTATTGGTTTCAAATAAAACGAAACTAAACAGTATCAAGATTAGATATTAGTTAGAAATATAACCTCATAGTACTTCTTAGTGGTTTATCTCCTCCAAGATAGGGTATCATTCCATACAGACATCTAACCTCAGCTTATAAAATGAACCCACCCTCAAACCTAAAGCACATAAATGCTTAACCTTGTTTTAAAATGAATTTCTACTGTATTTTAGCGCTTTAAAATTTGCTTTAAGCTTCTAGCTTTATCATCGGACAAAATGAGCTTTTGTTATATCTGAGGAAGCAATTACATACTTCTCCTTCCCTCTCCATCAGAGATTTTCTTATACAAGGCAAACTATGCAACGGAAGGGATTTTTGTCATATTTGATAACCCAGCTAGATTTTCCTCTCCCCACGGCTAATGGCGTCACGTGTGGCAACGGAAATGGAAGGCTAGAGTCAAGAAGAAAGCAAAAGCGGAACCTGTACCGGCAGATTGTTTATTTTTGCCCGTTGTACCCATCTATCCAATAACGGTGTATTGACACCCTTAGTATCAATGAGTAGAATTAAAGCACAAGATAAAGAACAGACTTGAAATTGAAGAAAGGGGATGAGAAAGATGAAACGGCGCAAGTTTCATGGGTCGTATGTCTTTGGATGGGCAGGGATAGTCTGCGCCATCCTAGGGTTGATCGCCAAGGCCATAGACAGGGCCATCGGCTACGGCGGCGACTTCTGGATGTTCCTAGCTCTGTTCCTGGTGCTGCTCGCCATCACCTTGAAGGTGGATGATATAAGGACCAGGGGCGAAAAGCCTTAGGCGGATTTATTTAGGAGATAGGTCCGGTGGCCCCTTCTATCTGACGGTGTTGCTGTGGCTGGCCACATTTGGGAGATTTGGAAGACAGACATGGCATTCTAAGACACGCAACCATGTTCATCCAATAAAAGCTTGGATAGTTAACCCTTTGAACAAAAGCTTTTTCGTCCAATCACGCGACAGAAGTCCGTTTTGTCTCATAAGCAAGGTAGTGGCTGATGCAAGACGTCTGTCCGCCCAGAAAGTACGCCTGACCTTTGCTCCTTTACTCCGCCTTTTTTGGTTCTGTGGTTTGTAAATACCAAGCTAGCGCCCCACCAATGGATTGAGTTATGCTAGCCGCAAAAAGAGCAATCGCCAGCAGGAACCAATGTGTTGCCTCCAAGCCAATACGGGCGTCTATGGCTCCAGAAATGATTCCTAATATAACGAATACAGCACCAAGCAACCAAAGAATATGTGTCCACAGCCCCGCCCAACGCATGCTAGACTTAGAACTTACCACCTCACGGTCCTCAAAAGGAAACTTCATCGATATCACCTCCTTTCCTTTTTTGAATACATTTCTTCCTATGTTCTATTACTGGCCTGCCCTCAAAAGGGACGGTCTTCTAGCTTTGGTAGGCCGTGCAGGATAAAAGGTAGAACTTTTTCTAAAGTATTTTATTTTGTATAATCATATTTTAAGCCCACGTAAAAAACTATTAACCAAACTGCGCCTTAATCTACCGGGGGTGTCAGGATAAAGAAGTCGTCGTTTAGCTGTATATTGGTCTCAATTGTTTCGTCTTCAACAATTGACCGGCCTGTTTGCTCATTGCTAGAGATTGAGCGGGAAGGGACACGAATGCCGTACACCTCTCGGAAGTCTTCGGACCGCGTGGTTACCGGGATACCGATGCCCCCCTCTTGAATTGAGATTATTTCAGAGAGTAGTACGTCACCCGTTACGGCATCAACAAATACGGTCATCGCTGGCAGGTCACCGGCTTTTAATTCCATGACATAGATTTCTTTATCATCAAGTATATCGGCTCGAACCACTTTTATGGAGTCAAAGTAGTCACGCCAATCACCAGTCATAACATAGGGATGTCCCCGCTTTGCCTGCGCCAGTAACTTGCCATGCAGTTCCTTGAATGGCCCGAAGCTTGATTCGACCCAAGCATGGTCGCCATTTAACACCGTATGGCTGTAGCCATACTTGCCGTAGTCGGCATCGACACGATATTTATCGGGACCAGCAACATATATGGAGATTGTACCTCTAACTCCCGACTGAACGCTGTAAATAGTGCTGTCAATTCTATAGTTGCCCATACCTTCCAGGGCAGCCTCGTTGCCTTCGGCATCGCGCAGAGCCATGATTTCGGCAATTGATGGCAGACTCTTACCTTCAATATGCGGCATGATAAACTCCATACCAGCTTGGTACATGGTCAGGGAATCTACCTGTCCAGCGGGTGTTTCGTTGAATCTCATGCTTATATCAGGTGTGGCACGAAAGACCCATATACCATCCTCATCGGGGGGATATAGCTCGTAGACCATCTGCCCGGGCACATCGACGGCAAGTCGGTTATTTTGTATCAGAACCTCGACGGTCATTTGCAGCTCCTCTGAACGGTAGCTGCCGAGATATTCCTGCAATTCGTCGAGAGGAATTTCGGGGGCAATCTCGACACCTTCCCTGGGTAAATCGAAGGTCATACCTGCCTAGTACATCTTCATACTGATGACATTATCGTTTTCGTCGCTTTCAAAAGACACAGCGATTTCATTGCTGATCACAAAGTACCATTTACCTTCTTCGTCAGGCTCTTTTAGCTCGAAGACCTGTTGACCTGGCACATCGACGGCAAGACGGTCGTTCTGCACCAGTACCGTGAATACCGTGGCCTTAAACTGGCCAAAGTTGGCGATATATTCGCCGACATATAGTTCGTAATCTTCAGTGGCGCCGGCATCTGCCGGTTCCTCCCCGAGTAGCGTGTCCCAGACTATATTTATAGCTAGCGGTGGGAGGGGGCTTGCCGAGGCGTTGGTGAGTAGTACAAAGCCAAGGTTAGACTCTGGCAGCATAGCCACCTGTGCCGAGAAGCCATCTACATTACCACCGTGTTCAATAACCGGCTGACCTTCCCATTCCCGTATCATCCAACCCATTCCATAGCCCACGTTCTCGGTAATATCAATCTGAGTCGTCCAGGTTTCACGCAGATTTTCCTCGCTGATGAGGCGACGGCCTTCGTATTCCCCACGGTTAAGCTGTAAGCGCAGCCATTGCGCCATGTCAATCACATTGGAATTGATGGCCCCGGACGGGCCAATATTGTCGACATTACGCATGGGTTTATATTCGTAGACATGTAAATCCTCATCCCACAGATAGCCTGATGCCAGTCGGGAATCGTTTTCAGCTTGGGTTACAGATGTAGTTGTGCTGCCCATGCCCAGTGGCTCAAAGATACGTTCTGTGACCAGTGTATTCCAGTCCGTCCCATCTGCTTTACCAACTGCTACACCCGCGGACATATACATCACATTGCTGTAATAGAATTTCTCTCTGAAGGGCACATATGGTTCGGCCTTGGTAGCATCAAGCAGCACTTCTTCGCGGGGGATTTGGCCGCTGGCAAAGAGCAGGCCCATACGGGTAAAGCCGGTACGGTGTGAAAGTACATCGCGCATTGTGACCTCGGCGCTTTCATTACCACTATTAACATTCATCTGAAAGTATGGTAGGTATTTGGTTACCGGGTCGTCCCAGTCCATCCTGCCTTCATCTACAAGCATACCGACAAGGGTAGAGGTGAAGGCTTTAGTAGATGAACCAATAGCGAAGATTGTCTCGGGCGTCACGGGTGTTTCCTTCTCAAAATTGGCAATCCCGAAGCCATGAGTGAGGATCACTTCATCATCCTTGACCACCGCGATGGCCATACTTGGTACGTGCAGCGTCTGGCGCTGCTGCTCAAGGTGTTCCACCAAGAGATCAAGTTTCTGCTGCAATTCCGGGGTTACTGCTGGACTAGCCGGGGCAAAACAGCCCGACAATAAAAAAATGGTAAGGAGTAGGAGAACTATTAGCTTTTTCAAGTTTTACCTCCAGTATAAGTCTTTTGTTTGGCCCTATTCACCTTCTTAATTTTAAGCTTTCTTCATCTTTAAAATCAAAGTTGAGCAGACAACAATAAATGATATAATCTACGAGGAGCTATGCCAGGGTAAAATAATAGACACTTCGCGTCGAGCTTGCCTTAAAATCATTGAGGCGATCATAGGGCGGGGTGCTGAGGGAATCATTCTGGGGTGTACTGAACTACCCCTTCTTATCAGCCATGCCGATGTAGCCGTTCCAGTATTCGACACCACACGGCTCCATGCTGAAGCCGCAGTTAAGATGGCGCTGGCTGAATAAAAACCACCGAGTAAAAGAGCTGTTCCAGAAGGGTGTGCAAAGCTTAATGACCAGGATAATTTGTAAATGGTATCAAGTTTGCCCGAGAAAAAGGTTCTATGAGGAAGGTAAACTGGAAAAGACCTGGGTGGAGAAGTACTGCTGGAGCAATAATCGTAAGTGCGCGAGATACCAGCTAGAGGAAAGGGGAGAGCCACATCCGGATAACTTATTGCCGAATGGAGAAATTAGAAAAGAACTGAAATAGACGTCCGAGAATTTGGACAGTAATACTATGATTGCACCAATTGCTAGCAATCACTCATCATGTAAGCTACAGTTCCTCCTCTGATATTATTTTAATCCCGTTTCTTCTTAACAATTCCGTTGTAACCCCATCTCCATCTGTCAATTGGCTGGAGAAAGTGCCATCATATATCTGTCCACAGCCACATGATGGGCTTCTGAATTTAGCTATAAATTCTTTGATATTAAGCTGTCGGGCAATCTTTAACGTTTCTTCCGCTCCTTTAATAAATTCTCTAGTAACATCTTGCCCATCTTTGTTAATAACCCTACATTTGTTATTTAGGACATCACCGCCTGTACCACCTTGAATCTCTTGAGGTGCTCTGGGAGTTGGCAGTCCTCCCAGTTGCTCAGGACAGACAGGGATCAGGGTCTCAAGCCTTGCAAGTTCAACAGACCGGTTGTTTATATACCTGTCATCACCACTCCAGGCACATCTTAAGCCCAATAAACAAGCGCTGATAAGTTTCATCTCATTCTCACGTGTGCTACTCTGTCAGACCATTCAGAAATCACATCGATTTCACCCTGAGCATAGGCCCGATGCCAGCCCTCAGGAACAGGCAGTTTCTTATACCAGAGAACCCGCTCAGCTTCAAGCAGATTGCGGGGAATTCCCATGAAGTCAGCGGCACATTTTACTTTATGCCCAGTAAGAGAAGAGGCATGATCCAGCCACTGTTCACCTTTCTTGGAGCGCATCAGATGATGGTCAAGAATGAGTGTATCAATCTCTTTAGCCAGACGCAAAGTCCTGCGTAAAGCATCCTCCTGCTCCTGTATGGTTAAGCTTGGCAAATAGATAGGTGGACCGGAGGCAAGCACTATGTTGGGCTGCCAAGTAAGAACCTGCTTAATTGCCTTGTCGTTAAGCATCTGTATATCTGAAGCATGCACAAATACTTCCCCGTCCTCTTCGACTCGGGTCATCATCACACTACCACCACGGCTATCTCGCTTACCATGGGTAACAGGCAAGGAAAAAGCTAGCGGTCCATCTTTTATCCCTTCAGCATTTGGCAGCATCCGATTAAGGGTTTGAGACAGAGCCTTTGCCCGATGAGCCTGATTGTATGGAATATTCTCTGTCCCTTTAGTCCAGAGGCGAGGGGTAGCACATAATGTAGTTACTCGTTCTATAGAAAGCTGATATGGGTTAGCATCAACCAGTGGAATGTGGTCGCCGTGGTAGTGACTGATGACTATATCTGTGGTATTTTCCAAAGCCTTCTCGATAAGCGACTTGGTTCTTTCGGAAGCTATTACCTGTACTGGATGTGGCATTAAGCCATGTCGTCTAAATCCCAGCGCAACTCCGGGATCAATAACCACCTTGCGGTCTTTTGTCCTGACCACACAGCATAGTCCCCGAACCCCTAAAGATTCAGTACCAATTATTTCTAACTGCATTGGCAATTTCTCTTTAGCTTCGACATCATGCTACCACTAATCACTGGCGAAGGTAAAACTAGCTTACCTTTCACCCATATAGGAAATATGGTAACTTACAAATGTCGAAGTGACTAAGGCTAATAGATAATGATAACTATAAAGTGTGCTAAGTGTAAGCGTAAGGTATTTAGATATCTCAAGATTGGGAAGGGGCGAGTTTTACATTGTTGGAGAGGGCGGATAATGAGGGATTATAGCATTCGTGATGGAAACGAAGTTAAGTGCAAGTGCGGTAATCTAATCGGGATTGATGAAGGGAAGTGGGTAAAAATGAAGCAGCACTCCTTTATCTGCTGACGAAGAGTAAAATGATTCATTCTCGCAAAGGAGGCTGCGTAGGGTTAATAAATGAGTAGCCCAGTGAGACTGTGGAAAAACCGATTACCGTATTTGCCACTGCCATAACCACTTACCTGTAATTGGTTGTAGCCTATTTCTCGAAAAGGTATTCGTACTCACTATACCCCTCTTCCACCAGTCTCGCCTTTGGAATGAAGCGGATGGCGGCGGAATTAATACAGTAACGTTTGCCTGTCGGTACCGGGCCATCCTCGAATACGTGGCCAAGGTGGGAATCAGCATACTTACTCCTTACCTCAACCCTGTTCATCCCATAGCTTCTATCCTCTATTTCTACTATATTGTCGTCTTCAAGAGGCTTGGTGAAGCTGGGCCATCCTGTGCCTGACTCGAACTTATCTATAGAACTGAAAAGAGGCTCACCAGAGATAACATCAACATAAATACCTTCTTCCTTGTTATCCCAGTATTCGTTTTTAAAAGGAGGCTCAGTTCCGTTCTGCTGCGTAACCTCATACTGCAGCGGAGTCAATATGGCTCTAAGCTCGTCATCGGAGGGCTTTTGATAGTCCTCATAGCTGTTATCTTTGGCTGGCCATTTCTCTTTTAAGTAATCTTCTCTGCCTGAGTTCTGTTTATAGTATTCGTATCTGGTCGCATTTTTCTGGTAGTAATCCTGATGGTAATCCTCGGCTGCATAGAACTCTGTATAAGGTAAAATTTCAGTTACGATGGGTTTATCATACTTACGGGATTTTTCAAGTCGAAGCTTGGACTCCCTTGCCAAGTCCTTTTGCCGCTGATTATGATAGAAAATTGCCGTCCTGTACTGTGTTCCCCTATCCACAAACTGACCACCTACATCGGTAGGGTCGATTTGCTTCCAGTAAACATCAAGCAGTTCCTCATAGCTTGTAATCTCTGGGTCGTATGTAATCTGAACGGTTTCATAATGACCAGTTTTTCCGGATGAAACCTCTTCGTAACTTGGGTTTTCAGTGTCTCCGCCTGTATAACCTGCTATTACTTCATCCACACCATCTAATACCTCAAAAGGTGGCTCCATGCACCAAAAGCATCCTCCGGCAAAGGTAGCCTTCTCTAGTTTCTTATGTGCACCATTTTCCATTGATGAATCCACTGACGTATTTGCGCAAGCTGGAACTACAAACATTATAGCCACAAGCAAAGAGAGTATAAAAACATATTGTATTTTCATTTTTATTACCTGTCTTCTGCCGCATTTTCCGCTCTTCGTAGTTCCAAGTAGATTTTACAGTTCAGGTTTCTGTTTGTATGCGACTTTCATCACAAAAGTTGCGAAAACGATGATATGACGGCTTCATGCTCACCTCTGCCGGCATACCTTTGCTACAAGGTTCCTGATTAATGGCGGTGATGTTTTTACTTTACAACAGATACTGGGACACTCTACTCTGGAGATGGTACGGCACTATGTAAACCTTGCGTCAAGCCATATAGCGATACAGCACCAGAAATTCTCACCATTGGACCGCCTAAATTTACGGAAATAGACATCTAGATCGAACAGTGACTAGATTAGTCTTAGTCTAACCCCTGTTTATTCTTTGTTGGACAGTTCAAGCTTATAAGCTTATTTATTTCTGGAAACGACAGCTATAGTATCTATCTCTATCAGAAACTCAGGCATAGCCAGGGAAGCAACCTGCATAAAAGTGCTAGCCGGCGGCTGCTCCACTAATAGTGGGGCATGTTTTTGATAATACTCTAGCTCCGTCTTTCGCATCTTGGGGTAATCATTCACATCTTTGAGCAACATGTTCGTGTGGATAATGTTATTCATGGAACTCCCCGCTTCTTCTAAGGCCACCCTAATCTTATCAAGGGCTATGACCATCTGTTCTTCAAAAACGCTTGTTTCTGTTTTGACCGTCTTTGGATTCAGGGCTTCACAACCGGAAACAAAAATCAAGTTACCGGCCACGACTGTTCTGGCGAACTTAGGCGCTTCGGGAGCTACATAAGGATAAGCCAGCTTCTTACCAGCCCAATACTCGGGGTAAAAGATTACTTCCTGCCCAGGTTTGTCTCTGGTAATAACGCCCACGGCATCTATCTCTACCAAATAATCAGACCTAGCCAGCCGACCAGGTTTGAGAACGGTGCTGGCTGGCGGGTCCTCTACCAGAAGAGGGGCATACTTCTGGTAATACTCTACCTCTATCTTTCGCATGCGAGGGTAAAGCTCTAGGTCAGGCATTAGAATAAGGGTTTTAATAATATTATTCATTGAACTCCCCGCCTCTTCTATAAACTGCCTGAGCCAATCCAGAGCCACCGTCGTTTGCTCTTCTATAACATCCGATACACACGTAATTTTTTCCCTGTCAAATCCAACCGAACCGGCGAGAAAAACTAGGTTGCCAGCCACGGTAGTCCTGGAAAACTTAGGTGCGCCAGGAGCTACATGGTCACCCGCTAGCTTCTTACCTGCCCAATAATCGGGGTAAAATTTTACTTCCTCCCCCGGTTCATCTCTGGAAACAACGCCGATGGCATCCATTTCAAACAAATACTCGGGCTTAGTTAGGGAAACTGGCTGAATAAAGGTACTGGCTGGCGGGTCTTCTACCAAGAGAGGAGCATGCTTTTTATAATACTCTAGCTCTGTTTTTCGCATCCTTGGGTAATCCTTCACATCTTTGAGCAACATGTTCGTGTGGATAATGTTATTCATGGAACTCCCCGCCTCCTCCATAGCCGACCTAAGATTATCAAGAGCTACCACTATCTGCTCCTCAAGCACGTTTGATGCAACCTCACCGGTCTCCTTATCCTTGCCGGCCATACCTGATGGGAATATTAAATTATCCACCACCACACTCCTGGCACAAATAGTTGATCCCGGGGATATATTGGGGTAGACCTGCTTCACTCCACCATAATATATCGGATAATGTTTTATCATCTCATTTTCTCCTCATAATAGCCACAGGCCCTACATTTCATGATTGCCTAAAATCCATAAATAATTTCTCCCTTATCTAGTGCGTAATACAAGTTGTGCTCTACTGTCGTTTCTCAGGTTAATCTACCACCCACTATCAAGTTAATGTTCCACCCTTTTTCTCAAGTTAATTGACCACCCTGGGTGCACTATTGAAATGAGTATTACA
>Ga0315543_1004739_pt1 | contig 11112 bp, 8 predicted proteins | sample SalMarSW160210MG_2_FD_203098 | JGI IMG/M metagenome (GOLD analysis project Ga0315543, IMG submission 203098) | Salt marsh sediment microbial communities from the Plum Island Ecosystem LTER, Massachusetts, United States - Salt Marsh Sediment SW1601-210 ...
TCCAGTATTGAATACTTCGCGCCGAATGCCCATAAAGACGAGCAGCATCATAGGAACTGGCACCTTGAAGGACATAAAGAATAACGTGGAGTCGATGAAAATATCGACCTTCTGGCGTTCGAGATATTTCATCTTGAATAGCTGCAATAAACGTTTCTACGTCCGGAATTATGAATTTTCTCATTGGGAATAACCTCCTCAAAAATGGTTACTCCCATTATGTCATAAATTCAAATATACGCAATTAATTATGTCGTTACATATAGATAAGTGTTTGTTCCTTGTCAGGTTATAATTTTTAGTACTTCAACTCATTTTAGTTTTGATATCAGTTTTGAAAAGCGCTGAGTGGAATTTGAATATCGTCTGTAGCGTTCTCGGAAGAAGTTTTAGCATCGTCCGTCCGAGGTAACCAAATTTTCATTGTATATCTATAACTAAGTTTAGCGTATTTTGAGGAAAAAAGTCTGGATTTTTTTGTTTCAAAGTGTATTCTCTGTTCCCACCCACTGCATTTATGCAGCAAGAATTTTCTCTATGATAATTTAAATCGTCAAATACCCAAAAGAGGGCTGTACGCGCTAGTATATTCCCATGTTGATAATAAACTTATTTCTGGTATGATAAAAGACGATTAGTAACTCCGCTCTAATTCGTTGAGAGGTCCTATCATGGATAAGCTTATGATCGAACTAGCACGAAAAATGACCAAGGAATTGGAGAAATTTCTGAGAGTCTGTAAGGAAGCAGGTGATGTCACCATAGATGACGTGCTTAAGCGTTTGGAATCCTTGAAGAAGGAAACTTAACTCCAGGGGTGTAGTAGACAATCTCAATTCTACTATTGTGTATTATAATCTTCTCAATAAACTTCCTCAAAAAATCTCGTTGTTCATGAACATTACTTCCCACAAATACCTCCTCCATTTCCTTCCGGTAGGACTCTATCATGGATCGAGTAATATAGACAGGGTGATACTGGTAATTCAGCCTCTCGTAGTAGGCAATTTCTTCTTGAATACTGTCTCTTTGGATTCTAAGCTCCTTAAGACGCTCGGCCACCAACGATAAGTCAATTTTCCCGCTTTCTATAGCCTCATACTGTCGTCTGGTTCGAAGATGCAGGTCAGCGGCTTTCTTTTTAAGCTCCGTTATCTTTCTCGTATAATCAATTCTCAGAGATTTTGTAGCAGCATTGATGTCATCCACCAACTTCCTCATATTCTCATCGGAAAATACCAGTCTCCTTACTCTATCAATTATCTCTCGGTCAAGTTCATCAGCTCGCAGTCTCCGTCCCGGACAAACTTTCTTACCTTTCTTTGAGTAGTTTATGCAGTTATAATAAGCATATTTTCTTTGCCTACCATAACCAGTGACCCCATAAGCTCCTCCACATTTTCCGCAGCGCATAAGTCCTGAAAGAAGATATTGACTGGCCGTAACCTGAGCCGGTGTATTCTTAGGCTGCCTTTCCTCAATTAACTTTTGTACCCTATTAAAAAATTCCTCACTTATAATTGGCTTATGGGTGTTTTTTATTATAATCCATTCATCTTTAGGTTTAAACTGTCTTCCCATAGTCTTTTTCTCTCTCTTGTTAAAAACTGTCCAGCCAATATAAGTTTCGTTTCTGAGAATATTTGCTACAGTAGATTTACTCCAATAAGTACCAGAACGGGGTCTAATTCCTTTTCTACCAAGCTCCATGACGACGTTCTTTAAATCATTTCCTTTAGTGTAGAGTTCAAAGATGAGCTTGACAACCTTTGCTTCAGCCTCATTTACCTCATATTTAGTTTTTGGATTTCCCTTTTCATCAAACACTCGGACATTCTTATAGCCGTAGATAGGGAATCCGCCATTACGATATCCTTTGCGTGCATTTTCTACCATACCTCTTAGGGTCTCTTGTGCCAAAACAGCACTGTAAAATTCATCAATTACCTCAATTATCCCTTCCATTAACTGTCCTTGAGGTGTATCACCAATGGGTTCAGATATAGATATGACTTCAATTCCTCTTTTTTTAAGCATGGACTTATAGAGAATACTATCCTGTCTATTTCTGGCAAATCTTGACAGTTTCCATACCAAGATTGCTTGAAAAGATGGAAATCGCCTCTTTGTCTCACGGATCATCTCCAGGAAGGCCGGTCTATTGATCGACAAAGCACTTTCCCCTTCGTCCACATATTCCTTGATAACTTCCATATTATGTTTGAGGGCGTATTCGTGGAGTAATCTTAATTGAGAAGGAATACTATTATTCTTCTCTGCCTGTTGATCAGAGGAAACCCGGGCATAAAGTGCAACTTTCATTTGGATAGCACCTCCTCTGAGATTTCAAGAGGCAGCTTCTGCATCTCATTTTCTAATTCCAATCTTTGTACAACCTTTTCTAGCTCGAGTCTTTGAATCTGAATACTCTGAGACCCTAGCTTCTCCACCAATAGCAAAGCCAGGTCTTTCACTTTGGCATCATACCACTGTTTCAATTTCTTATTTACTCTATTATTTATTACTTCGATGATCTCATTTTCATACATTCTTTTCTCCAGATTTTTGACTCCAGAGGCCCCATTTGTTATAATAAAAATGCATGGGACCTCCGGGCTCTGTGCACGGGCAGTTGCTTTATTTCCTTTTGCTGGGTTTAGCAGCTGCCCCTATCTCAATATCAATCGACTTTCTAACTTGATACCTTCACTCATTGAAGATACTACTCTGTTCGACTCAATAAGCATCGGAATTACTACCCCAATAACCTTAGCCAATTTCCGTTTATCCAACTCACTCATACGTTTTCTTTCAGAAGACAAAATAATCAAGGCTTTTTCACCTCCTTTTCTTTGTATTATTAAAGACATATTACATATCACTATACTAATATATTATACTACATAACTAATACTTTGTCAAGGGCTTTTATAGTATTCTATGAATATTTTTTACTACTCTACTTGACAAATATCCTATTTAAATGATATACTTCTCCTAAAAAGGAAGAAAAACTATGCCCATAAGAGTCCATCTAGGAAGATTATTAGGCGAGCGAAAACTCCGTGCTTCAGAAGTCGCTAGAAGAACAGGAATAAACAAAAACACTCTTTCATCTTTATATAATGAGAAGATTTCAGGAATAAGATTTGATACCCTAGAAAGGCTCTGCAGGTTTCTAGATTGCTCTGTTAATGACTTAATTGAGTATATTCCAGATAAAAAGCAGGTTTAAATAGTGCAATATGAAAAGTGATTCGTCTTGAAACAGTTTAAATTGGTAAGCGGAGTGGAGAAGGTTCTAAGGCTTTATTTTAAATGAGATTTCATTCATGGCCATGAAAATGAAAAGAACTATTAAGGATTTACCGAAAGTAGAAAGACCAAGAGAAAAATTAATGCAATACGGTCCAGAAAGACTTTCTAATTCAGAGCTTTTAGCAATTCTCTTAAGATCGGGAAAGAAAGGCGAAAATGTTGTAGATTTTTCAAGTAAAATATTAAGAAAATTTGGAACAAAGGAATTACCTAATTTAACTTTTGACGATTTAAGAAATTATCCTGGTTTGGGTCCAGCGAAAGCTTGTGAAATTGTTGCTTGTTTTGAGTTAGGTAAAAGAGTGCTCAAGGACAAAAAAGCACAAATTTATTTAGAACCAAAAGAGGTTTGGAAAGAGTTAAAAGATATTAGGAATTATAAGAAAGAACACTTTGTTATCTTCTATCTTGATAGCAGAAATCAAGAAATAAAAAGAGAGATAATTTCTGTTGGATCGCTAAATGCTAATTTAGTTCACCCTAGAGAAGTTTTTGAACCAGCCGTCAGAAACTTAGTCGCTCAAGTTATTTTAGCTCACAATCATCCATCTGGAGATCCAGAACCTTCAGAAGATGATTTAGAGATCACTAAAAGATTAGTCGAAGCTGGCAAAATTTTAGGAATTGAAGTAGTTGATCATGTTATTGTTGCTAATAATGGATTTTTAAGTTTTAAGGAGAAGAATTTAATTTAAGGCTATGAAAAATAACGATTATCAAGATTGGTCCATGGCAGATTTGATTAAGGAAATTGAGCGGTTAAAGAAACACAAGAGGTACGGTGTGGTGTGGGAAGATAAGTCAGAAGAAGTAGCACAGATGTGTAAAGAAAAATTACCGGTGGTGAAAGAGATGAAAAGCAAAGGGATAATCACTGACAAAAACAAGCCAGTAAATTTATTAATTGAAGGCGACAATTATCACGCTCTTTCAGTTTTGAATTATACTCACGAAAAGAAGATCGATGTAATTTATATTGATCCACCATATAATACGGGCAGTGATGAATTTAAATATAATGACAAATGGGTTGACAAGGAAGATGCATATAGACATAGCAAATGGCTTTCTTTTATGTCAAAAAGATTAAAGTTAGCACGAAACCTGCTTAAGGATTCCGGTGTAATTTTCATTTCTATTAATGAAGAAGAGTTGAGTCAATTAAAGTTGTTGTGTGATGATATTTTTAGAGAGCGTAATTATTTAACTACTTTTACAGTAAAAGTTCGTCATGAAGACAGAATTTTAAAAGGCGATAAAGACTTTCATGAAGTTCTCGAGTATTTACTTCTATACAGGAGATCGAGGAAACATAAAACTGCAAAAAGATTAAGAGATAATACGTCTATTTCAGAATATGTTTATGAAATTAGAGAAATAGGCAAAAGTCCTCAAAGAATACTGTTTGGCTCCAAATTCGCTGATGTTTTTAAACCCAGCGAGTATAAAACTATTAAAAAAGAACCCGATAAATCAAGATTGAAAAAAATTAATATACGAGGATCAATAAAAGAAGGTAATAGCAGTGGGAGATTCTATATGCGTTATTTGGATTCTCTAAAAGATAAAATGGGCTATTTATTTAAAGTTTATGACATAGGCAATGATGGACTAGGGTATAGATATTTCCTAATGCCTTCTTCTGAGGCAAAAATAAATGGAGACTATTTTCAGGGAGTTCCTGTTAATAGAAAAGACATAAAAGAATTTCCTTATCCCAACTATTTAGATTTCGAAAGCGAATTTAATAATGTTGGATATGAGGGTGGGATTGACTTTAGAAATGGCAAGAAACCAGTAGATTTTATTTTAAAAATATTGGAGATGGGCGGTGTAAAGAAAAATCTTAATTCAATCATTTTAGATTTTTTTGCTGGTTCTGGTTCAACAGGTCACGCTGTTTTGCAGTTGAATAAAGAGGATAGAGGTAATAGGAAGTTTATGTTGTGCACAAATAATGAGGTCGACAAGAAAACAGATGAAAAACTAAGAAAAGAAGGTTGCAAACAAGGTGATGTCAAATATGAAGCAGAAGGAGTTTGTAGAAAAATATGTTATCCAAGAATGGAAAATGCCATACTGGGCTATGAAGATAGCCGAAAAAATAAATTTGAAGGTCTAGGCGGTAATCTAAAATATTTCAAAACCGATTTTATTGATGCGGAACCGACGGATAAGAACAAAGTTAAACTAACCCGGCAAGCAATAGAGATGCTTTGTATTAAAGAAGGGACTTTTGAGCCGGTTTTGGACCAGAAAGATTTTAAGATTCTCAGGAATAGCGATCATTATATTGGTATTGTTTTTGACCAATTAGTAATTCCAGAATTTAAAAAAGTAATCAAAGATATTAAAGGCAAGCTTAGCGTCTATGTTTTTTCTTTAAGCGATGAGACTTTTGACGAAGAATTTGCTGATGTCAAGCAAAAAATTAAATTATCTCCAATACCCGAAGCAATTCTGAGGGTGTATAGGAGGATTTTTAGGTAAGAACATGACGAATAACAAAAACAGCAAAATTCCATATCCAAGAGGTTCTGAATGGCGAAAGTGGGATCTTCAGATACATTGTCCCGAAGATGTTTTACAGAATCAATTTGAAGGCAAAGATCCAGCTGAAAAGTGGGGTAAGTATTTAAATGTGCTCAAACAGACAGATTTGGAAGTTATTGGTATCACCAACTATTTCTGCATTAAGGGTTATCAAGAAATATTAGGGCATAAAAACAGGGGTACATTAGGAAATATAAAGTTGATCTTGCCCAATATAGAATTTCGCATCTCTCAGCCTAATAAGAAGGGGGAGTTTATAAACTTACATGTGATTTTTTCTGATTCTGATAAGGTTGCGATAGATAAGATTCAACAGTTTTTGGACAGATTACAGCAAATTAGTACTACTTCAGATCAGAAGACTCTGTATTGTTCCGAAGAAGACTTACAAAAAATCGGTTACGAGAGAGCGCTCGTAGATTTTAAGGTTCTCAAAAAACATCTCGATGATAATTTCAAACATTTAGAGGATTATCTAATTTTCGGAGTACCTAGGGGTTACGGTTCTTTGCGACCACTTGGAAGTGAGGGTCGCGGAGCCACAGTTGCCGTAGAAATCGATAAAATTGCCGATGCATTTTTTGGTAACGAGGCTGATATTCAACATTTCCTCAATGTTCAAAGGTATGAGGAGGCGAGGCCAAAACCAGTGGCTGCAAGTTCAGATGCACATGAATTAAGCAAAATTGGAGCAAATTTTTCTTGGGTCAAGGCAGACCCAACCTTCGAAGGTTTAAAGCAAATTCTTTATGAACCAGAACTTAGGATAAAAATTCAGCAAGAGAATCCGCGCGAAAATGAAACTTATACCCGTATCGAGAAGTGTGCGGTAGATTTTCCACCTTCGTTGGAAATACGGACCGAGGAATTGGGGAAAAAAACAGAATTTTGTTTGCAGGGAGAATACGAATTTGAGTTTTGCAACAATTTAACTTGTATTATTGGTGGGCGCGGTTCTGGTAAAAGTACTTTAATCCATCTTCTCTTCAACGCTTGGGATAAAAAGGAAATCGGCAAACTTCACCGCATAAATTCCCCCTTAATCAGTCTAGATCTCTCACCGGATCCTTTAAAGCAAGCTGAAAACATTACAAGAACAGAAATCCCAGAAGATACAGAATTCTTTCTGCAAAATGAAATAGAGAAATTCGCAAGAGATATTGATGAGATGTCCAATTTAATTCGTCAGAGGCTTTTGCGTTTGTCTTCTCTGGATGCGAAAAAGCTTCTTAAAGAATTACACAGTGAGTGGATTTCTGCTTCGCGTTCCCTCACAGTCCTCATTACTGCGTACGATCATATTTCAGATACAAAGCAAAAAATCGAAGCATTAAAGAAACGGATCGATACGCTGAAGAAACAAATAGCCGTTATTAAATCCAAAGAATACAAAGGTTTCCAAAAAGAAATTGAGGAGATCAACGATAAAATTTCTGTTTTTCAGCGATACAAAAACGAATATTCATCGCTTATTGAGGAGATTGATGTATTGAGCACGAATATTTCTCGTCTTAGCTGGGATCGGGAACACGGTAATGAGATTTTGAAGGAATTAATTCAAATGCTAAGAGATTATAAAGAAAAGTTGACCTCAAAATTCTCTGAGATAGAGCGAAATTATGAAGCAAACAAATACACGGAACAACTTGCGAGCAAAAAACTCCAGCTAAAGAAGTACTTAGAAAAAAAGGGCTTATCTCCTGAAAATATAGAGGAGCTTACAGATGCTTCTGGACAGATAAAAAAATTGGAGAACGAGGTCCGATCATTAGAAGAAGAGATAGGCCCATCCGAAGAGATTTATCGCACAAGAGATCGGATTCTCGAGGGCTGTAGAGAAAAATATAAAACCTATCATGATAGGTTTTTCGAGGTGGCGAGCCGGCTGGAAGGAGAATTAAAGGGCCTGCCTTTCTTCGATAAAGAAATTAGCTTCACGCCGAAAATCAATAAACAACTCCTTCAAGATGCCGCTGTTGATTTTGTAAAAAAGAACAGCCCAGCTAAAGTCACTTTAAGAGCCGATGATATCCAGAGTGTCCTTTTTGATGTTGAAGATGTTGCTGAATATCTTTCAGATAAAAACAAAATCAAGGCATGTGTAAATAAATCCGTCAAAACTATCCTCCACAAACGAGTCTTGCAAGAGCTAGTTAACGACCCTGTATTTCTTGAAAGATTGCATCTTCGGATATGGAAGGATTACTACGATATCAGCAACATACAAGTTCAGACGAAACTTGGAGATAATCTTTTGCAAAATACATCATTTGGTGAGAGGTGTGGGATAGTAATTTCCATTGTATTAATTGCAGGAACAAATCCAATTGTAGTTGACCAGCCGGAAGATAACCTCGATGGCAAATTTATTTCTAATGTTTTAGTGCCACTCATAAGAAAGAGAAAACATAATAGACAGATTATTCTGGTTACTCGCGATGCCAACATTGTTATCGGCGGAGATGCTGAATTGATCCATATTTTGGAAAGCGATGAAATAAGAACGGAGGTTACCCCATCCAGTATTGAAAATATCAAACACAGGGGAAAGTACATTTGGATATTAGACGGTGGGAAAGAAGCATTTGAAAAGAGAGAAAAGAAATACGGCTTCAGATACTTTTAAATATCTATGCAACTAAAAATTTATCAAGAAAACGCAATAGAAGATTTGTTAGAAAAGGCAAAAAGGCTTTTAGGTTATTCTAATAATAAAAAATTAGTTTTCAAATCTCCTACTGGATCAGGTAAGACTCTAATGATGGCTGAATTTTTGAAACAACTTATTGATGATAGAGAAGCAAGACAACCATTATCCTTTATATGGACTGCACCAAGACAATTACATATCCAAAGTAGAGAAAAATTAGAAAGGTATTCTGAAAAAAGTCGGGCTTTGAAATGTTCATTTTTTGAAGATTTAGATGATAGAAAAATTAACGAAGGTGAAATTTTATTTTTCAACTGGGAGAGCATTAATAAAGCCGATAATATTTATATTCGAGATAATGAGCAAGATTTTAATTTATCAAGTGTGCTTGAAAGAACGAAGAAAGAAGGAATAGAAATTATTTTAATTATTGACGAGGCACATCATCATGCAACCAGTGAAACTTCACAAAAATTGATTAGAGATATTGATCCTAAACTAACAATTGAAGTATCAGCGACGCCATTTATCCAAAATCCCGATGAATTCTTAAATGTTCCTTTAGAAGATGTAAAAGATGAAGGAATGATTAAGAAAACAGTGGTTTTAAACGAAAAGTTTATTAATCTTTTAAAGAAAGGAAGAATTGAATCCGAATTAAGTGGAGGAAACGAGGAATTAGTTATTGATGCAGCAATGAAAAAGAGAACGGAATTGTTGAATGTATTCAGGAAAGAAAAAACTAATATAAATCCTTTAGTTTTAATTCAGCTTCCAGATAGAATCGGACAATTAGAAGATAGAATGAAGGAAAGAGTAATTAGGATTCTAAATGGTAAATATAGAATTACAACCGAAAATGGCAAGTTAGCTATTTGGCTCTCTGGGGAGCACATTAACAAGGAAAATATCGAGAAAAATGATAGTGAGGTTGAAGTATTGATTTTTAAACAGGCAATTGTTATAGGATGGGATTGCCCACGAGCGCAAATTTTAGCTTTGTTCAGAGAATGGCACAGCCCTATATTTTCCATTCAAACTGTTGGAAGAATTATGCGCATGCCCGAGCCAGATAAAGGATATTACGAAAATGACGTTCTAAATCATGGTTATGTATATACCAATTTAAGCGATATAGAAATTAAAGAAGATATTGCCCGAGATTACATTACTGTTTATTTAAGCAGGAGAAAGGCTAATTATAAGCCAATTAATTTGTTATCCTGCTATTCTGAACGCCATCGGGAAAAAACAAGATTGTCTGCTTTATTTATTAAGATATTTCTGAAAGAGGCGAGGAGCTATGGTTTGAAGAATAAAATAAATAGAAAGACAAAGAAACTAGATATAAAAGTTTTTAGTGATTGGAAGGCAGAAAATATAGATATATTAGCTGGGAAGGAAATTTCAGGTGACAAAGCAGTTACTGTAAACGGTGTTGACTTACAGCGTTTGTTTGATTATTTTGTCAGGCAAAATCTAACTCCATTCTATCCGGAAGATAGATCAGTTGGTCGTGCAAAGGAAGCTATTTACAAATTTTTTGAATTAGAGTTTAAATTGATACGTGGGAAACAAGAAGATGAAGCGATTCAGATTACTTTGAGTGATAAAAATATTCAATATTTTGTAAATGCTATTGATAAAGCAAAGGAAGAATATCAAAAAGAAGTGGTAGGACGCGAGCCAGAACTTGTTTTTGTCAAGGATTGGAATATGTCAGAATTTATAAGATATAACGAAAACTATACTCAGGTAGAGTGTAAAAAGTCAATCATGGAGCCTTTTTTTAGTGATGAAAGATGGAAGAGCGAAAAGGCATTCATAGAATTTTTAGAGAAATCGGAAAATGTTGAGTGGTGGTTTAAGAATGGCGATAGAGATAGAACATTTTTTGCCGTACCGTATGACAATGGAGAACAAAAACCGTTTTATGTTGATTTTATTGTTAAATTAAATAGTGGAAAAATCGGATTATTTGATACCAAAGCTGGATTTACTAAAATAATTGCTGGCCCTAGAATTGATGGGCTTTATAAATATATAAAAAATGAAAATGGAAGAGCGAAGAGTCTTTTTGGCGGAATAGTTACTAATACAGATCAAAAAAATTATAGAGGCAGATGGATTTATTTTGATAAACCTAGTGAAGAATTAGATGACAATAGTTTTGATAATTGGAAAATTTTAGAGTTATGATTTACTTAACAATAAGAACTACCGTTGAGTAGCGATTTTGATGGAGGGGATTTGACCAAAGCTGGCAAGTTTGTGGATAGTATGACCTATTTGCAGATACTCAGCCACTTGTCTTGAAATGCTTCAGGCGTTATGGTAAATAAGGTCTGTGGAGAGTAGAATATTTGAAGCAAGAGAAGATAGATACTATCAAAATAACGGATAAGATTTTAGGGTAATGAATCTCTAAAATAACAAAAAAAGAGATTTTCCCGTTATCAACATTGTCCAGTCCGGGGAGCCAGATTTGCTTGTAAAGCCCAGGTTCTTTTAAGGCTTTCTGATTGTCTGTTTTTCTGTTTTTATGGTTTCTTTCCGATCCCACATATAAATTATCAGATTATTTTGGTAAG
>Ga0315543_1004740_pt1 | contig 11109 bp, 5 predicted proteins | sample SalMarSW160210MG_2_FD_203098 | JGI IMG/M metagenome (GOLD analysis project Ga0315543, IMG submission 203098) | Salt marsh sediment microbial communities from the Plum Island Ecosystem LTER, Massachusetts, United States - Salt Marsh Sediment SW1601-210 ...
GGAAAAATCGTCCTATACCACGCCCTCAAAATCAGTTACGCAGAAAACGCTTGATGCAATTTGTTGCCATGGCACCCAACTCGTGCCTGACACTTGAGGGTAGACGGACTAATAGGTCAGGCCATGCCTGACGCGCGATTGCGGAATAACCCAGGTTCAAGAACCTGTGCCATCCGCTCCTCTAGTCGAACATGTCCGATTCCCCGGCCCAATCGAGGATCTGCCGGCGCGCCTCGTCGAGTGCAAGAACAACCTGGGGCATTTTGAGTTCCTGGTGCTCGTCCGTATCGACGTCGTCTTCGTCGGTCCGCCCGTCGGCGCGGTGACGTTCGGCCTCCTCTTCGAGCGATTCGAGCCACTCGGGCACGAGGAAGCCCGCGCCGGACGGCTTGCGGGTCAACAGTCGCATTTCGACGTCGAGTTGCCTGAACGCAAGCGGCTCCTGGCCGCCACGAGCTTGCTGGACCGCCGGGGCGATCAGTGCGAGGCGCCGGTCGTTGTCCAAGGGCCGCACGAACCGTTGCTCCAGGCGGTCGGCCACGCTGCGCAGTTGCATACCGTACTCGCGCACCAGCCTCCGAAGCCGCTGGAGGTGGTCGTCGGCCCAGGGGCCGGTCTGCTCGGCGAAGGTTTGCCGCCAGAGTTCGGCCGCCTTGATCCGGCCCGAGCGAATCAAAACCTCGTGGGCCAGCACCAAGGGCTGTAGATTCCAGGCGATCCGGTCATAGCTGCTCGTAAGACGCAGGAAATCCAACAGCGTGTAGAGCATCTCACCCCGGTCGGACTGGGTCGTCGTGCTGTTGTAGTCCATGTACTCGTTGTAGTTGTCCAGCACGGTCTCGATCGCAATCGTCATGAGAACCACCGCCTGCTCACGAGGCAAGGGACCGTCGAGATCGGCCAACAGGCGGCGGTTTTCTTCTTCGTCCGAGTGCCCCTCCAGCCACCGCAGATAGGCGTCGACGCCCTGGTACATGATCGCCCGAAGGTTGCCGAAGTTCATGAAATGTTGGGTAAACAGGTCGTGGCCGTAGCACTCGATGAACCGCTTCAAGTCACCCCAGCGTTCTTCCTCGGCGACGGCCTCCAGGGGCGAGAAACGCACGCCGCGGCAATGGCGCGACCAGAGGCGGATCAGCGGCTCGGTCACCTCCTCGAGGCAGTCGATCAGATCGTCGTCGGGTCGGCCGTCGGCGGCCGAGACCAGACACCGAACGATTGCCCTATAGGCGGTCGCGAAGATGCGATCGAACTCGGTGATTCCACCCGGCCCAACCGGATTCTCACGCTCCATGTCTTGCACGGTCGCGATCAACTGGCAAGTCTCCGTGAGCAAACCCACTCGCGGCAACAAGACGAACAAGTCGTGCAAGGCGCGATGCAGGCAGCGTGTGGCGATCAGCTTTCGAGGACTTCCGCCTCGGGCAGGCGGCAGATAGAGCAACGGTTGACCGGCCAGTTCGTCGAGCAGCCGGGGCCAAATCGCCTTGATCTGATGCGTCCGGCCGCCATAACCGGCATGCAGGATGCGTTGAATGTATGTTTCCCAGGGCTCACCGCCGTCCGCCCCCAGGTCTTCTCCGCCGATCGCCCGAATCAGGCGTACGGCGTCGGCCGTCTCGATGGTGGTGACGACGATCCGTTCGAGCAACATCTCCTTGACCGATTGTCGCTGGTCGTACTCGATCAGTGCTTCCTCGGAGCCCAACGGCACGGGGATCCGATAGCGATGGACCGCCTCGAGCAAGTCGAGCAGATCCTTGCGGTTCCGGCTGCCTTGCTCGAACCAACCGCGCAGGACTTCGGTTCGGTCGCCAGCGCGCAAGTCGACCGCCGCGCGGGCCGCCGTGCGCCAGAGCCGGGCCAACATCCGCAAGAAGGCTAATCGCTTCGAGATCCGTTCGGCTTCGGCCGTCAGTTCGAAATCGTCGGCGGTGGTGCCCCACTCGAATACCTCGCCCTCGAAACCGTCATCGGTCGTATCGCGATAGACCACGTTCTCGTAAGCGGCTCCGTAGAGTCCTTTCTCCTGCTGCTCCTCTTCGTCGTCTTCCTCCTCGCGCCGATCGTCGACCCCGGCCTGCGAAAGCAGCGCCAGCCGGGGTACGGCCCAGAAGGCTTCGCCGCCGGCCTCCAGGTAATCCATAAACTTTCGCGTCTGTTGCCAGCACTCCGCGACCTTGGCCTTTGATCCTCGTGGGCCGGTCTCCGCAGAGGTCCAGAGCAACCGCATCCAGCGCAAGGCCAGTTGGTGAAAGGAGTGTTTTCCCTCGACCAGCGGAATCTCGTCGGACTGGCCGAGCCATTGCATCAGCAGTCCCATGGCGGCGACCAGGTCGTGCTGGTCCAGCAGGGCGTCGACCACCAGGGAATAGGCCTCGAGCGACTGGAAATGGTCGACGTGCCGGCGCCAGAAGGCAACGTCGCCGGCGGCCGTGCCCGCCTCGTGCCACATCCCCAAGACGGTCGCCACGTGTGCGGCCGACTCGCAGGCTTCGCGGCCGGAAATGCCTTCGACCGCACTGACCTCGGTCGTGGCAAATTGGTCCCACCACGCGGCGAGCTTCTCCAACGAGTCGGACAGCCGCCGCTGCAAGTCTTTTTGGCCCGCCGCGGCCGCTTCCTTCTCGAACCGCGCGTAGACGGCGAAGATATCGTCCATCAGGTCGAGCAACTCGTCGACCCGATGATCGGGACAACTGTTCTCCAGCGCGGGAAAAAGAGAGAATTGGGCATCCAGTCCGAGGATGTTCCAAGGATCCACTAGCGCGCCGCACTCGATCGCCCGATGCAGATAGTCTTCGATCTCGGCCAGCAGGGCAGCGGCCGCGTCGAATTCCCTCTTGTCGAGGTGTTGGTGCGCGGCGGTCAGCCGGCATTGAATCTCGCATCGCATACGGGCGGAAGCGACCGGCACGACGCGCGCCTGAGCCACCGCCGCCTCGGCATAGCCCATTCGGGCATAAAGCTGGGAGAGGTGAACGTGTTGCAGTTGGCTGGCCCTTTGCGCGGCCAGAAACTGGTTCAGATGCTGGCGAGCGCCGCCAAACGGCTGGCGGAGCCGCTCGGTTTCGGCCTCGAGACGCTGCCGGTGCTTGCCGGAGATCTTGGGGAGCAACTGCTTGTAGAATGCGTCACGATACTGGGCGATGTGTGAGAGCAACGTGGCAAGGGTCGTGTCGGAATCGTGGCGCCCCGGGCCGTCACCGCTGATCCCCACTCCCATCAACAGGGTGCCGGCCAACACGGCGGCCGCTTCGAAAAGCACCTCCTTGCGCGCCAGCCGGCCGCGATCCGCAACACGGCGCAGGATGCCCTCCAGGGTCACCTGTTGAAGAACGTAACGACGATAGTAACCGCGATGGTCGATATGATAGGGATCCCATTGCCCGAATTGATAGTTGGGACGCCGATGCACCGGATGATCGAAATCGTAGGCGCGGGGATCGACCGCCAACTCGTCGAGCATGTCGAGATCGAACCACGCCCGGGCCAGAAGGTCGGGATCGGACTGCTGGAGAACTTCGATCGTCTTCTCGATCAGCTCACGGTAAGGCCCCGCACCGGCACCCACGTCACGAATCCACAACGGAATCGGACGCACCCGCTCGTGGTCGTAGGGTTGCAGCTTGCGCTGGTTCCGCAAGACGGCAACCGGACGGTGGCCGACGAAATCGTTGAGCCGGGCAATGGCGCCGGCGACGATCCGGTCGGTCTCGTCCCACGGTTTGCCTTCCTCCAACACGGCCTCGCACACGCGACCGATCAGCAGAGGCCGAAACAGGGTCGCTTCGGTTTGATGGAATAGAAGATCTCTATGAAAACGCCGATAGGCGGGCAGCGCCTCGTCGAAGACGAGCCGCAGCACGGCCTCGGCCTGGTCGGTCTGCTCGAAGGCCTTGGAGCGGTCTCGCAGCCGCCGCACCCCGGCCCGAAGCCGCTCGGCCAATTGTCGCCAGACCGGCTCGCGCCCCTGCTCGGCCGCGCCGGCCGCCCGTCGAGTGGAGCGAGGCTCGAGCTGGCCGAAAAGTGCATTGAGCGCGCTGAGAAACGCGGTATCGGGAGCACCGGCCGAGAAGTTGAGGTACCCGAGAGTCTTCTCCAGACGTCGATCGGAATCGGAGCCACGCGAATCCGGTCTCATGCTATACCTCTATCGGGGTGCATCCTACCTGGGACATGTTGCCGTGGCATCGTTCTCAAACAGGCTCCCTGTAAATCCTATCTCGGGCATTCAAGAAAGAAACGCCCATCGTAGACCGACAGGACGGTTTGGTCCAGCGGTGACGCCGGGTGCGCAGCCAGGGCCACCGGCCCAGCACGCGGCGGCCCGGCCGGTGCTGGCGGCGTTTTTTCACGTGTTTTTCGGTGTCAGAGCGATTATGATAGAACCAGAACCGGCCGCAGGGGACTGTCCTCTTTCGGTACGTCCACTTCCCCCGAGCAAGATCCATGAAGCGAAACACCCTTGCCACCGTATTGATTGGATTTCTCCTTTTGCCGGCCTGCGCCGACGCAGTCGCCGCGCCGGCCGCTCGCCTGATCACGCATAGGGACGCCGCCCGGCACGGACTGCGGCGAGCCTGGTTCAGCCAGATTCGCATCGATCCCGGTCAATCGCGAATCAGCCACGTACGTCTGGTCCAGGGCGCCGGGCAACTGCCCGACACGCTGCTGGTGCAGACCGATCGGGCCATGATCCACGCCATCGATGCGGAGACCGGGCGGACGCTCTGGGTACGACTCGCCGGCAGCCCGGCGCATCCGAGCATGGCCGTCGGCGCCAGCGATAAGCTGGTCGGCGTGCTCAACGGCACGCGACTCTACCTGCTCGATCGGTCCGATGGGCGGGTTTTGTGGAGCCGACGGGTCGACGGCGTTCCGGCGGACGGCCCCGCGTTGAGCAGCAAGTACGTCTTTGCGCCGATGATCAGTGGTCACGTTCTCGCCTATCCGATCGAGAAGAAGCAATTTGAGGAGGAGAGCGAAACAACGATCAAGCCGCCTGTTTCCTCCGAGAAAAGCCCCGAGGAAGAGGCCACCGCGACGCCGGAATCAGAACCGCCGGACAAGGAGAAAAACAGCGAGAAGGAAAAGGAAGAGGAAAGGCCGCTGGTCCTCAAACAGGAATTCATCCCGCCTCTGACGTGTGTCTCGTTTGGCCGGGTCACGTGCCAACCGATTTTCACGCTCGAGGATAGAGAGAGTCAGTATGTGGCCTGGGCCACCACCAGGGGGCTGTTCGTCGGCTACGTGGCTCTCCGCGGAGCGGACGAATTCGCGGTCAAGTATCAACTCCGGACCCGCTCGCAAACCGTCGCTCAGCCCACCTACCTCCCGCCGAATGTCAGCAAAGGCAACCGCGACGGGCTGATCTTCACGACCTCCGAGGCGGGTGAAGTCCACGCCATTTCGGCCACCCGGGGTGCGGAAAAATGGCAATATGCCGTCGGCCAGCCGATCGTCGAGCCCGTCGTGCCGATCGGTGACCGTGCCTACGTGGTGACCGAGCTTGGCAGCCTCTTGTGCCTCGGGGCGCTTACCGGCGACGAGCACTGGTCGACCAACGGCGTCGGCCAATTCATCGCCGCCAGCCAGCAGAGAATCTACGTGGCCGATCGGGCCGGCCAGATTCGAGTGCTCGACCCTCGTTCCGGTGCGGTGGTCAATACGCTTTACGCGGCCGATTTGCCTCTGAAATTCCGCAATCTGTGGACCGATCGTATCTACCTGGCCACACCGACCGGGCTCATCCAATGTCTGCACGAGACGGCCCTGGCCGAGCCGCTGCGTCATCAGAAGATCGAGCAGCTCCAGGTCGAGGAGGCCTCGGGCGAGGAATTCATCCCCACCGAACCGAAGAAGCCCGAGGAAAATCCCTTCGAGGCGCCCCAGCAGGGCGAACCCAATCCCTCCCTCGATTAACGTCTCCGGGTCCTTGACGCTCGGCACAGAATCGCCTTAACTAGGGGATTCTGATACGTGTCGTTATTCTTGCGAAGGAGACCCCATGCAATCGCCGACCGTTAAGCGGGCTCTTATCAGTGTCAGCGACAAAACCAACCTGACCGAACTGGCCCAAGGACTCACCGACGCGGGCGTCGAAATCTACAGCACCGGCGGCACGCGCGGGCACCTCGAAGCGGCCGGACTCGCCGTCCGCGACATCGCCCAATACACCGGCTTTCCCGAAATGATGGATGGCCGGCTCAAAACGCTCCACCCAAAAGTCTTCGGCGGAATCCTCTGCCGGCACGATCATCCCGACGACATGACCGCCCTGGAAGACCACCAGATCCTCACGTTCGAGCTGGTCGTCGTGAACCTCTATCCGTTCAAGGAAACCATCGCCCGAGAGGGCGTCACTATGGCCGAGGCAATCGAACAGATCGACATCGGCGGGCCGTCGCTCGTGCGCGCGGCCGCCAAGAACCACGCCTTCAAGACCATCGCCACCAGCCCGGGCCAGTACAAGGCCATTCTCCAGCAGATCGAGGCCGGCGGCTCGACCGACCTCGAGCTGCGCCGCCGACTGGCCGGCGAGGCCTTTGCCCATACGGCTTCGTACGACCGGGCGATCGCCGATTACTTTGCCGGCCAGACGGCCCAGGACGGCTTTCCCGGCACGCTGGGTTCGTCGTACAGCCGCCGGGCCGTGCTCCGCTATGGCGAGAACCCGCACCAGAAGGCGGCCGTCTACGTCGACGCCGCCGGCTCGGGCCCGGGCGTGGTCAACGCCGAGCAACTCCACGGCAAAGAGCTTTCCTACAACAACCTGCTCGACCTGGACGCGGCACTTTCGATCGTGCGCTATTTCGACGGCCCGGCCGTCTCGGTTATCAAGCACAACAACCCGTGCGGCGCGGCCGTGGCCGACGACCTGGGCGAGGCCACGCGCCGGGCAATGGCCGGCGATCCGCAAAGCGCCTTCGGCTCGGTCCTGGCCATGAACCGCGCGGTTGACGCCGCGGCGGCTGAAGTGCTCGCCGAGCCGGGACTGTTCGTCGAGGCGATCGTCGCGCCGGAGTTCGACGCCGAGGCCCTGGAAATCCTTACCACGCGACCCAAATGGAAGGCCAACGTCCGCCTGCTGAAGACCGGTCCGCTGCCGCCCCTTTCGGCCGGCTGGGCCCATCGGCCGATCGAAGGCGGCATGCTCGTCCAGCAGGCCGACGTCCTGCCCGACGACCAATCCGAGTGGAAAGTGGTCACCAAGTCGAAACCGACCGACGCGCAAATGGCCGACCTCCGTTTCGCTTGGGCCATGGTCCGCTTCGTCAAGTCCAACGCCATCACCGTCTGCAAGGATCGGATGTTGCTCGGCGCCGGCGCCGGCCAGATGAGTCGGGTCGACTCGGTCGAGATTGCCATCAGCAAGGCCGCCGATCGGGTGAAAGGGGCCGTGCTCGGCTCCGACGCCTTCTTCCCGTTCCCCGACTCGATTGAAAGGGCGGCCGCCGTGGGCATCGCCGCGGTGATCCAGCCCGGCGGATCCCGCAAGGACGACGAAGTGATCGAAGCCTGCAACCGGCACAAGCTGGCCATGATCTTCACCGGCCGCCGACACTTCAAACACTGAGCTTTTTGGGAACCACAGATGAACACAGATGGACACAGATGAGGTTTAGCGGTCGGGCTTCGCCCGACGTTTCTTCATCCAATGCTACTCCGTGTCCTTCGCGTCCTCCGTGGTGAAATAGAGAGAATAACAGGCCCTCGATGCCGAGCATTCTCGAACGGATCGTCGCCACCAAGCGGACCGAAATCGAGCAGGCCAAGGCGGCCGTGCCGGAAGCGGCCTTGCGCGGGCGGTTGACCGACGCGCCGCCGGTACGGGATTTCTTCGCCGCGCTGGCCGACGCGCCGCCGATTCGGCTCGTGGCCGAAGTGAAAAAGGCCAGCCCTTCGGCGGGCGTCATCCGCGAGGGCTTCGACCCGGTCGAGATCGCTGGGACGTACCAGGAGCATGGCGCGGCGTGCCTGAGCGTGCTGACCGACCAGACGTACTTTCAAGGCAGCCTGGACTGCCTACGTCAGATCCGCGCGGCGGTCGAGTTGCCCTTGCTGCGGAAGGATTTCATACTCGATCCGTACCAGGTGGTCGAGGCCCGCACGGCCGGGGCCGACGCCGTGCTGCTGATCGCCGAGTGTCTCGACGATGCCTCGCTCCGGGTACTCTACGACGCGGTGGTCGAGTTGGGCATGACGCCGCTGGTGGAGCTCTACGAGCCGGGCAACCTCGCCCGGGTGTTGCGGGTCGGGGCACGGCTCGTCGGCGTGAACAACCGCGATTTGCGAACCTTTGAGGTGGACCTGGACCACACGATTCGGCTGCGGCGCCAGATTCCGGTCGATCGGGTCGTCGTCGCCGAGAGCGGCATCGCTACCCGCGCCGACGCAATGCGACTGCAGGAGGCGGGCGTTGACGCCATGCTGGTCGGCGAAAGCCTGATGCGCCAGCCGGACGTCGGCCGCGCGGTCGATCGGCTGTTGGGCCGCGGCGAGTGATTCATGGTGGACGGTGCCCACGCTACGACTTCTTTCGTCGCGTGAAACGGAGCGTTCCAAGAGCCAACAGGCCTGCCATAACCGCCAGCATCGACGGTTCGGGCACGACGGTTCCACTGAGCCCGAAGCAATAGGTCTCACCTTGATCAGTCGCCCCGCAGGCTGCGCCGATGTCGGTACTGAGGACGAGTTGGGCAAGGTAGTCGCCCGGCGCAAGACCGGCCGCATCCAGTCGTAGACCCAGCGAGCCCGCCTCGCCTTTGAGCAGCCCGAGCACGTCTTGGCCGATCACCTCGAACGCACCAGCGGCGTCGCCCGTGATTTCAGCCGAGACCGTCAGCTTAGTCAGCTCACCCGATTCGGGGTCGCCCGTCACATTACCGACGTCGAGCAACACGTCGAAGAACGAGTCGATCGATACCTCGCCGAATTCAACTGTGGTGCCCGGCGCTTGCGAAGCGTTGAACACGGGGCCGACACCGCGGCCGCTGAGGGAGACCGGCGCCGTCCCGGTCCATTCAACCGCGGAAGCTTCCTGGTCGAACCAGCCACGAGACTGAGGCGAAAAATACACGTGCTGGGCGTTTCGCCCGAATGGGACCGCAACGCCCTGGAGAATATCGCCATCGTACGTGCACGCCGTGCATGTTCCCGCCTGGCCTATGTCGGCGTTCTTGCTGGCTGTGGTCCCCACTCGTACGTTTCCGAAATCATAAGAGAAAGGGCAATAGTAGCCACAGGGCCCGTTCATGGTGTAGGGACCAATGACGAGTTGACGTGCCACGGCGGCGGTATATACATCCAGACTCAGGTTAGCGCTGGGATCCCACCCGTACATCGCTATCTGAATCAGATCAAGGCTGGTCGATTGACACTCGGGCCGCAGTATCATCATTCCGTTACCAGGTTGCCCGAACATTCCCATCCCGGCTTTTCCAGCACAACCGTAAGGAACACCATCGTCCAGAGAAAGGCCGGCCGGATTGCTGCCGTCATTCCCTTCCGTGAGCGGGAGACCCGTTGTGCTGGCAATCTGACCACTGGAGATGAGCAAGTGAGTATCGAACTGCGCCCAGTCCGGATTCAAGAACACATTGCCTTGCCAATCGTCCAGATACACGGTGCTATGGTCATAACACGACCAGACCTGAGGAACGGGCGCGGCAAGCCTGATATTGCCAATGGCCAAGATCGGTTCATCGGCGGTGAGCCGATATTGCCAGCCAAAAAGATCTGGCATCGGATAGACTTCCCATCCACTCTTGGTGCATTCTATCGTGACTTCACCCCGGGCCTCGGGCAAGCCGGCCAATCCGTTGAGCACGCACAGCGCGACGAGCAACGACGAAATGGTGAGCCTTTTCACGAGAACCTCCTCCTTAATACCGACCAAGGAAATGCGTGGTTGTGGGTAATTCCGCAGCAAGAGGCTCCGTTGCCCCGGAGGCGCGATACTGCCCGAGCAACGAACAACGACAAGAAGAGCCCTCGACAAACCACCCACAGTGTAGCGTGACTGCCCGCCGGAATCAACCACCAGGAGGGGGTAATCAACCCTCCCGCAAACATCGAATGCCCTCGCCCGCCATGGCCGGCTCGAAGCACTGGTTGCACGAGTCGCACTCGACCGGGGCGCGATCGCCGGCGGCCCAACGTTTGACCAGACCCGGCTCGCAGATCAACGGCCGGCAAAGGGCCACGGCATCAGCCAGCCCTTGCGCGATCAACGCTTCGGCCACGTCGAACGACCGGATGCCGCCGACCAGCACCAGCGGAACGCCGACGGCCTCCTTGTAACGCCGCGCGGCCTCGCGGTAGTAGACCTCGTCTTCGGGCCGCTGGGCCACGTCCGTGCGGCAGGCACCAAACCGGCTGACTTCGGAGATCGTACCGCCGCTCATCTCCACTGCGTCGATCCCCGCCTGCTCCAGAAGCCGGCACGTCTCGACCATGTCCTCGACGGTGAACCCTCCGTCGATGAAGTCCTCGGAGTTGATCTTCACCAGCACCGGGAACTCGGCGCCAACCGCCTCGCGAACCGCACCGAGGACCTCCAGGAGCAGTCGTGCGCGATTCTCCAGGCTGCCGCCGTAGCGGTCGGTCCGCCGGTTGAAGTAGCGCGAAAGGAACTGCGAGAGCAAGAACCCGTGGGCCGCGTGGAGCTGTACGCCGTCGAAGCCGCATTGCTTCGCCCGGGCGGCCGCCGCGGCAAACGCGCTTGTGGTCCGGGCGATTTCGTCGATGGCCATCTCACGTGCCTGGTTGCCCGCGCGACCGACCATCGGCGAGGGACCAATCGCCTGGGTGCCGGTCAGTATTTCGGCGGCTTGGCCGCCGGCGTGGGCCAATTGGGCCACGGCCCGACTGCCGCGGCGCTTCATGTTCGCGGCGATTTGGGTCAGGCCGGGCATGAGCCGATCATCGTAGATGCCCAATTGCCAAGGACCGGCCTGGCCCCGGCGGCTGACGTAGGCGTGGCCCGAGATGATCATGCCCAGCTCCCCGGAGCCCAGCTCGATCATCAAGTCACAAAGCCGCTCGGTGGCCGATCCGTCGTCGCCGGCCAGCGCTTCCCAGGTGGCCGAACGGACGAACCGGTTG
>Ga0315543_1004741_pt1 | contig 11106 bp, 17 predicted proteins | sample SalMarSW160210MG_2_FD_203098 | JGI IMG/M metagenome (GOLD analysis project Ga0315543, IMG submission 203098) | Salt marsh sediment microbial communities from the Plum Island Ecosystem LTER, Massachusetts, United States - Salt Marsh Sediment SW1601-210 ...
GACAGCGTGTCTCTCCCTTAATGGCCTAGAATGACCTGATTCACACGAAACTCTACTAACTTGCGTAGTGCGACTGAGGCCGCTTCCTCTTGACAAGGTTCCCTCGACTCGCTATAATAAGTGATATAGGTCGTACAATACACATAGTACGGCCACAAAGTTGAAAGGAGGAGACGTGACAAGAGCAAAGAAACTCCCTACAGTTCTAACGGAAGACGAACGGATAAGGCTACTTGAGCAACCAAACCCGCGCTATCCGACCGGCGAACGCAACCGGACGTTGCTCCGATTGATGCTCGACACCGGCCTACGCCTTGCGGAGGTGACGGCCCTCAAGTGGCGCGACTTGGATCTCACCACCGGCAAGCTGATGGTTCGCCTGGGCAAGGGTGCGAAGGACCGCACGCTCTGGGTAGCGGAGGCCGATATTGACCGCCTGAGAAGCTGGAGAGAACGACAGGCGAAGGAGTGCGGAGAGTGCAAGCACGTCTTTACTACCCTGCAAGGCAAGCCCCTGGGTCACCGCTATGTTCAGAGGATGGTTGCCCGGTACGCAAGAAAGGCCGGGATAGAGAAGACGATCACGCCTCACACACTACGCCACTCCTTCGCAACCGACCTCTACCGGGAGACAAGCAAGATCCGCCTGGTTCAGAAAGTGCTTGGTCACTCCGACCTGTCCACAACGATGATCTATACCCACATTCACGACCCGGAAGTGGAGGAAGCCCTTAAATCCTTTCGCCAAGCGACGGCGGTAGCGGCCTGAGATAGCTAAAGAGGATAGGGCAGCTCCCGCCTCCATCTGCTTCAGTGTACGGCGAGACCCTGAGCGTTTTACCCTGTCAAGAGGGAAAAAACCCCTAGAGAACCGGCATTGATAAAGGCGCTACTTTTTACCCCTTATAATCCATCTTGCGGAAGTTTAGAACGAGGTTCGAGGTCGAGGTCGCAATTTTACAGACCGGCTAAGCCGAATCCGCCAATGGCGGAACGGCTTCTTTTTTGTGCATGACACAGGTGGGGTGCTGGATGGTAAAAGTTCCTAATAAAAAGGCGCAACCGGACTATGAGGAAGAAAGATGCCTGCGTAGGTTTTTCAAAGGGATGAAGTTCTCACTAGCAATCGTGGTTATATTTGCAGTAGTAGCGTATTCTGCAACTGTTGGTGGTATGCTTTTCCTGCGTCGCTTTGGAGCCTTTGAGGCGGCTATTCTATTAGTTATCAGCTATGTCCTTGTCTTTTCTTTATGGCGAGAAAATAGATCCAAGCCGCCACGCAACGCACCAAAACGGAAGTGAACATTCCATTTGAGCCTATAGGCATTGGCATCGTATCAGTAGGGGGGGCCTTGTTGGGCACTGGGATTATATTTCTCGTAGTTCGCGGGCTCCTCAGTTTATGCGAGGTTGCGCTTACAGATGTTGGTTACATGCTGATGGCTACTCACACTGATCGTCAAGCAGAGCATATCAAGCTTTTAAGGAAGCTCGGTGTTGATCAGCCGCAAAAAGAGCTGTCAACCGAGCAGTACCCGGAGGCTCTGAGGGACAACAGACGCTACGACTATATAAAACATATCAGGGGAGCTGTAGCTTGTGCAAAATCATGGGGTTGGAGCATGATTATTACAGCAACTATCCTTCTTACTATAGGTCTCCCCTTCATACTTGCCGGTTAGTTCCCTGTCGGGTGCTTTCTCTCACCCCTCTTGACTCCTAAACGGCCACCAGCGGCGGCGGCGCTTCGGTGCGGGAAGAGCAAGCTGTAATCTCTCCGCCAAGTCTCGCCAATGGTCACGGTCTCGCTTAAGCTCATCTAGCATCTCACGCAACAGAGCGTTCTCTCTAGCAACCGCATCAACTGAGGGGTTTGACGTGCTTCCTGACGTGGTTCGACGTAGTGGTGTGGTGCTATTGTCCTCTAGCTCTTGTCGAATCCGTGACGCAGCTTGACGTATGCTGGTTGACGTGGATTGCCGTAACTCCTCCAAACGACGGAGAATCGCGAGGCTCTCTCCGTTAAATAGGATGCGATTATTCTCCCCTTGACGTAGGTGTGCGTCAAGCACCCCATCAAGCGCGTCAACTCGCAGGCGAACTCCCCGAACGGATACCCCTAAAACCCTAGCCACATCTTCGATTGTCGTGCTCATAACGTGCTTAACGTAAAGCACGGGAAGCAGAGAAACCACGTCCCGCGTCCCTGTGTCAGTGGACGGTCGTCACCCGTACACTTGACTCCATCGGGACAGAGTGCTATGGTGGGATGAACGTTACATTCAAGAGGGGGTGCATTAATCCGGGATAGGGTGAGAACTACCACCTGAGAAAGAAAAAACTCGACGTTGCAGCGTCGAGTCTGGATACCGCTATGAGCGGAGTGCTAACCAACTCTACTATAGCGTCCAGGGGGGTTGTTGTCAAGAGGCACCCCTTGGACGAAGCAAAGAAAACCCAGTCCCTATTAGGGTCTAACACCGTTTTTCGCTCTTGCCGTCCCGACGTTCTCTCGAAGATGCCTCTTAGCTGCAACCTCACGTTCGACTTGCTCCGGAGCATGATCGACCAGAGAGGCCAAGCACGGGCTTCCGTGCGCTACCTCGCAGATGTGTCCCACCTCTCCCCTAAGACCGTTTGGCGCGCCCTACGCCGCCTGAGAGGGGCGAATCTGATCAGTGTGGCGGCTGCTAGCCATGGAACCCGAGCAACCGCGTGGCAACTGCGTTGGAGAAGCCCTCTTTGCAGTTTTCCACAGCTTAGTGTTTCCCCTGCGCCTATAAGGTGTAACCCAGAGAAAGAAGACTTTAACCCTAAAGGGACAGTGTCTTCTATCGATCAACAACCCAAGCCGTCCAAACGCGCACTGGCGTGGGCAGCGGCTCAGGTGCGCAACGAACTGACCGAGTACTACATCAGCCGATCTCGCAGGCAGTACATCGTCACGGGAATCACCGCAAGCCTATGGCGCAAGATGAAGCAAGGTGAGGTTCACGCTGGACCTGAACTCGGAGCGGTTGTTTCCGATCTGATCGCCTGGCTTCGTGACGCCCGTGGCGTTAGCGAGGACCTGCGCTCGTGGTGCAGTTGGGCCGGCTGGGCAGTTCGAGGGGTGCTGGAGGACCGGCGCCGGGCCGAGACAGAGCGGATTGCAAGCGAGCGGTTGATCGAGCAGATCCGCCAGGAGAGGGAAGACGCGAAAGGCGGTTTGCAGCGCTTCCTCTCTGAGGCGGGGGTGGGAAGCTTGAGCGCGTACATCCAGGCGTTGGGACTCCGAGAGGCGCATGCAGAGGTGAGTCTGGTTGACAATGTCAATTCACGCCACACGGTCCAGACCTGGCACTCGTAAGCCGGGTGGACCGTCCACTCGATCCTCTCCGAGAGGCAAACCGCCGAAGAGGAGAGGCAACGGTCGGAAGCGCTAATCGCCACTATCCGCAAGCAGAGGGAAGAAGTCAAGAGGGAAGTTGCATTGTTGCGCTACGGGGTGTATTATTAATACGCTACAAGGAGTGAAAAGGAGGTTGAGCCATGCCGGAAGAGTTGACGGTGAGGGATGCGGCCCTCTTATTAGGGGTTTATCCAGAAACGGTCCGTAGACGGATTCGGAAAGGTCGATTGCCTGCTACCTTAAGAGGAGGAAGGAAGGAAGGTTACCGCATCGCGATCGCCGATCTCAAACCGCTCTTCGGAAAGCTTGCCGAAAAAGAGAGACAGCGCGAGGAGGCAATGCTTCAGCAGGGTGTACCGATACCTTGTGAGTTTGTCGAAAGTGCCGCCCCACTCAGGATCGACGGCGGGGAATCCTTGCCCTACCCGCCGCTACCAGGAGGCCCTTTCGCAAGCAACGAGGAGCTTTTCGACTACGTGGACACTTGCGCGAACTTAGCAAACGTCGCGCTCAAGGAACTGCGGGACAGACTAAACAACCAAAAGGAGAAAAAAGGAGAAAAGGATGATCAGGGGTGATGACAGGGGCTGTGCGACTGTGGGAAGTCATCCGGTTCGTGTTGTCAACTCCAAGTTCGACAACCGGAAATCAACGGTTCTTTGCGGGGCTACCGGTCAAAAAGCCTCCAGTCACCTGGGCAAATGTGCGATGCGAAACTGCCTCAATACGACGGAAGGCCAGCCTCATAACCCCAGGCCCGGGGGCAGTCCCGGATGTTTCGAGAGCCTGCCTCCCATAAACGGGTTTTGTGCTGCAAAGCCTAGCCTAGAGAAGCGAGAGAATCAGCTTCTCGCGTCGGCCGATCACAAGGCCCTCCATGGCGTAGTGGTTAGGGTAGCGAGCGGCTCCTGCGATAGTGGAGTGCCCGATAAGTGCCTTGCCATCGATACCAAGTCTCTCGACTACGGGCAAAATTTTGCCGCTTCTCTTCAAACACCCTTCTTAACTACATCCCACAACCTCTGAGAATCGGAAAGGCGGCGGGACTAGCTAGATAGCACATCCGGGGTTGGGGTTGGTCTGTCTAAAAGGAGTGCCCGATGGAACTGTTGAGGTGAGTGGTGGCACGGATTAACGCGGCAATTGAGTCCGAAGAGGAGTACGTTGAAATCGCCAAGGCGCGGTTGGAATACTGGACGAAGCAGCCAAAGCAGTTGGAGCTGGTTTCAGGCCTGAGGAGTGAAGATGTCGGGCGAAAGTAAGACTAGTCAACGCAGGTTGAAGGCTCGTGACCGTTGGGAGGCAGCCCTTGAGCTTAGGAAGAAGGGCCTGACCTTTGAGGCTATCGCAAGCTTGGGTATAGTGGTGCACCATCAGCTTACAAGGCAGTTATGACAGCGTTAAAGGATACGCTACGCGAACCAGCTCAGGAGTTACGCGACCTTGAGGCTGAGCGTCTGGACACAATGCAGGAAAGCATTTGGGAAAAGACAGGACCGGAAAAGATGGGTGCTATTGATCGGCTTCTTAGGATCATGGAACGCCGTGCAAAGCTGCTAGGCCTGGACGTTGCCAAGGACGCCGAGCCTCCTGTTATCGTAGGTCCACTAGTGATCGTACGTGGACCGGCAACTAAAGAAGAAGCAGAGAAGGCAGAAAAGGATAAGAGTGGTGCAAGATGACTAAAAAGCACGCGGGGGGTAGACCCCGCAAGTTCAAGGAAGTTGAGGCGATGCAAAAGCGGATCAAGGCGTACTTCGCCAAGTGCGACGCCCGGATAGTTTCCGAGATAGTGACCAAGGGCAGGGACAAGGTGCTCGTGAAGGTGCCGAAGCCCGAACCGTACACCGTCCAGGGGCTCGCCGTCTCCCTTGACCTTACGACTAAAGGATTGTTGGATTATACGAAGCGCGATGAGTTTCGTTCGACTATAAAAAACGCGCGCGCACGCATAGAGGCGAACAAGGTTGTGCATATGTTGGACGGTGATGGGTACGGGCCGGGGTACATCTTCGACCTCAAGAACAACTTCGGCTGGAAAGACAAGCAGGAAGTCGAGCACAGCGGTGAGATCAAGATGCCACTTGTTATCGTGCGTGGACCGGCGACCAAAGAGGAAGCGGAGCGATTGAGCAAGGAGAATAAGGGTTGACGGTAACGGTAAAAGAAGCAGTAACCACTGGGGCCGGGATAAGTGAGCAAGTGGCAAGTGATGGACTGAGGCGGCCGCTATTCCCCCAGAAAGCCCCAGCTTGTGAGAATGCCGTTCTCAAAGTAGAGATACCTCATAGAGTAGGTGGAGGATACGGGTGAATAGTATATCCATTGCTCATGCACACCCCATGATCCCACGGATCGGCTGACTGTCTTGGGTCGCCCCCAAGCCACCATTGCCTCCGCCTCCGTCATCCCAAGCCAGACAGAGCCATTTAAGAGGTCTTGGCATTGGGAATCACTGAGTTGAGGGAATGCTTCACAAACCATCTCCACAGTTATGGGCGCTACAGTTATGGGCGCTGGGGCCAGCTCACTAATCAATAACACAGCTAAACAGATGGTTACATAGATGCCAATTAGCGCATAAATACCGTCCATGTGATACATCATTCCTTCCTTACCATCCGTGTGTCTTTTGCCTTTAAACCAGTATATCAGAGAGTCGAAGGGAAGCCAAAAGCGGTGGTTAGAAGTGTGTACCCCTGCGAGTTTGCGAAGATCCTTTGCCGTGCTATAGCATGAGAGAAATGAACAAGCAAGTGGAAAAGTTCACGGTCCACTTGAATAAGGAAGCGCGTGCTCGTTTACGAACGGCTGCAGAAAATCGCCAGGGAGCAAAGGCGGTCCCTGTCCTTCATTGTCCTGGAAGCCGTCTACCGATACCTCGAATGCTATGGCGACAAGGATGATTCACGGATTGATTAGCCGTGGTTTCCTGTGTCCGACCAATCCTAAGCCCCCCTTAAAGCGTCTTAAATAATAGGCTAGCCGGTGTGTTTTCTACCAAAGGGCCGTCGCTGTAGCTGTCTCCAGCATTTCCTCCAAGTCGTCTTGCAACTCCCACAGGAAGTCCAATCCCGAAGTCTCCTCTATCTCATCGACGCTACGCAGGAATATCTCGATTGGTTCCCCATAAGTAGCTTCTTGGGGGACGATGAATGCTAAAACGCGGACGCATTCGGCAACCTCATCGACGATGATCTTGTAAAACTTCTCGGGGATCTCCACTGGCTTTTGAGACAGGCTAGCGTGTTCAGCATCCTTTTCCAGGTATTGATACCCATTAGAGTCATCGAAGATAGGGCCTGCGATGACCCACAGCTCGCCAAACTTACCCATGTTGCCTCTGACCCAGTCCTCAATGTCTCCCCAAGGGCCATCGTTCATGGCATGTAGCTGAGGGCACACGTTGCTCATGAGGAACGTTTGGCGTTGGGCTTCATCCGTCTCATCGTTGTAGCAGTGGGCGATGGCGGAGTTTGGTGCCATGTGTCCTCGGTCGTAGCCGGTCCATTTGTAGTCGTCTGTAGTGACTTGCGTTTTTGTGCGACAGTCAGACTTCCAGGGCTTTCCACCAACCGCTGTTGAGAAATCCGCACTACAGACTCGATAGTAAACCCATAATGGGTCCATCCGAATATCTGAGTATCCAACGACGAAGCCCTCATTTAGTAGAACGATGATCTCGTCGTCAAGCTCATCTGACCGGGGTAACCCCGCGTAAGTCGAACTCCAGTAGTCCTTGCAGCTCTCTTCTCCAAAGGCTGCAAGTGCAACCAACGCCAGGACTACCCCGCACGTTGTGATCTTCACCCATTGAGTCATAACCCCTCCTATCCCTTTGCTTCCTCCCGCTTGAGATACTGAAGGATCGCCTCGACCACTAGGTAGTTGATCGAGCATTCCCTCTTGTCGGCGAGCTTCCTCAGACGCTCGACGGGCCGCTCTGCCTGCTTCTTCTGTGGGATACGGATTCCAAACGCGTCCAGGGTCTCCTTCTTAGTCATCCGTTACCCCCTTATCACTGTGATTGTGTCATATTGTATAATACAACGTGAGAGAAAAGGCGTCAAACCTTGGCTTTAGGTTCCGTTCACTGAGCCAGGCATCAACAGTGCTTAAAATGTAAAGGAGGTAGCGAAGATGTTGAAGCGAGTAGTTGTGGCGTTGTTGCTTGTGGCGCTTCTAACTGTGGGGGCTGCTTTCAGTGGCAGCCAGTCCGAGGAGGCTATAACCCCAGAAGAGTTTGCAGCGTTCTTCCAGGTCTGCTGTAGGCCATCTGTGATTACAGAAGATCATCTGCCCTATATTGACGAGCTCGCAGTGTTTGGGCCAGAGACGATGGAAGCCCTGGAAGAAGCTGTTCCTATTACGACCGTAGAGGAGCTGAAGGCCGTTGTAGGGCCTAAGAGAAGATTTATCCTTCAAGTGCTCTTCGATCTAAGTGCTGTAACCGAGCCATCTGAGACTGACCTAGAGGAAGTAACCGCGAAGGTTGAAGCCCTCGGAACCCAGCTACAGGAGCTGTTAAGGGCGATAGATGATCTTGAGGACGATATAGAGGATCTGGAAGACGAGCTCTATGAACTCGGGGACCGGGTAGAACAATTGGAGCTGCAAGCTGAGTCCGGGGAGTAGTCAGCCAACGTGCCTCTCTTCTCTACACAGCCTTTGAGCAGCCACGATAGGAGGACTCGCCGTCTTTCTCGATCTGACTATGGAAGGCTTGCGTGAATATGGAAGGCGCGAGGAGTTTTTATCGACTATAAAAAAACGCGCGCGCGTACGTATTGAAGCGAACAAGGTTACCCACATGCTCGATGGCGGAGGTTGGTAGATGCTAGTGGTGTGGGAGACGCTGCATGGATGATGCACAAAGGCCGTGTCACCTGCTTTTCAAGAGGTAGAGTTACCAGGCTCAACCTCATGGAAGCCATTCACGGGTCTCTCATTCGACGATTATGGGGGCAAAAGAGCCCAAAGAGCCGGATCCGGCCGCCCGATCGAGCCAGGCCCCCTTAAAGCGCCTTAGGGGTTGCTTTCACTCTAGCGGGGATCTGCGGTTATACTAAGAGCGAGGTGGGAACATGGCGGGAGAAGAGTGGAAAAACAAGCTCTACTTCGGTGACAACCTAGCCATTCTCCGTGAACACATTTCCGATGAAAGTGTTGATCTCATCTACCTCGATCCACCATTCAACAGCAAGGCGACATACAACGTCCTTTTCCAGGAGAAGAATGGAACCCAGTCAGCAGCACAAATAACGGCGTTTGAGGACACCTGGCACTGGGGCATTGAATCGGAAGCCGTCTACCACGAGGTCGTCACTACCGGAGGCAAGCTGGCAGATCTACTAGGGGCTCTCCGGCAGTTCCTTGGTACGAACGACATGATGGCCTACCTGACGATGATGGCCATCCGCCTCGTCGAACTCCGCCGTGCCTTGAAGGATACCGGCAGCATCTACCTCCACTGCGATCCGACGGCGAGCCACTACCTAAAGCTGTTGATGGACGCGGTGTTTGGGGCTGAGCATTTCCGAAATGAGATCATTTGGAAGCGGACGACGGCGAGTAGCAGTAAGGCACGCGCACGCCGGTTCGGGGCAGACCATGACGCCATGTTATTCTACGTGAAGTCGCCGGCGTACGACTTTCACCCGGTCTACATGGAATACCCGGAGGCAGAGGTCGCCAAGCGTTTTCGTCGCTCAGATGAACGGGGTCGCTACAAGGATGCGGAGTTGGCGACGTACTCCCAAGAGACGCTGCAACGCCTAAAGGACGAGAATCGCCTCATCATCACCCCCGGCGGGAAGTACCGCTACAAGATATACCTGGACGAGATACCGGGAGTACCTACGGACAGTGTCTGGACGGACATCCCGCCTATCAACTCCATGGCTCGCGAGCGCCTTGGCTACCCAACCCAGAAGCCCGAGGCCCTGCTTGAGCGCATCATCAATGCCAGCAGCAACGAGGGCGACGTTGTCCTAGACTCCTTCTGCGGTTGTGGGACCACCCTAACCGTCGCTGAACGACTTCACAGGCGGTGGATCGGGATAGACATTACCCATCTTGCAGTCACGTTGATGAAACATCGCTTACACGACACATTCGGTGACGACCTCTCGCCTTACGAAGTCATCGGTGATCCCAAGGATCTGACTAGTGCTAGAGCCTTAGCGGAGGAAAACCGCTACCAATTCGAGTGGTGGGCGTTGGGGCTTGTAGACGCCCACCCTGCTCAGGACAAGAAGAAAGGGGCGGACAAGGGTGTCGACGGACTGATCTATTTCATCGACAACGCCGAAGGAAAGCTGAAGAGAATCCTCGTGCAAGTCAAGAGTGGCCATGTCACGAGGCCCCAAGTCAGCGACCTTTGCCATGCTGTGGATCGAGAGAACGCCGCGATCGGGCTTTTCATCACGCTGGAGAAGCCGACAAGGCCGATGATCGAAGAGGCTGCCACTGCGGGCTTCTATGAGGCCAAGGAGCTAGGCAAGAAGTATCCCCGTCTACAAATTCTCACCATCGAAGAACTGCTTAACGGCAAGCAACCCGAGTACCCCCGTGGCGCTGGACGTCTCACTTATAAGCAGGCCCGACGGAGGCGCAAGAACCCCCAAATACAGCCTTCCCTACTGGACGAGTAGCCCTGATCGAACAAGATTGTGAAACGAGGCTGTGTTCGCCCCAGGAGAGACCACCAGGTGAAGCCGGCGGGGTATGGCACTAGAGGCTTGATCCTCCCCTTTCCCCTACCTACCTCTCTCCTCCGGAGGGCATTGGCGGGCCTCTGAGAGGATCGTTCTCTTGTCCGAGGTCCTCCGAGGTCCTCAGTTGTGAAAAACACCCGTTTAGATCCGTGACCCCTTTTTTCGACCCTCCGATCAACCCTGGGCCTTCCTGGTAGCCTCCGAGGGATCGGCCTGGTTGGTCGTATCCCCCCGGTTGACAGCGTGTCTCTCCCTTAATGGCCTAGAATGACCTGATTCACACGAAACTCTACTAACTTGCGTAGTGCGACTGAGGCCGCTTCCTCTTGACAAGGTTCCCTCGACTCGCTATAATGAGTGATATAGGTCGTACAATACACAAAGTGCGGCCCCGAAATCAAAGGAGGAGACATGGCAAAAGCGAAGAAACTGCCTACAGTTCTAACAGGGGAGGAGCAAACGCGGCTCCTCTCGCAACCGACCCCCCGCTATCCGACCGGCGAGCGCAACCGGACGTTGCTCCGCCTGATGCTTAACACCGGCTTGAGGCTTGCGGAGGTGACGGCCCTCAAGTGGCGGGATCTCGATCTCACCACGGGCAAGCTGATGGTTCGCCTGGGCAAGGGTGCGAAGGATCGGGCGCTGTGGGTAGCGGAGGCCGATATCGACCGTCTGAGAAGCTGGAGGGAGCGCCAAGCGGCGGTATGTGGCGAGTGCGAGCACGTCTTTACCACCCTGCAAGGGCGGCCCCTGGGTCACCGCTACGTTCAGAGGATGGTGAGACGGTACGCAAGGAAGGCCGGTATCGCAAAAAACGTCACGCCTCACACGCTTAGACACACGTTCGCTACGGACCTCTACCGTGAAACAAGCAAGATCCGCCTGGTTCAGAAAGTGCTAGGACACTCCGACCTCTCGACTACGATGATCTATACGCACATTCATGATCCGGAAGTGGAGGAGGCCCTTAAATCCTTTCGCCAAGCGACGGCGGTAGCG
>Ga0315543_1004743_pt1 | contig 11105 bp, 7 predicted proteins | sample SalMarSW160210MG_2_FD_203098 | JGI IMG/M metagenome (GOLD analysis project Ga0315543, IMG submission 203098) | Salt marsh sediment microbial communities from the Plum Island Ecosystem LTER, Massachusetts, United States - Salt Marsh Sediment SW1601-210 ...
GTAGGAATGCTACCATCCAGGTATTGTTTCCGGGTGATGTGAACTTCGCCCACAATATTCAATTTTGAAAGCAGGGAAAGCTCAAGGGCAATATCAAGGGCTTCTTTATTGATTGTAAAAGGAGGTGTATCGTCTACTTCATATGTACAGGCAGTTCGGTTATGAATCCGATAGACGATCTCCTTTTTGGTCTTGAATTCCATCAGGGCAGTACCATCATATTCGCCCAATTCACTCAAAGTAGGTCTCATGTGCCGGATCAGTTCGGCATTGTAATCTTCATTGTCGTGGTAGATTCCCGCGGGACAATGGCAGAACAATTTTTCACTGGTTTTCAGCTGTTGGTGGACTTCCAGGCCCGATTTGAATCCAATTCGCTCGTAATCATCAACAGTAGCTTTCTCCCGGGGCACAAAGCCAATAGCTTTTTTTGTTTTCTGGTAGTTTTTCAGGGGATTGAATCGCTTTGCCATTCCGGGAAAATTTAAGTGCTACAAGATAATTTTGTTTTGTCAGATTACAAAGTGGGTTATTAATCGAACCGAATGGTTTTTACCGGGGTAATCCTCGAGATCAGGTAGGATGGAAGCAAGAGCATGATCAGGATTAAAACCATGGTTCCGGCATTAAGAAGCAGGATGTTCAGGAAACTAAAATTAATTGGCACGCTGGAAAGATAATAGGTAGAAGGATCAAGTTTTAACAGTTCAAATTGATCCTGTAGCAGACACAGACCGATGCCAATGGTGTTACCCCAAAATAAACCCCTTGCTATGATAAAGCCGGATTTGTAAAGAAATATCTTTCGTAAACTCCAGTTGCGTGTACCGATGGATTTTAATATTCCGATCATATTCGTACGTTCCAGGATCAGGATCAATAAACCGGAGATCATATTAAATCCGGCTACCAGCAACATAAGTACAAGGATGATCCAGACGTTCAGGTCTTGCAGGTTTAACCAGTCGAATATCTGGGGGTATTTCTGAATGATGTTCCGCACCTTCAATCTTGATCCTTCTTCATCCAATTCAAATCCCACTGTTTGTATGACGTCAAGGGTTGCCGGGAAGAGTTCTCTGAAGTCGTGAATTTCAACTTCAAAACCGCTCACCTGGTCTTCATTCCAGTTATTTAATCGTTGAATATGCTTGATATCAACAAGGACATAGATCATATCCAGTTCTTCCAGATTTGTTTCATAAATGCCTGAAATGGTAAATTTTCGGGCACGAGGTGGATCCTGGACAAAGTACATGGAGAAGGAGTCTTCGACATTCAGTTTCAGAAGATCGGCCAGGGATTTGGATATCAAAACCTGGTTGGTACTGCCGGTATCGGTGAAATGGAAAATGGTTCCTTCAACCAGGCTGTTTTGAAAGAATGTCCAGTCAAAATCACTTCCAATTCCTTTTAAGACGACACCCTGAATCTCTGTATCTGTTTTAATGATCCCGGCTTTAATGGCAAACACCTGGATGTGCTTGACCCATGGGGATGCAATCAGTTCGGGCATGAATTCCTGATTCTTCTTAACCGGAACGGTTTCATAGGAGATATTGGTATCGTAATTCAGGATCTGTATGTGTGATTCAAATCCCACCACCTTATTGCGAACCTCATTTTTAAAACCGGTGGTAATGGCAACAGCAACAATCATCACAGCAAGGCCAAGTGCTATTCCAATGACCGATATCGCTACAATAGGCCTCGAAATCCTGGATGTGCTGTCTTTTTCAAAGACCAGTCTTTTCGCTATAAATAGTTCGTGGTTCAACAGATTGAAGATGATTTGCACACAAAGGTAGAAAAATAAATAGACTCATTTTTTCATTTGTACTCATTCAGCTGTAAGGGATTTCCATTTTTTACTATTTTAGCAGCCGGCTAAATCATAAATAGTAATTTGATGGTATATCGTAAAATAAGAATCTTCAGCAGCATTGTCCTGCTTCTTTTCCCTCCCCTGACTACATTTGTTCATTCGCAGAATCCCATACGGTGTGGAGCTGAAAGAACAGAACTTTATTTACCCCTGTTAACCGGGAAGAATGTAGGTGTGGTTGCAAACCATACTTCACTGATTAACAACACCCATCTGGTTGATAGCCTGATCGATCTGGGAATTCATGTTGTCAGGATATTCTCTCCGGAACATGGTTACCGGGGAACAGCCGGCCCGGGTACAGTATTGGAAAATGGGAAGGATCAGAAAACCGGAATAGAGGTCATATCGCTTTATGGAAACCATCGAAGACCAACAAGCGATGATTTAAAAGGGATGGATATGGTTCTTTTTGATATTCAGGATGTAGGTGTCAGGCATTATACCTACATCTCTACGATGACGTATATGATGGAAGCGTGTGCTGCGGATAGTGTTCCATTCCTTATTCTTGACCGACCTAATCCGAATGGATTTTATGTTGATGGCCCTGTAAATGATCCCCAATACAGCTCTTTTATTGGATTACATGAAGTACCGGTTGTATATGGTATGACAATGGCTGAATATGCACAGATGGTTAATGGAGAAGGGTGGTTGAACAACGGGCTCACCTGTGATCTGAATTGTATCCCATGTGAAAACTGGGATCATTGTAAATTTTATGAGTTACCGGCAGCTCCATCACCAAACCTGTCCAATATGCTATCCATCTACCTCTATCCCTCCCTGGTATTTTTTGAACGAACCGTAATGACAGTCGGTTGGGGAACGGACTTCCCGTTTCAGGTTTATGGTCATCCGGAATATCCGGAGTCGGGTTTCTCCTTTACGCCAGAGGACCGTCCTGAAGCAGGGAGTAACCTGAAATTCGCAGGAACGACCTGCAATGGTGTCGATTTAAGGGAAATGGAACTCGATTTCTTCCGGAACAACCGGGCTATCGTGTTATACTGGCTGATTGATGCTTACCAGCAATTGGGATCTGCGGAAGATTTCTTTATTGATTACTTTGATGACAGGGCGGGAACAACCCGACTACGAGAGCAAATAACCGAAGGATATGATGCGATTACCTTAGCAGCAAGCTGGAAAGATGACCTGAATGAATTTAAAACAATTCGGAAAAAGTACCTCCTGTACCGGGATTTTGAATGATTTTCCACAACGGAATCTCCTGGCAGAGCATGTATCCCCGTGTCATGACGGCTCCTTGAGTGAACTCTTTGCAATCACCATCATGCAGAATTTTTGATTCAATTTTACAAAATCTTTTGAGTTTTAGTCGCTTATAATGAGTTATTTAGCACAAAACAACTAAAAAAATAGTGAAAATATTAGAAAAATAGTTGGAAAACTAAAAATATAGTTTTATATTTGTTATATGATAACACTTACAAAGGCTGAAGAGCAGATCATGCATATCATCTGGGAGCTGGACAGGGTTCTGGTCAGGGATATTCTGGAGCAATTACCGGAACCCAAGCCGGCTTACAATACTGTTTCAACCGTAGTCAGGGTATTGGAGAAGAAGGGATTTGTGGACCACAAGTCGTATGGAACAACGTATGAATATTTTCCTCAAATTTCCAAGGAGGAGTATACGCGGTTTCATTTCCGGGAATTCCTTTCCAAGTATTTTGACAATTCCTTTCCTCAAATGGCTTCTTTTTTTGCTAAAGAGCACAACATTGGCATTGAAGACCTTGAGGAAATAGTAAAAGAGATTGAAAGGGAACTGGAGAAAAAAGAAGGAAGCTCGTGATGGAATTTTATCCATACCTCATCAAGTCGGCGTTTGCCCTATCGGTATTTTATATTGCCTACTGGACTCTTCTGAAGAAGGAGACATTTTTCAGATTCAACAGGATTTATTTTCTCGGTACGATTCTCCTGGTCGGCATTCTTCCATTAGTAAATCTGGGATTTAATGGAATTACAGAAACCGGCTCTCCTGCCCGTGCAATCAATTCAGGTTATCATTACATACAGAATGCTATTCTGTTGAATGCTTCTGAGGATCAGATAACCGGGGGTGGGGAGTTTAATCTCCGTGAGTTTATTCTCACGGTATACTGGACCGGTGTTCTATTGTTATGTCTGCGGTTGTTTTATCAAACCGGGCATGTTATTTTATTAATAACCAGAAGCAGGATCGAGTCCATTGAAGGAATTAAGGTTATCCCAAATGGTCGCTTTTCCGTTCCTTTTTCATTTCTTTCCTATATTTTTTTACCAAACCAGCTGTTTAATGAATCCAATGTCAAAGCCATTATTGCACATGAGAAAGAACACATCAAACAGGGACATTGGGCAGACCTGTTACTGCTGGAAATCGTAACTATAATACAGTGGTTTAATCCGTTTGTATGGTTTTTCCGCTGGTCGTTAAAAGAGGTTCATGAGTTTCTTGCTGACCAGGGAACCATTCGACAGGGAATTTCCAAACCGGTTTATTTAAACCTTCTTTTGGAATATGTTTTAGGTACACCCGGGATTGGACTCACTCATTCGTTTAATTATTCACTCAGTAAAAGAAGGATTCACATGATGAAAAAAGAGAAATCACCCAATCGCAGGAAGTTAAGGATATTCATCCTTCTTCCAATAATCATTATTTTATCCATGGCCTTCTCCACTTCGGTTCATGATATGAGTTCGACGTTGTTTGAAACACTGAATATTCAGGAATCGGGGATTAAGATTGAAGGAAAGATCATCGCTAAAGATACCGGTTTGCCACTGGCAGGTGCACACGTTATTATTAAAGGCACAACAAAGGGAACAACCTCGGATGAGCAGGGTAAATTTCAGATTGAAGTTCCAAGCAAAAAGGATGTCTTAATGATATCGTATGTGGGATATGAGACGATAGCCCTCCTTGTTGAAAAGGGGAATTATGATGAGATCAAGATGGAGCGCACCTCATACGAAATTGATATGGATGAAGATCTGGACATCGATGCAACCGTAGACGTTACTGTTGATGTTGAGGAGGTTGAGGAAGTCCTGGAAGCCATTGAAGTTGAGGTAGCGGAAGTTGAAATTGCTGACGAAGCGGTTGATGTTGAAATAGAGAACAGCCTAGTCGAGATTAATGAAGTGGCTGAGGTAGAAGAAGTCGCTGAAGTAGACACTGATATAAAGGTCTTTTATGTTGTCGAAGATCTACCCACTTTCCCGGGTGGCAAAGCTGCTCTGGCGAAATTCATTTCCAAGAGTATAAAGTATCCTGAAGATGCACTAAATGCAGGCAAATCTGGTACTGTATATGTTAATATCAGAATTAATGAAAAGGGTGAGATAGAGGAGGCTAAGGTGAAAAAATCGGTGTTTCCATCATTGGATAAGGAAGCTTTGCGAGTCGTAAAAGCAATGCCTAATTGGAATCCAGGTAAGCAGGATGGTAAGCCTGTGAGTTGTGATATAGACTTACCGATTGAGTTCTGGCTGAAGTAGATAATGGATAGTAGGTCTTGTTACCACTGCTAACCTGCCTGACAGGACCGATTTTATGAAACCTAATTCATTATACGCGGAATCGAATTAACCTTCCGAGAAATAATACTTGAAATTGATGTACAATCTGCCAACACGAGATTTGTTCAACAGTCGTGTTGACGATATAAGAATAACTTCAAATGAGAATCATTTACATCATTTTAATAGCCACTTTTTCTAATGGTTTTTTATTACAAGCGCAGGATCAAACCATAGTTCTAACAAAATCAGAAAAAGAACAAGTTGTTGAAAGAATTTGTATACTACTACAGCGATTTTACGTTGTGCCTGATGTTGCACTTCAAATGGAAGAACATATTACCCTAAAACTCGCAGAGGGAGCATTTAAAAGAATCGCGGACAAAGTAGAATTTATAGATATTTTAAATAATGAATTACATTCTATTTGTCCCGATAAACATTTAGGGATATATCTTGGCCCTAATCCTGATGAACAAACTGATGATGACCGGAACTTACAAAGGATTATTAATCAGTTTGATGATCAAAAAAACAACTATGGTATTAGTAAAGTCGAGATTATGGAGGGCAATGTTGGTTATCTAAAAATCAACTCAGTAATGTTTTCGAAAGAAGCAATGGAAATTTTATCATCGGCTATGCAATTTCTATCAAATACGAATGCAATCATTTTTGACTTGAGGGAGAACCGGGGTGGCGATCCTGATTATATGGCATATTTGTTCAGTTACTTTTTTGAAAAGCCGATTCACATCAATGATATTTATTGGAGGGACAGGGATCGTACGGATGAGTTCTGGACGCATGATTCTATTCCTGGAAAGAAGATGGTTGATCTTCCTTTATATGTTTTAATCAGCAGCAAGACATTTTCCGGAGCTGAAGAATTTGCGTATGATTTACAGGCTTTAAATCGTGCCACAATTATAGGAGAAGTATCTGCTGGTGGGGCAAACCCTGCTTCAACCTGGGTTGTATACAATGATATAAGAATATCTATTCCTTTTGGACGGGCGATTAATCCGATTACTGGCACCAATTGGGAAGGAACAGGTGTAAAACCAGATATTGAAACTTCAGCTATTATGGCCCTTGAAGTCGCAATTGAATATGCAAAAAAATCTGCAGAAGATTATTATGCACTAAGAAAGAGTAATTTAATCACTAATTATAACAAGTTGAAAAGTGATTTGGTAAAAGCTGAAAAACTTATTAATGAATATAGTTTTGAAGAGGCTGAAGAAATAATCATTACCAGTCTAATGAAAGCTATTGAATTAGAGTTAATGAATCAATCTGCAATAAATCGATTGGGTTATGATTATCTTGATCAAGAAAAGAATCAACTGGCAATAGCAATTTTTAAAACGAATGTGATATCATATCCTGAATCTGCCGATGTGTATGACAGCCTGGGTGAAGCCTATCTGGAAAACGGGGAAAAGCAATTGGCAGTTTTAAATTATAAAAAAGTCCTTGAGATTGATCCTAATTATCCATCAGCAATCAGAGCACTGAAAGAAATTGAGAAATAATCTTTGATCAGCTGATGGTTAAGAATTAGATTTAGACTATTTTGCCCGGGTAAGCTTTCAGACCTTCCTCAAGGCATTTCATCGCATTTTTCAGGTCTTCTATTTTAAGAACATAAGCGATACGGACTTCTTGCTTTCCGAGGCCAGGGGTGGCATAGAAGCCTGAAGCTGGGGCCATCATAACGGTGGCGTTGTTGTACTCGAAATCACTGAGTAACCACTGGCAAAATTTATCGGTATCATCCACAGGAAGGTGAGTGATGGTGTAGAATGCACCTTTTGGTTTGGGGCATATAACTCCTTCCATTTTGTTGAGTGCATCGACCATATAATTTCTCCGGTTAATGTATTCATTATACACCTCTTTAAAATAGATGGGAGGTGTATCGACCGCTGCTTCACCGGCGATCTGTCCAAGGGATGGTGGGCTCAATCTTGCCTGGGCAAATTTAAGTGCGGTTTCAATGATCTGCCTGTTTCTGGTTACCAGCGCTCCGATTCTGACACCACATGAGCTATACCGTTTTGATACGGAATCCGTCATCACGACATGTTCATCGATTCCCTCCAGGCACATGGCAGAATAGTGTTTCAGCCCGTCGTAACAAAACTCACGGTAGACCTCATCGGAAAAAAGGTAGAGATCATGTTTTTTTACGATATCCCTCAGTTGCAGCATCTCCTCCTTAGAGTAAAGGTATCCGGTCGGGTTGTTCGGGCTGCAGATGATAATTCCTTTTGTTTTGGGTCCGATCAGTTTTTCAAACTCCTCAATCGGGGGAAGGGCAAAACCATTTTCGATCGCAGCAGTAATGGGTTTAATGACCACTCCTGCGGCTGTGGCAAATCCATTATAATTGGCATAGAATGGTTCAGAGATCATAATCTCTTCACCCGGGTTGAAGCAGGTCATCATGGAGAAAAGGATGGCTTCCGATCCTCCGGTTGTGATCAGCAGGTCGGTATGGTCTATCCGGATTCCTATCCGCTGGTAATATCCAGCCAGTTTTCTCCGATAGGATTCATTCCCTGCGGAATGGCTGTATGCAATGACTTTCAGGTCGATATTCCGGATTGCGTTCATCGCCACTTCAGGGGTTGGAATGTCGGGTTGTCCGATATTCAGGTGGTATACTTTTCTCCCTTTTTTCTTTGCTTCTTCTGCAAAAGGAACAAGCTTCCGGATTGGTGAGGCGGGCATCTTCATACCCTTAGTTGAGATTTGTGGCATGGTACTGGATGATAAAAATTCTGTTTTTACTTTTATGGGAATTTCCCTTTGCGGTACACAAATTTACATTTTATTGTTGAAAAGCGGGAACATTTGCCGGAATTCTGCGCCATTAATACATGGAAACAATATCCCAGACGAATGCCCGGACACCGACATTCCGATTGATCTTATCAATTTTACGGATTTTATCCAGCAGGTCATTCACTTTTTCATCGTTCACTATGGTAAGGGAAGCACAATTTTGCTCAGGCCAGGTATGGGTATTCATGTGCGGATCGCCCGTATCACTTCCCTTTCCTGCGAGGTTATGCCATCGTGTAAATCCACGTATTTCGAGCTGGTCAAGTACATACTCCACTTTTTCCGTATGGGCCTGGTTATAAACTATAAATACTGCTTTCATGTTTTTTTATTTTTTATCTGATCGTTCCGATATTCGGGATCACGCATTCAGGTATGCATAGTCGTTTTCATTTTTTCTCCGTTCGCTTTTCCGCATGAATAACTGGTATACTACAGGAACCAGGATGAGTGTAACCATTGTGGAAAAGATCAGCCCCCCGATTACTGAAATGCCCATGGGGCTCCAGATTTCCGATCCTTCCCCACGGCTTAGTGCGAGGGGCAACATGCCCAGGATGGTGGTCAGGGTGGTCATCAGGACCGGTCTCAGCCTGGATCTTCCGGAGAGGATGATTGCCTCCTTCAGTTCAAATCCCCTGTCGCGCATCAGGTTAATGTAATCCACCAGCACGATGGCGTTCTTTACCACGATACCCACAAGCATAACACCCCCCACCATTGAAATTGTGCTTAAGGTGGTGTTTGTGAGAAACAGGGCGATCATAACACCCGAGAAGGCAAACGGTATGGAGAACATGATAATAAGGGGCATTTTCAGCGATTCGAACTGTGCGGCCATAACGATATAAACAAGAATCAGTCCCACGACGAGCAGCATACCCAGATCCATCATGGATTCTTTCATGTCCTCAACGGCTCCTCCCGTTTCGATCAAAACATCCGGAGGAATATCCGTTGCATCGATTGTCTGCTGAATCTCAGCAGCAATTTTATTCAGGGATACTTTGTATGGAGTAACGGATACGGTAACGATCCGCTGCCTCCGTTTGTGATCGATGTTTGGAGGAGACCAGTATTCATCGATATCGGCAATTTCCGCCAACCGGATCTTGTTACCCCGTGGATCATTCAGCATAATATTCTCCAGGTCCGATAGTGAATTCCTGTAATCTTCTGTAAAGCGGACAACGATATCGTATTCATTTCCGCGTTCGCGGTATTTACTCATCAGGGCTCCCGACACCCGGTTTCTTACGGAGCTGGCCAGGGTATAGGTATTCAGTCCATATTGCGCCATTCTTTTCCGGTCGGGGATGATCTGAAATTCCGGTTTGGATGGTTTGCGGCTTACGGTAATGTCTCTTGCCCCTTGTAACAGGGCGATTTTGGCCGCAATGGAATCAGCAATCATATTGGTTTCCTCAAAATCATACCCGTAGATCTCAACTGTAATGTTATTGGTAGCCATTGATCCCATGCCTCCATTCGGTGTGACCGTATAGGTGATAATCTCTGGTATTTTATCCAGGTATTGGCGCAGGATTTCAGCAAGCTCCCAGACTGTTCGGGTGCGTTGTTCCATGGATGTCAGACCCATAGAGAAATTGATGATATGGGTCCCCGATTCCATAAAGATAGCAAAGATCCCACCCCGGTCATCGGCTCCGGTTGATGTGCTCATAATGTCCACTTCCGGAAGATTTTCAAAAATGAATGCATCAATCATTCGGGCAATCCGGATGCTTTCGTCCACCCGTATTCCTGTCTGCAGTTCGACGGTAACCGACAGGGTCCCCTGGTCTGCTTCCGGCATAAACTCGGTACCGACCACCGTTATCATGGCGAACGATCCGAAAAAGATCAGGAATGAGGTTATAATAACCATGGTTTTATGCCGGAGTGTCCAGGAGAGGGTTCTTTCATAGAATCGTTCGAAGGCTTCCAGGAACGGGTGAATGGTTCTATCGTAGCTTAACCGGGAAGTTTTTTCCCTGGGTTTCCTGAGCCTCAGTAATTTTGAGGTAAGCATGGGTGTGAGGCTGATGGCTGCTAAGGTAGATGTAACCACCGTGATGGATACAACCCATCCCAGCTGGCCAAACAATTCACCGGTCATTCCACCGGCAAGGGTCATTGGCATGAATACCGCCACGACGGTCAGGGTAGTTACGATCACCGCCAGCCAAACCTCATTGGTAGCATAGATTGCAGCCTCCCTGGGGCTGCTTCCGCGTTCTATATGTTTCGTAATATTCTCGAGCACCACGATTGCATCGTCAACCACCATGCCTATAGCAATCGAGAGGGAGGAGAGGGAAATAACGTTGATGGAATTGCCTGTAAAAAAGAGGTATATGAATGCTACGATCAGGGCTATCGGGATGGTCAGTACTACGATAAAAGTAGCTCTCCACCTGCCGAGGAAAAAGAGAACAACCAGCGTTACAAAGATCAGGGCAAACAGCAGGGTTTTGGAGAGGTTCCGGATTGAGTCGATGATGAAGTCTGATGTATCAAAGATGGGTTGGATGGTAACATCCGGAGGGAGTGTTTCCTGCAAAGCGGGAAGTTGTTTTTTGACCTTCCTGGCAATCTCGACGGTATTTGCCCCGGATTGTTTCTGGACAATAATTCGCAAACCGGTTTTGCCATTTATTTTTTCATCCAGGGTCATATCCCGGAGTGTATCCCTGACGGTAGCTACATCACGCAGGTATATTGTCTGCCCCTGTATGTTTGCCAGGACAATATCGCGGACCATATCGCTCCGGGTAAACTCACCCTGGATTCGAATGGGGTAGTCGAGCATTCCCATTTCGATGTG
>Ga0315543_1004744_pt1 | contig 11102 bp, 5 predicted proteins | sample SalMarSW160210MG_2_FD_203098 | JGI IMG/M metagenome (GOLD analysis project Ga0315543, IMG submission 203098) | Salt marsh sediment microbial communities from the Plum Island Ecosystem LTER, Massachusetts, United States - Salt Marsh Sediment SW1601-210 ...
GAATCAAAATGTCTTCGGCTCCGCCAGCAATTCCCACATCCAAAGCGATGAAGCCTCTGGCTTTTCCCATGACTTCAACAAAGAAGGGACGCTGTAAAGATTGACATGTATCCCTGATCTTATCTATCGCATCCAAAGCTGTATTTATGGCGGTGTCGAAGCCAATAGCATAGTCGGTACCATAGACATCGTTATCTATAGTGCCCGGAATACCAATCACCTTTACATTTCCAGCCTCGGCCAGGGCTGTTGCACCACGAAAGGTGCCATCCCCGCCTATAGTTATCAGTCCCTCGATGCCTTCCCTTTGCAGAATTTCGCTTGCTTTCCTTACGCCTTCCTCGGTCTTCATTTCCTCACAGCGAGCTGTTTCTAGGAAAGTGCCCCCGCGGTGGATAATATTTGCTACCGACCTAGGACCTAACATCACGAAGTCCTCTTCCAGTATGCCGCAATACCCTCGGCGAATTCCCACGACCTCCAGCCCGTTGCTAGCCCCATAGCGGACAATAGCCCTGATGCAGGCATTCATCCCTGGAGCGTCACCGCCGCTTGTTAAGACGCCAATCCTTTTCATAGTACTTTCCGATTTAGCTTCTATTCTACCATGAGCAGCGAAGTTATTTCACAGGACTTTGCAGAAAGCCCGCGGCACCCAAGTTGCCAGGGCCGAAAAAGCCCTCAATATTCTCAATGCCTGGCTCCCTGGCTCTCTTAAACCTTGTAGCTATCTCGATAATACACCAGCAAGTATAGCTCTCTAAGCAGGTCGGATTCGTTGTGCTTTATGATTTGCTGCAGGTAGTTGTCATCCCCTGTGTAAATGAATCTTTGCCATAGTAAAGGGACGTCTCTGCCGCTTATCACTGGTTCGTTAAAATAGTGCTCCGCGTGAGAAAACAGCTCATCCAATTTAGGCCACTTCAGGTAAAGTGCCTCGGCTTTTTCTTTCCAGGGCTGAAATAAATCTATCCCCTCTATAGCAATCCCTTTAGCATGAAGAAATCCTTTCTCGAAGGCGAGATTGTAGGCGTAAAATGGCCTGGGGAGCGTCGGAACGAGTTCCGCAAGCTGAGCGATAAACGGCGCTTCTTCTTCCGAATTCCGGCAAATTATCTCGAGGCGGCTTCCTTGAATATAGCCAAAGAGCACTATTTCGTCGTGGTCTACATCAAGACCAGTGGTCTCCAGGTCAATCAAAGTTCCTTGTGGGATACCTAACATTAACTCTCGGCTGTATGAGGTAATCATGCCTATACCTTTTTGTTTTTTACTATTATTATACAAGCCAGATTACACCAAAGATAGCATATAGCTAACTGCATAATCATTATAATTCTCTCTCCCCTATTATAATCCTCCCTCCCTTGGCGAGAGGGAGTTAGAGGGAGGGGGGGAAAGCTTACTGAATTCACCCTCGCCTTACCTCACCCTAACCGTCTCCATCAAGTGGAGAGGGAACTCTTATCGAGGGAGAGGGTTTTATACGAAATTATACAGGGGCTATATTTTAGAAAATTCATGGAGAGGTCATTGACAACTTATTAGATTGTGCTAGAATAGCATCTGTAAGCACCGCATTTACTAGAAATAATAATTTAAGACCATAATCTAGGTGGGTGGTCGAGTGAGTGCCGGAGAGTATTGCGTTAGCTCCAACAATTCTCAGCCGAGTGCATATAGACATGTGACGTCGGCTCTTTTCTCCTTCAACTGTAAAATCAACCCTCTCTTGCGAAAACCAAGGTTATTGCGAAGAATAGTCGAAACAATCCTTTTTCCTTTGAAAGGGGACGAATGAGACCATACCCGGAGTTTGTCACAGGATGACAAGATAAATATAAAAGAGTGAATAAGGAGGTCCAGTAATGAAAAATAGAAAAATGTTCTTATTAGTCCTAGTCTCTATGATACTAATCTTCAGCTTGATTCTTCCCGCTTCGGCGGCGGGAGCTTCAGCAACCATGCCACTGCCGGATGACTACTCCACTATTCATTCAACATTGGATGGATCAGGCTTTACTTCGACGATGACACTGAACACACCTGATGGCGATGTAACGCCTATGGTCGCCGCTGGCTTGCATCACACGGTAGGGCTCAGGGCCGATGGCGCGGTAGTTGCTGCGGGATACAACGACCTTCGCCAGTGCGAAGTTACAGGCTGGGCGGACATCGTCCAGATCGCCGCAGGTACCTTGCACACTGTAGGGCTTAAGTCCGACGGTACTGTGGTCGCCGTTGGGTGGGAGATCTACGGGCAGTTGAACGTCGGCAGCTGGACGGGCATCATCCAGGCCGCCGCAGGCACAGGTCACACAGTGGGGCTTAAGTCCGACGGTACCGTAGTTACTGTGGGATATAACTACTCCGGGCAGTGCAATGTCGGCAGCTGGACGGACATCACCCAGGTCGCTGCAGCCCAAGACCATACCGTTGGGCTTAAGTCCGACGGCAATGTGGTTGCCGTCGGACGGAACGACTTCGGGCAGTGCAATGTCGGAAACTGGACGAATATCATCCGGGTCTCGGCAGGCCCTTCTCAAACAGTGGGGGTTAAGTTCGACGGCACTGTGGTTGCCGTGGGACGGAACGACTTCGGGCAGTGCAACGTCGGTGGCTGGACGGACATCACCCAAGTCGCCGCAGGCAGCTTGCATACTGTAGGGCTTAAGTCCAATGGCACATTGGTCGCCGTGGGATTGAACAACTTGGGGCAGTGCAACGTTGCCAGTTGGACAAGCATCATCCAGATCGCTGCAGGCTTTATTCACACAGTGGGTCTTAGGTCCGATGGCTTTGTCGTCACTGTGGGAGATATCGATTCCGGGCAGTGTAATGTCAATGTCCGCGGCTGGACGGACATCAGTCAGGTCTCCGCAGGCCTTTCCCACACAGTGGGTCTTAAGTCAGATAACACTATGGTTGCTGTGGGATGGAACGAATACGGGCAGTGCAATGTCGGCGGCTGGACGAGCATCAACCAGACCGCCGCAGGCTACTTTCACACGGTGGGGCTTAAGTCCAACGGCACTGTGGTCGCCGTGGGTAATAATAGTTCGGGGCAGTGTAATGTCGGCGGCTGGACAAACATCACCCAGGTCGCTGCAGGCTACTTTCACACGGTGGGGCTTAAGTCCGACGGCACTGTGGTCGCCGCAGGAGGCCCCAGCGTCGGCGGCTGGGCAAACATCACCCAGGTCGCTGCAGGCTACTTTCACACGGTGGGGCTTAAGTCCGACGGCACTGTGGTCGCCGCAGGAGGCCCCAGCGTCGGTGGCTGGACGGACATCGTCCAGATCGCCGCAGACGGACTTCACACGGTGGGGCTTAAGTCCGATGGCACCGTACTCGCCGTGGGTTGGAACGATTACGGGCAGTGCAATGTCAGCGGCTGGACGCATATTACTCAAATTGCCGCAGGCTGGGGGCACACGGTGGGGCTTAAGTCAGGCGGTACTGTGCTCGCCGTGGGATGGAATAACGATTGGCAATGCAATGTCGGCAGTTGGACAGACATCACCCAGGTCACTGCAGGCTACGGGCACACGGTGGGACTTAAGTCCGACGGTACTGTGCTCGCCGTAGGCTTGAACCACGTTGGGCAGTGCTATGTGAGCGATTGGACGGATATCAGCCAGGTAGCCGCGGGCATGTGGCACACGGTGGGGCTTAAGTCCGATGGCTCCATAGTGCATGTGGGAAACAATTGGTATGGGCAGTGCAATGTCGGCGGCTGGTCGGATATCAGCCAAGTCGCCGCAGGCTATGGTCACACAGCGGGTCTTATAAACGACGACACCGTGGTCGCCGTGGGAGACAACATCTACGGACAGTGCAATGTTGCTGGCTGGGTGAATATCACCCAGGTAAGTGCATTCGCCGCTCATACGCTTGGGCTTAAGTCCGACGGTACTGTGCTCACCGCAGGAGGCCCCAGCGTCGGTGGCTGGACGGACATCGCCCAGGTCGCAGCAGGTACCTTCCACACGGTGGGGCTTAAGTCAGACGGCTCAGTAGTCGCCACAGGACACAACGCCTTGGGGCAGTGTAATGTCTTGGGATGGAGGAATATCACCCAGGTCTCTGCCGGTCGCTTGCACACTGTGGGGCTTAAATCAGACCACACTGTGGTTGCCGTGGGACGAAGCTTGGAAGGGCAGTGCAATGTCAGCGGCTGGACGGACATCACCCAGGTCGCTGCGGGCGCCTGGCATACTGTGGGGCTTAAGTCAGACGGCACCGTGGTCGCCGTGGGAGAGAACTACAATGGGCAATGCAATGTCAGCGGCTGGACAGACATCGTCCAGGTCGCAGCAAGCTACGCTCACACAGTGGGGCTTAAGTCCGACGGCACTGTGGTCGCCGTGGGGGCCGAGATCGAGCTTCCCCAATGGAACCTATATGAGACTCCAGCAAGAAGGTTTACCCTCACCATCTTCAGTACCCCTGGAGGCGAAGTAACAGAATTCGAACCCGGCGTGGGTACTTTCACCTATGACGAGGGAATGGTGATCAACCTGGTAGCTCCGCCCGAGGAGGGCTACCGCTTTGTTTGCTGGACTGGTGACGTGGGCACCATCGACGATCGCTATGCTTTTGAAACGACCATAATCATGAACGCCAACAAATCAATCACTGCGAGATTCACGGCTGTGGTAGACTCTAAGACGGAAACGGTAACCGGTGTTGGCACCGTTGATGCCAGGGACGAGGCTGACACCGAGGTTGAGGTAACTGGCAATGCTACGGTAACTGTAGCTAAATTCGAGGATAATCCAGGCGGCTACTCCCCAACCGGCTTCAACTCACTGGATAAATACATCGATGTCTACATTCCCTATGCCGGTGACGTCACCGAGACCGTGATAAGGCTTTACTATACCGATGATGAAGTACCAGCAGACGTCAACGAAGAAGATCTCAAGCTCTTCTGGTGGGACGGCAACGAGTGGGTACAGTGTTCAGACAGCGGAGTCAATACCGCCAGCAATTATATCTGGGCGAGAATAACAGACTCGACCATACCATCTCTGGATGACCTGCAAGGAACGCCATTTAGCGGGGGAGCTCCTGTGATTCCGACAGTTATCACAAAAGCTGCCACCGGTGTTCTAGTGTACGTGGCTACCCTGAATATGGACTACACTGTGGGGGGCTTCAGCCCGGTGCAAGTGCGCTTTGCTTACAGGAAGTCCAACGACACAGGGTGGTCTTATACTGATTGGGTATCTAAAGAATCGGATGGCACCTATGCTAAGTCGGTTGCCCCGCTTGACTCCAGCAATCAGTATGATTTCAAAGCCCAGCTTAAGTATAACGACACTGTAATTGAGGGTAATACAATTCAATTCACTACTCAATACACTACGGCCACAGAACCAACTCGACGCTATTCCGGAGCTTGTTTTATTGCTACCGCCGCCTATGGCACACCCATGGCCGAGGAAATAGAAATTCTCCGTGAGTTCAGAGACGAATACCTGCTCACCAACCCGCTGGGACAAGCCTTCGTAGATTTCTATTACAGGGTCAGCCCACCGATAGCCGAGTTCATAACTGAGCATCCCAGCCTGAAGCCAATAGTGAGGGCTGGGCTATTGCCTGTTGTGGCCATGAGCACAGTAGCCGTCAACATTACTCCAGTCGAGAAGTCAATCATAATAGACTTGCTTGTACTCGTTTCAATGGCAGTGGCTATATGGCTGATGAGGCGGCGACGCAGACGCCCAGAGTATGGGCAGGGGTGAAAGGGGATATTGGCGCAGGGACGTTGGGACTAGAGTCTAGTCTCATATAGCTAACTGCATGACCATTATAATCCTTCCTCACCTCACCTCGCCTCACCCTAACCCTCTCCATCAAGTGGAGAGGGAACTCTTGTCGAGGGAAGGGTTTTATACGAAATTACACAGAGGGCTATATTTTAGAAAATTCCTGGAAAACTATTGACCTTTTCTTAGATAGTGGTATAATAGCTTATACAAGAGTACCCCCTATAAGAAATAGGGATTCAAGACCAACATCCAGGCGGGTGGTCAAGTGTGTGCCGGTGAGTATTACGTTAGTTCCCACGATGGTCAGCCGAGTGCATATAGACATGTGACGTCGGCTCTTTTCTCCTTCAACTGTAAAATCAACCCTCTCTTGCGAAAACCAAGGTTATTGAGAAGCATAGTCGAAGCAATCATTTTTCCTTTGGAAAGGGATGGATGAGGCCATGCCCGGCGTTTCTCATGGGATAAGGATAAATATAAAAAATCAAAAGGAGGTCCAGCAATGAAAAATAGAAAGGTGCTCTTACTAACTCTGTTCTCTATGATTCTCATCTTCAGCCTGATTCTTCCCGCTTCGGCGGCGGGAGCTTCCGAAACCGTGCCAATGTCGGATGACCATTCTATTATTCATTCGACATTGGATGGCTCAAGCTTTACCTCTACAATGACACTGAACACACCTGATGGCGACGTAACGCCCATGGTCGCCGCAGGCTGGGCTCACATGGTAGGACTTAGAGCCGATGGTGCGGTAGTTGCCGCGGGATACGGTGTCCCGCCCGTCATGGGCTGGGCGGACATTGTCCAGGTCGCCGCAGGCGGCTGGCATACGGTAGGGCTTAAGTCCGACGGCAAAGTGGTTGCTTGGGGCTGGAACTTGTTCGGGCAGTGCGAGGTCAGCGGCTGGACAGACATCACCTACGTCGCTGCAGGCCTCGAACACACGGTGGGGCTTAAGTCCGACCGCACAGTAGCCGCTGTGGGATTGAACACCTCGGGGCAGTGCGAGGTCGGAAACTGGACCGACATCATCCAGGTCGCTGGAGGCTATAGGCACACAGTGGGGCTTAGGTCCGACCGCACAGTGGTCGCTGTGGGAGCCAATTGGTACGACAAGTGCAATGTCGGTGGCTGGACGGACATCGACCAGGTCGCCGCAGGCCACTATCACACAGTGGGGCTTGAGTCCGACGGCACTGTGGTTGCCGTGGGAGACAACTCCGACGGTAAGTGCGATGTCGGCGGCTGGACGGATATCACCCAGGTCGCCGCAGGCTTGGGTGTCACATTGGGACTTAAGGCAGATGGCACTGTGGTTACTGCAGGAGTTATCTATTATGGGCAGTGCGAGGTCAGTGGTTGGACGGACATCAACCAAGTCGCCGCAGGCTCTTATCACACACTAGGGCTTAAATCCGACCGCACCGTAGTGCCTGTGGGAGCCAACTACCTAGGGCAGTGCAATGTCGGTGGCTGGACGGACATCGACCAGGTCGCCGCAGGTTGGGGTCACACGGTGGGGCTTGAGACCGACGACACCGTGGTCGCCGTGGGCTTGAACCACGTTGGGCAATGCGATGTCTGCGACTGGGGGGACATCAGCCAGGTCGCAGCAGGCGCCGTTCATACGGTGGGGCGTAAGGACGACGACACCGTGGTCGCCGTGGGATGGAACCAGTACGGGGAGTGCGATGTCGGCAGCTGGACGGATATCACCCAGGTTGCCGCAGGAGACTGGTACACGGTGGGGGGTAAGGACGACGGCACAGTGGTCGCCACAGGATACAACGGCTTGGGGCAGTGCAATATCCTGGGCTGGAGGAATATCAGCCAGATCGCCGCAGGCGCCAGTCACACGGTGGGGCTTAAGTCCGACGGTACTGTGGTCGCCGTGGGATTTAGCCTACTGGGGCAGTGCGAGGTCAGCGGCTGGACGGACATCGACCAGGTCGCCGCAGGCGGCAGTCACACGGTAGGGCTTAAGGAGGACGGCACTGTGGTCGCCGTGGGGGCCGAGGTCGAGCTTCCCGAATGGAACCTCTACGAGACTCCAGACATAATGTATACCCTCACCATCTTCAGCGCCCCCGGTGGTTCCGTAATTGTACCTGGCGAGGGGATGTTCACCTATGACGCGGGTGAAGAGCGCAACCTGATAGCTGTGGCCGAGGAGGGCTACCGCTTTGTCTGCTGGACTGGTACTGTGGGCACCATCGTCGATGTCTATGCTGCCCAGACAACCATCACCATGAACGCCAACTATTCAATCACTGCGAGATTCACGGCTGTGGTAGACTCTAAGACAGAAACGGTAACCGGTGGTGGCATCGTTGACGCCACGGACGAAGCTGACACCGAGGTTGAGGTAACTGGCAATGCTACGGTAACTGTATCTCAATTCGAAGATAATCCCGGCGGCTACTCCCCAACCGGCTTCAACTTACTGGATAAATACATCGATGTCTATATTCCCTATGCCGGCGACGTCACCGAGACCGTGATAAGGCTTTACTATACGGATGATGAAGTACCAGCAGACGTCGACGAAGAAGATCTCAAGCTCTTCTGGTGGAATGGTACTGTCTGGCAAGAGTGTAGCGATAGCGGAGTCAATACCGCCAGCAATTATATCTGGGCGAGAATAACAGACTCGACCATACCATCTCTAGATGATCTGGAAGGAACGCCATTCAGTGGTGGAGCTCCTGTGGTTCCCACGGTTACCACAGAAGCTGCCAGCGAGGTCTTGATATACAAGGCAACCCTGAATATGGACTACACTGTGGGGGGCCTCAGCCCGGTGCAGGTACGCTTTGCCTACAAGAAGTCCGCCGGCACAGGGTGGTCTTATACTGATTGGGTATCTAAAGAAGCGGATGGCACCTATGCTAAGTCGGTTAGCCCACTTGACTCCAGCACCCAGTATGAGTTCAAGGCCCAGCTTAAATATAACGATACCGTAATTGAGGGTACTACCCTTCAATTCACCACTCAATACACTACGGCCACAGAACCAACTCGACGCGCTTCCGGAGGCTGTTTTATTGCCACCGCAGCCTATGGCACACCCATGGCCGAGGAAATAGAAATTCTCCGTGAATTCAGAGATGAATATCTGATCACCAACCCGCTGGGACGAGCCTTCGTAGATTTCTACTACAGGGTGAGCCCGCCAATAGCTGAGTTCATTACTGAGCATCCAAGGCTGAAGCCGATAGTGAGAGCTAATTTGGTGCCTGTTGTGGTCATGAGTACAATAGCGGTCAACACTACTCAGGCCGAAAAGGCAGCCATAGTAGGCTTGCTGGTGCTGATTTCCGTGGGGCACTGGCTGTATGGGTGATAAGGCGGCGAGGCAGAGGTCCAGAGTATAGCTGAGGGTGAAATGGGATATTGGCAGGGGGATATTGGGACTAAAGTCTAGTCTCATACAGCTAACTGCATAATTATTATAATTATCTCTCCCTATTATAATCCTCCCTCCCTTGGCGGGAGGGAGTTAGAGGGAGGGGGAAGCTCGCTGCGGTCACCCTCACCCAGACCCTCTCCCTTCGAGGGAGAGGGATTTAATACGACATTATGCGAAGGACTGGTGCACAAGGGGAGCTTTCAGTTCTTCTTCCCCATAGTAACCTGCATCATAATTAGCATTGTGCTTACCATCATTCTGAACCTTATCATCCGATTATTCAGGTAACTGCCACAGCAGCATAATAAGTAATAAAAAGAGCGAGCTCCAAAATTTGGAGCTCGCTCCTGAATATCGCTATTCAGTTTTTAAATCACCCCTACTCTTCCATTTCAGCTTCCGGCTGAACTATCGTTGCTCCTTCTTGGGAGTCTCATTCCCGCCATTTAGTCTAATACAAGAAGAGAGCTTCTTGTAGCTGGGGTAGCAATTTCAACCGTCGATTTTTGGGACCCTTACTCTCTTTGCATCCTGGAGACTACAGAAAACGTCTACTTGATTCTTGCAGCAAAGGACTCTTGCGAAAAATCTCTTGGGAACAGAGAGCTCTTGCCAAACCAACAATAAAGGCTAGCAATCTACAACTACGAGTGAGCTCCAAATCAGCCTCTGGCTTTTTGTTGCAGGGCAAAATTCTCAGCGTACTGTTACTTACAACCTGTGCCTATGCAGTTACAGGCAACTGCACCCCGGTACGACAGGCTCTATTAGACACGCTTTCCAGTGAACGGCGCGGACCCATATTGCCCCAACTGGACCGTACCAGAGATGTTGTCGCCTTCAACCTTTCCAGAGTAGTCCAATTTCATCTGGCCCATGGGACCACTGACGTTCACTGAGAAGACAACATTATCGCCGTCTACTTTTCCGCCGTCGAAATTAACCGTACCTAGACTGCTAGCAAGAGTACCACTCAACACATTGCCACTGGATTTCAGCGTGAGTTTGGCAGTCTGTTTGCCCATTTGGGTTGTCATTTCAATGTCGTAAGTGCCGTCTATAGCCATGGCTATCACCTCCTTTTAGCTCGATCTTCCATTGCGGGCTATCATGATACCCTGTTGCAGGTCATGTGTCAATACCCTATGCTGGCTATACTTAAAAGTTGCATTTATCGGCTGCAGCGCAAATTAACTGAGGCAGGGACTGACTCAGTTATGACTACTTCTGAACCAGGTAACAAATTCTTTATACCTGCTTAGGACGTGAAGGGGCAGTGGCCCCTGTATTTGTAAGTGTTCACCGACGTCATTTTGGTGAGCCCTTAGCTTTTGTCATTCTGAGCCTCTCTCTTAATGTCATTGCGAGCATCTGAAAGGTGCATGGCAAACCCGCTGGTTGAGTTTCAAGTCATAAGGGCGCTCCGCTCCAAATCTTGAATTTGAAGCACCGAATACTAAACAAATCCTAATTTCTAAATTTCGAATTCAAGACCATTTGGGTCCGTGGAATTTTGAGCATTTGATATCGTTTGGGATTTGGATATTAGTATTTGGACTTTCCTCTTGAGTGCCTGGGATTTAGGATTTCTTCAATACTGTAGGAACAATGCTTAAGCCCTGCCTTGCGGTTCAAAGACCCCCGGCTATTGTCCCGATTGCTCACTAGATAAGTCTTGAACTGTCTTCACCTTCTCGGGAAGTCCAGCCTCGATAATGCCAATGAAGGCCTCCACCAACTTGGGGTCAAACTGAATCCCAGCACCTTGTCTGAGCTCTTTTACCGCTTTCTCGTGAGACAAGGCAGGACGGTAAGGACGGGCAGAAGTCATAGCATCAAAGCTATCAGCTATGGCGAGGATGCGAGCTTCTATGGGAATCTCTTCGCCTTTCAGCCCTTTAGGATAGCCACTACCA
>Ga0315543_1004745_pt1 | contig 11099 bp, 6 predicted proteins | sample SalMarSW160210MG_2_FD_203098 | JGI IMG/M metagenome (GOLD analysis project Ga0315543, IMG submission 203098) | Salt marsh sediment microbial communities from the Plum Island Ecosystem LTER, Massachusetts, United States - Salt Marsh Sediment SW1601-210 ...
ATGTGCTATAATATAATTGTAGTATGAACTAATCATTTTACGACTGCAGCCTGAAAGGCAGCGAAATGAACATTTCGCTTATATTGCTGAAGAAAGACGGCACAAAAAAGGTTTTTCCAGTTTGCGACAAAGCCGCGATATTGGGTCGCAGGCCTGATTGTGACCTGTGTATCCCCCTACAGGTGGTTTCACGCAGGCATTGTCAGTTGAGTCAGGAAGGAAATGCTCTGAAGGTTCGCGACCTCAGTTCGAGCAATGGCACATTCCTAAACGGTCGCAAGGTCGAAGATGAAACGGATGTCAAGCCTGGCGATAATCTTCAGGTAGGCCCATTAACGTTTGCGATTCAGATTGATGGGCAGCCTGCAAAAGTTTCCGCACCTGACATCGCGATGATTCAGCCGACCCCTGACATTTCCCAGGCGGACCCCGACGATATGAATCGCAGCGGCACCTTCACCGGCTGAAAGATTTTATTTAGCCGTCATTCTTAATGTATTGGTTTAGCCGTCGCCGGGACGGCGACGCTTCTGGTGTCTCTTTGTCTCCTCGCTTTCCCGCGCTAATGGGCGGTACAGGACTTGAACCTGTGGCCTCCTGCTTGTAAGGCAGGCGCTCTATCCAGCTGAGCTAACCGCCCCGATGAGCAATTCAGGATATGTTTACAGACAGTCTATGTCAAGGAGAAAAGGAATTAGGGCTGCAGACGAACTACCTGCCGTTATAGTCTTTATCCAAACACGGCACATTTAGCCTTGCTGCAAAGTTCTCAATATTGATTGTTATGCCTTGGTCCTATTTAAGCCAGTGCTCTATAAATATCCAAAGGTCTTTACCGTCCACCACACCATCGGGATAAAAATCGCATTCTGCGCGGATAGCATCCTCGTATTCATAGCCGTACACAAGCTCCTGAATTTCTGATTGTGACAGTGCGACGTTGTATATGCGCAGGTCATCAATCAATCCGTCAAACGGCTTGCCGGGCACATCTGCAGGCTGGTTTCCAATCGCAACCTTAACATTGTTGTTGGCGTCGAGGACGCCGCTTTTGGCCCTGCTTCCGACCGGTATGCCGTCTTTATATAGCTTCATTGTGCTGCCGTCCCACGTTGCCGCGATGTGTGTCCAGATTTCCGGTATCAGGTATCCTGAGGAGGGGATAAGCATTTCTGTCGTACCGTTGCACTTCAGGTAGAAGCACGGCTTGATACTGCCGCTGAAAATAGTGCTTAGCGCCCAATAATGGCTGTTTACGGCATCTGAGGCGGTCTTGGATATAATACGGGCGTCCATAACATCGAAGTCGTCTGCATATATCCAGGCCGCGATAGTAATATGACCATCGCCGCCGGTAACGTCGAACGTGCCTGCTGAGACCCGGCCGTCGGTGCCGTCCAGCTCGACCGCATTGTTTATCAGACCGCCGACAAAGCAGGCGCCGTCTTCCAGCGTTCCGTTATGATTGTTGCCTGACGAATCGTATGCAGTTATGCCTTCGCTCTCATTGAATTTCCAGTGAGCGACGATGGCCGGGCCGAGTATCCGTCTTCGCCAGCTTTGGCCGAATATCGCAAAGTCAGCAAAATCCACATCAAGGTCATTATTAAGGTCGCACATAAAATCGCATTGGTCATAGTCAGACAAATTGCTTTCTACAAAATACAGCGGTATTCCTGTGCCGTCCGACAGTCCTGCCAGTCCTGTCGTGCTGCCGATGTTCAGCCATGTCAGGCGGATTTTGCCGTCAAACCACATCTCAATCTGGAAGCTGTTCAAACTGCCGAGGCTGTAGTCAGGAACATTCTCAAACGTTACTACAATCTTGTCGGCAAGCATTTTGAATGAAATCTGGCCGCCTGCCTCGGGGTTCAAATCATCGAACAGAGCCGATATTCGCGGCAGCGAGAAATGTTGTTCGAGACTTTCAAGATATGACGTATCGCCTGATACAAAAGATATATAACCGTTGCTGCCGATGTAAAACCTGTCATATTCTTTGCCGTACAATGACACAGACATACCGTTCAAATCCACGATTTCGTAATCGTCATCGCCCAGCGACACTGTTGTTGAGCCGTTGGGGTCTTCAGGAAAATCTGTGACTTGCTCACGGCAGACTAAACGGTAATATCCAGAACCGTCCGGCTTGAATAGTATGCTGGTGCTGTCCATATCGTTTGCGTAGGGGTCGTTGGGATCCCAGGGGTCGTTTGGCTCGAATAATTCCGTGAACCAATCGCGCGGCAGCAGGTTAACCCTTATGGGAATAGCCAGCTCAGGCGTGAATGGGTCATTTGAATAGACTGTTATTTCGCCCTCATACATACCAGGCGGCTGATTGCCATCAAATATGATGTTGACATCCTGTGAACCTTCTGAGCTGACAAGGCCCAAGTCCGGCTCAAATCTGAGCCACGAGGCCGGTTTGACTGTTAGCATTGCCCTGTGCAGATTCATTCTGCCGTTTGAAACGCACAGCCCCGGCAGAGTCGTATCCACATTTTGCAATAGAAGGTCTTTTACCTCATCATATTCCAGTCGCGGGTCCACTGATAACAGGAGCGCGCAGGCCCCGGCCACGTGCGGCGTAGCCATTGAAGTTCCCGATAGTAACCTGTATCCGCTGCCGGGCGAGCAACTGAGGATATCAGTTCCCGGAGCGCCGAGGTCAACTGTTACAGGACCATAGTTAGAGAATGACGACCTGGCGTCATATTTATCCGTAGCCATAACCGAGATAATATTTTCGCTGTCGTAGCTCGATGGATAGTGAGGATATACATCGTTATTAAGGTTATCATTTCCAGCCGATGCGATAAATAGTATTCCTGCATCACCCGCGGCATCTATGGCATCTTTAAGCGCCTGGTCATACGCTCCTCCACCCCAGGAGTTGCTCATTACTCTGGCGTCCATTTCCGTCGCATACTGGACACTTAAAATAGCATTTGCGGTAGTACCGCTGCCGACGGCAGGCAGAAACTTAACGGCCATTATCTTTAATGACCAGCAAACACCCGTAACGCCCAGCGCATTGTCGCCGACGGCGCCTATTGTGCCGGCACAGTGTGTGCCGTGATAATGGTCATCCATAGGATTACCGTCGTTATTTACGAAGTCATAACCATAGATGTCATCAATGTATCCATTGCCATCGTCGTCAACGCCCGGCGTGCCGTTAAATTCCGCTTCGTTTACCCACATATTGTCCGCCAGGTCGGGATGCGTATAATCAACGCCTGTATCTATTACTGCTACCACGATGCTGCCTGTTCCCGTAGCAATGTCCCAGGCCTCAGGAGCGTTGATGTCGGCGCCCGGCGTTCCGCCGTTCTGACCCGTGTTGTGCATACCCCATAACTCGCTAAATCTCACATCGTTCGGAATGGTGATTAAGGCCTTATATTCATAGTTTGGCTGTGCATATAGAATCGTGGTGTCACTGCTAAGCGCAGCCAGTGCCTCTTTAACAGTAACTCCTTCCGGCAGCTTTACCAGACTCAATCCGGGAACTATTTTGAATTGTTGTTTCTCTTGTGCCTCTGCCCCCAGTGCGGCGCTTATGAGCAGGCCTCTCTTTTGACTTGTCGGTAAAAAGCTATTGGCATCCGGTGCAAAACGCACCAGCAATTCTCCTTCCACATAAGGCTCATCTTCGGGAACTGAAAAGTCGTGCTCCTGCAGCGAAGATACATACTCTTCATCGAGTTCGAGCATCAGCGGCTCGCCGGTTTCTTCTTTCGGGGGCGCGTAGTTAAGGCCGGTGCCGACAAGGCTAAACTCCAGACCGGCGTCGCCGGTATTGCCGATGGTCAGCTTGTCAGTGAAGTCCTGGCCCTGATGCGTTGTAGCGTCATATAGATGCGGGTTAGTCCATATTTTGGGGTCGGTGCGTACATTTAGTATTACCTTACGATAGTGTGTTTTTCCCGTTGTTGCGTTGGCAAAGACAAGGTTCACATCATATATACCTTTAGGCAGCAGGGTTGCATTGTGATTTGGCCGGACATCAACGGTTATCGAATAGCCGGCAGGGAGATTGCCTCCTGTTGGTACGATATCCAGCCAGCTTGGCCCCACTACCGTCCAGCTGACCTGAAGGGGGCCGGCATTGTTCAGTTGATAGCCGGCCGATGATGGAACGAAGGGCCCGCCGGGATGACCGGAAAATGTGAAGTTAACATCAGGCACAATCTCCAGATAATCAGAGATTCCAGTACCGTTCAATGACACCATTACTTTAGATTCGTCACTGTCATTGCTTTTGATAACCACCGACGCATTGTATTCTTTGAGTTCTGTCGGCTCAAAAATAACGTTAAAAGTGATATTATCGCCCGGCGGTATTACCGTAGGCAGCGATGGGACGTCAGTCAATGTAAATCCTGCCGCTGCCGTACCTTGTCCAACAAGCCATGCTGCTGCATTGTGGAACAGCAGCACTACATCCCCTGTCCAACTGCCGGTATCAAATGCATAAATGTTTATACCCACCACATTCTCATTTCGCGTCGCAACCAGTGGCGTGCCATTATTCCAGCTGGCAACCCAGATAGCCTGCGGTTTCAAAGTTACGCCGACAGGCACCGAGTCTGTCAGTGTCATAATCCCTGCCATAATCGGATGAGTGTTATCAAAATTCCCCAGACTATGGGCAAAGTATTCAGCGGGACCGTGACCAAATGGCTCGTAGTCTCCGGTTACAAATCGTCCTGCAAGCTCCCAGCCGGCTCCTGTAGCAAAGCTTGCCACAGATTCGATGACCTTGCCGCCGCCATCGACATAGTCAGCCAGCACATTGCCGGTCTGAACGGCACTATAGAATGGGTAGTTGGACATCACCACTACGACATCGTAATTGCTTAACTGAGCCAAGGTCGGCACAGCCGACTTTGCATCGAAGTAACCGACACTATTGATGTCAGGAAATGCCGCCAGCCCTATGCGCAGGATGGTGGGGTCAGCTCCGCTGGCAAGCAGCAGAACATCAACCTTGTCACTAAGCATTTTGTATCCTGCCGGAACTACAAGCTGCGATTCAGCCTTTGCGTAGCCGGCCCGGTCAGCAGGAGTATAATAATCGCCTGACTTTGGCGAACCGGCTTCTACGGCAGGCAGGGTAATCGATAAATCAGATGTCCCATATGCAGGCTGCACGCCGCTGAGGTTAATATCCGTAACATTAAGGTCATAGGTCGGGTCTGTGTTGGTTATAGTAATCTGCTCGGTTCGCGACAGACCAATGATAACCTGACCCAAAGGCATATTCAGGTCGTCTGCAGGCGGAATTGTATCGGTTACATCCAATTCGCCGGGAATGGCGATGACCTTCAGTGTTGCTTGTCGTGTTTGAACAAAGCCGCTGGTAACATTCCTAAACATTATCATTTCATTATAATCGCCTGGCGGCAAAGCATTTGCCTCGGCATTGAGGGAAACTGTAACTATATTGGTTTCGGAGGGCAGGAACGTACCGCAGTTCGGCTCGACGCTAAGCCAGGATGCCATTATGGCTGCGGCCCAGTTAATAGAGCTGGCGCCTGTATTGGTAAGTGTATAATCCTTGCCGGCCGGTGTAAAAGGACCGCCCTGGTAGCCTGAGGAATCAATCCCTTCCGCCGGCGTAATCGACAAATCGTCTGCCAGTTGGCCAATCAGTTCAATGTCATCAACAAACCAATCGTCGTAAGCACCCGCGGTGCCAATACTTAGGAACCTGACCCTGAATCCCGCGTGCAAAGCTGCCATCGGCAGGTTAACTTCGGACTGAACGTAGCTTGTCATATTCGAACCGCTGCCGAGCTGGCGCTCCAGCTCTACCCAAGTCGAACCGTTCCAGTATTCAATTATCAGGTCGTCTCCTGTGTCGGGGCTTTCGCCGCCTCCTGTTTGCTCGTACCAGTACTTTAGCTGTGCTGAATCGTATACCGACAGGTCCAGTATTTTCGACTCAACAGCGTCTCCGCCGCCGGGGTTGCCGTTTAAACGAAGCGAATATGGTGGTGAAGGCTCTTCAAGACCCACATTATCAATTGTTGGTACACTTATCTGGCTAATCCACTTGCTCGTATCCAACGTCGTACTTGGAAAGCTGTCGGAGAATATCACCCCACTACTGTGGATAGGGGTAACTTCCAATTCAACCGGCCGATTCTGAACTATCCCGCTGGTCAGGTTAGTGAAAGTTACCTCGGCGGTATGTGTACCCACACCCAGCCAGACTGCATTCGAGTTTATGCTTACCTGTACGAAATTGACGTCATTTGCCCCTGCCAGCGTACCGCAGTTCGGCTCAACACTAAGCCAGGATGCCGTTACAACTGCGGTCCAGTTAATAGGATCGGCGCCTGTATTGGTAAGCGTATAATCTTTGCCGGCTGGTGTAAAAGGACCGCCCTGGTAGCCTGAGGAGGCAAATCCTTCCACTGGTGTAATGTCGAGGTCGATCGTCAACTCGCTATTCAGAGATATATCGTCGATATTCCAGCCGGGGTATGTTATTGCGCCGTCGGTAGGCCCCATTACCCAGCGGATATAAACTGTTGGCTGATTGTCAGCTACTGCTGAAATGTCGTATGTGCATTTAATCCAGCTACTATCGCATATAGTGCTTGTGGTGTTATTCCAAACCGTGGTCCAAATGCCATCGCCATGGCTGACATCCACTGTTGCGTGGTCATGGGCGCTGCTTTCAACGCCGAGCCACCGCCAAAAGCTGAGAGCTACATTTTCATAGCCGCTGCAGTTTATCGGGGTTGTCCTCACCCGATAAGCAGGCATACTGTTCGAATAATCGCCGGCAAGATTATAACCATAAACATTAGTACCGGTGTGGCCTGAGGTAGGATCGCCACAAGACGAGCCTCCGCCGGCAGGGACACCAAATGCCCACTGGCCATTTCTGCTCCAGCCGGGGTCTGTATCTAACGAAAAATATATAATTTGTTCAGCTTGAGTGTGTGATACAGCAGCGAAGCCAAACGTAACAAATGCCAATAACGACAATGCTAAAAATTGTGAAAATCTGTGCGACTTCATGACTTGTTCTCCTTCATTTAATGATTGGGTCATATCCTCTTAAAAAACCAGCCAATTCCACATTTACCCTCTGAACAAGAGGCCGATTATTATTTACACCACACTCTCCATCAAGCGGATTTTATACTAATACAACCTTGTACCAATTTGCAAGAAAAAAATATAATTTTTTTTAAAGCAGGTGTGCTGATTGCGACAAAAAACGACAATAATACTCCCTTTCCCGCAGATTTTGAGAATCGATAATCGAAAATAGACCGCAATCGAAGATTTCTCGTATCAAATTTCTATTTTCTATTCTCGATTGCTCTGTTTTTACCGAAGGTAAAAACGGAGAGGGCGGGATTCGAACCCGCGGTACGGTTACCCGCACACACGCTTTCCAAGCGTGCTCGATCAGCCGCTCCGACACCTCTCCATATTAGTCAATAGCCGTTAGTCAATGGCAGCCAGCTTACAAAAATAATCCCAAACAATCTCAAAATCAAGCTCAAAACCTGCCGGATGAATATCCGGGGGCAGCTTGAGTTTTTCTTGTTTCTTTGTTATGTTAAATCCCGTTACGGCCGCCATTTTTAGAAGGTAAATGAATTGAAGATAATAGTTGCAATGGATTCGTTTAAATCGAGTATCAGCGCGGCTGACGCCTGTAAGATTGTACAAGACACAATACAGTCGATTTATCCTGAGCTTAGGCTCGTCAGTATTCCAATGGCCGATGGCGGAGAAGGAACTGCCGAGGCAATGATGGCGGCAAAATCAGGAAAATGGATTGAAATCAAAACTATGGGCCCATTGCCGTCAATACAGGTAAATAGCGGATTTGCTTTCTTTGCCGATACAAATACTGCTTTGGTAGAAATGGCAAAGACAAGCGGCTTGCAATTATTAAGTTCCAGACAAGTCAATCCCCTCAAAACAACCACCTTTGGGACAGGCCAGCTCATTCGGGCAGCTGCCGACTTTGGAGCTGACAAAATTCTGCTGGCAGTCGGCGGCAGCGCCACCGTGGATGGCGGGGTCGGTGCAGCCCAGGCACTCGGCTACAAGTTCCTCGATTCAGCAGGTAACAAAATCGCTTTTGGCGGCGGACAGTTGGCAAGCATTGTTCAAATAATCAAACCTGACAAGCTGGATTTACCCGAAATTGAAGTGCTATGTGATGTTGATAATCCGCTTTGCGGCAAAGATGGGGCAGCAAGGGTGTTTGGGCCGCAAAAAGGCGCCAATCCTGAAATGGTCGAGAAGCTTGAAGCGGGGTTAAGTCACTTAGCAGAGGTTGTTAAACAACAATTAGGAATAGAAATAGACAAAATCCCCTCCAGCGGCGCCGCGGGAGGACTATCAGCGGGTGCGATAGCCTTTATGGATGCGAATTTAGTCAGCGGAATTGAGACAATTATAAAGGAAAGCGGCTTAGCCAAAGAAATCAGCGATGCCGACTGGGTTATCACGGGTGAGGGTCGATTTGATTTGCAATCACTGCGAGGCAAAGTCGTATCCGGGATTATGAAAGCCGCCAAATTGAACCGCACAAAGGTTGTAGTCATTGCTGGAAGGGTTGAGTTATCAGAACAACAGTGGCGGGATTTTGGAATTACAGATGCAATCAGCCTTACAGACCAAACAACTGACCTTGATTATGCAATTGCGAATACGAAAAGTTTATTGGCTGATGCAGCGAGACAGATAAAAATTCGAAATCCGATATCCTAAACCCGACACTATGCGTAGCGAAGGGACCGCTTCGGAAACAAATATTTATACAGTTTATGAAAAGAAAGTGAGATATCTCTACGGATTAACTCCTTCAAGCCAATGGTTTGCAAGTATTGCAAAATCCTTAAGATCAACAGATTCCTCCATATCGATATCTGCTCCTTCGCACCAATCCGGTTCATTGCAATCATCACTAAGCCAATAAGTTGATAACAGTGACAAGTCCATCAGATTAACCATACCATCAGAATAAATATCACCCGGGATAGCACCCCATAATCTTGCATTGTCGAAGTAAAATTCGTCGCGGTTAGAGTCGCCTCCATGGAGAGTCAGATAAAGTTCGATCCAGCCGGGATTCGATGGTATTGAAGATAAGATGCTGTTGTAATCCCATGTTAAAGTAAACACCCTTTGAGGTGAACCGCTCCAAAAGTCAACGTGCAAGGCAGGTATCGGTGGCTGGTCGTGCCATCCGTATCCCTCGGCGTTAATTGAAAGCGTGGAAATCTCCTCCCAGCCGCCGACACCGAGAGTATCAGCCGGAACCATAAGGTCGATAGAAAACTTCCCGTGGGTCAAAAAATCGTTAATATGGCCTGTATCTTGCAACTTAATGCCGAGGCTCCCAATACCTTCTTGCGTGACTTTCAAGGACATATCATTTAACGAGCTCCATTCGGTGTAAATCACTAAATCACCCGTCCCTATCCAGCCGTCGAGAAAGCCTTCCCAGTCCCCTATTACAACAACGGGGTCCCAGGCGTATGATGTGGAAGTCAAACACAGAAGCGACAAAAAACAAAAATAAGCTAATTTTATTCTCATTCTATTCCTCCTTCTTCGCTTACAATTACTCTTTAAGCTCTGCGCTTTTAACGATAAGCGAAAAATTGCGCCGTTCTTCAAACGGAAACACTCTATTCGCTCAGATTATCATTTTCCGGCTTAACCTTCCTCACGAGGGTGCCGTTCGATTGACAGTTGCATATCGCTGCAGGTTCTCTCTTGATATTCTCAAATATAAAATACTAAGTCGTTTTGTCAAGTAAAAAATGAGCAAAATCGCGTTTTTTTGAGACATTTCGGCCTCTGGATAACGCAGCATATACCAACGGTAAAAATCGACGGCCCAAAAAACGAAAGGTGTAGTCGTGTGAAAAGCCCTGTTGCGTTACGCGATGTTTTTTGATACCATCATCTTTCTTTAGGAATCTTTTAAGTAGTTCGCAGGAAAAGAAAGGTAATGCCGATATCAGCGGACAAAGTAACAGAACTGGGGAAAATAGCAAGGAAGCTGCGATATGATATCGTAATGATGATTGGAGCGGGCAAGCCAGGCCATTTGGGCGGGTCGTGCTCAATCGTTGATATCGTCGCGGTGCTCTACTTTCACAAGATGCGTCATAATCCAAAAGAGCCGAAATGGCCTGACAGAGACCGGTTGGTGCTCAGCAAAGGTCACGCAGCATTAGCGCAATACGCGGCCCTGGCCGAATGCGGGTATTTCCCAAAAAACCAATTAGACACTTTGAAAGAGCTCGGCACGATACTGCAGGGACACCCCGAGATGCTGCGAATGCCGGGCATCGAGGCATACACCGGCTCACTGGGACAGGGGCTTAGCGTCGCCTGCGGAATAGCGATGGCGGGAAAGATTGACAAGAAGAATTACAAGGTTTATTGCATAGTCGGCGATGGCGAAATAGCAGAGGGCCAGATATGGGAAGCATCGATGGCTGCGGCTTTTTATAAATTAGATAACCTCGTGGCGATTTTCGATAAAAACCTCGTGCAGGCAACCGGGCCCGTTATCGAGCGATACGATACGAATCCGCACGGCGAAAAATGGAAGGCATTCGGCTGGCAGGTTACGGAAATTGACGGACACAGCGTCAAAGAAATAGCTGATGCACTGGACGAAGCCGATAAAGTCAAAGGCAAACCCGTGATGATTGTCGCTAATACCATAAAAAGCAAAGGAGTGCCTTTTGCCGAGGGCAAGGCGGATTTCCATCACGGGATAATGACACAAGAGCAGCATGAAACAGCCAGGCAGCTTTTCGAGGACGATTCCAAATGAACATGCAAAATTGCAGAATGGTTTACGGCCAAACGCTCCTGGAATTAGGCAAAGAAAACGAGCGAATTGTGGTACTGGAGGCGGACCTGGGTAAAACCACGATGACGAAGTTTTTCGAGAAAGAGTTTCCCCAGCGGTTCTTCGAGATGGGCATCGGCGAGCAGAATATGATTTCCACCGCTGCGGGCCTGGCGCTGAGCGGCAAGATAGCGTTCGCGAATTCTTTTGCGGTATTCGCTGCAGGCCGGCCTTACGA
>Ga0315543_1004746_pt1 | contig 11098 bp, 9 predicted proteins | sample SalMarSW160210MG_2_FD_203098 | JGI IMG/M metagenome (GOLD analysis project Ga0315543, IMG submission 203098) | Salt marsh sediment microbial communities from the Plum Island Ecosystem LTER, Massachusetts, United States - Salt Marsh Sediment SW1601-210 ...
AACGGTCATCCTGAGCGAAGCGAAGGATCTCCCCCCCGCGAAAGCCGAGATTCTTCGCTGCGCTCAGAATGACAACAATCAGAGCACCGGTTTTGAAATGTCCTCTACTCACTTGGCAATCCTGATTTCAATCCGGCGGTCCGGCATCTTGCTATGAAAGGCGTCGGGGGTATGAAAGACTTCGAGAACCGCCAGCTGGCCGTCGATCTTGCACTCAATCGGTTTGCCGGTGAAGGGATCGATCGGGATGGGTACTTCGGTGATGTCGGTGAGCTTCTCGGGCAGCCGGCCGTCGTGCGCGGCGGCGTAGAGCCGCAAGGCCTCGATCGTTCGCAGCAAGGCGATTTGCCGCTCGCAGCGTGCCTCGGCACGTTTTACCGCCGCCAACGCTGGCAGGAGCGTGCTGGCCAGGGGGATTACTTCACGCCGGCGACCTTCGGATGTCAGACGCCTCTGGGCCGTCTCGAGCCCATCCTTCGCCTCGTTCCAAGGCAGCGAAAACCACTTGAACATCTCATCCCTGAGCTCTTCGTAGGTCTGGAGCGTGTAGATGGCCACGACCTGGGTCACCGGCATGGCGTCGACCTGCTGGGGTGAACGTCCCTGGGCAATCAGTGCCCGGCGGGCCTTCGGATATCCCCGGATGATCATTGCCGCCAATGCCGCCCGCAGTTTCAATTGCTGCTCTGGATCCGGCGTATTGCCCAACTCTTTCCAGTAGACCGGGTCTTGATTCCAGTAGAACGGCTCTCGCACCATCCGATCGATCCATAGCTTTGCGTACTCGGCGCCCCCGGTCGGATCATCGGCGTGACGCAACTCGGGAAAAGCCAGGTCGAGCAGGCCATGCTCGACTTCAAACGCCTCACGCGTGTCGACAAGGGGACGGGGCAAGTCCGTCAGGGCCCAGTAGAGATTGGGGCAGCCGGGTTGCTGGATCATCGTTTCGATCTGCTGAGACATCACACTGCAAATGGCGATGCCGACCAGGTCGCATACGAGCAATTCCCCTTCGGCCACGTTTCGTCCCAGGGCGTAGCCGGCGCGGAGCGTATCGATCGCTTCGTCAAATCGGCCGTGTGCTATCTGGAAACGAGCCCGGATGGCAAGAAAACGAGCAGGCTCACGGGCCTGCTGGATGTCGGGCAAGAGCACTGCTAGAAAGTTACCCTCTCGGATCGGGAGGGACCAGTCGCACGATTCGAGCCGCGCGGCCCATTTGAAATCTCGATAGACACCCGAGGTCCTTCCCACGAATTTCTTAACCTTCTCCTGGGGTAGCTTGTCCAGGGGCATGTCGATCCAGGAATAGATCTCGTCCCTGTTCTCCTGGACGTATTGCTGCAGTATGGAGTTCTCGGCCCAGATTCGGTTGTAGATCACCGCCGCGTTGCCCGGCCGCCGCTCCAGAAAGCCAGGCAGCAGTCTGTATTTCAGCGCCGGCCGTGGTTGGGCCGCCGGATGGACGGTCATGCGAGTGACTTTTGGCTCTTCTTGCTCTCCCAGAGAAACGGCCGTCCAGCCAAAGGCGACGACGAAAGCGAGACAAACCCAGAACTTGCGTTTCATGATTAGGGACTCCTGATCTGTTCTTTGGGAGTGTCAGGCACAGCTTGACCTACCTGACCTAATCGGTGGGCAATGCCCACCCTACTCGTCATCCGTTGGTCTTGACCCACTCGTTGAGCAGCTCACGATACGACTTGGGTTCCGGCGGCTTTGGTGTGGTCGCTTGTCTGTGTACGGTAGGCCGTGGCCCACGGTCGAAGCCCTCGTGCAGAGTCCAGTCCCGCAATCCGGGATAGTCTCTTGATAAACGGAGCGGGCTGGCCAGATGGTCCGGCGCGCCGAAGAATACCGCGGCCAGGACACTCGGTTCCTCCGGCATGGGGTAACGAAGTGGATAATCTGGGATACCGCTCCGCTTTGCCTCGACCACACCTGGATCCTCTGGGACACCGCTTTGCTTTGTCCCAGCCACCCCATCCTTTGCACTAGCGATTTGCTCGACGATTTTCACCGGCGGCTCGGGCCGAACCAATAACGCGACCAGGAGCGACGCGGCCACGACCGTCATCGCGCCGGCGGCCGCTGCCCAGGCGCGAGCCACGACCCTCGATCGGACTCGAGCCGACGCCCGACCGGCGGCAAACAGCAGCCGTGCCCGATCGAGACGTTCATCCTCGGGCACCAGCGAGGCCAGTTCGGCTTCAAACGCTTTCAGTTCGGCCGGAAGTTCTTCGTTTCTGGGCATTTCACACGCAACCTTTCCCGCATGGCCGCCAGGGCGGCCTGATAACGCCGCGCCGCCGTGCTCGACGACGTACCGGTGAGCTTGGCGATTTCGCCGAAAGAAAGTCCTCCCCAGAGCCGGGCCACCACGGTCTCACGCTGGTGGATCGGCAGCGATTTGAGTGCCTCGGCGGCAGCCGCCGCGTCGAGATTCGTTCCGTCGGCCGGCTTGAACCACGACGTGCTGCGGTCTGCAACCAACCGGTGGCGTCGCCGACGACGATCTTCGCTCCGTGCGGCGCTGATCGCCCCGTTGCGAACTGCCCGATAGAGCCAGCCAACGACGTTTTCGGGCACCCGGCGTTGCTGGACCAACTGAAGCAGCGCGTCTTGTACGACGTCCTCGGCCGCGGCGGTCCACTGCCGCGCATAGAGCACCAGCGCACCGCCGTGCTTGGCCAGCAGTCGTTCGAGGTTCTCCGGGCCAATTGGGTCCATGCGGTCGTCCCTTGGGGGCTTCCACCAGTATAGACGCCACCGAAGCCGTTTTGGCCCAAGAAAGCGAGAGCCACCACCGAGAGGGGGATCACCGTGACGGTATCCCGAGCAGCCCTCGGTAGATCTCGATCAACTGCCGACCGACGCCCAGTGCGTCGTGATATTGCTCGACGTAGGCTCGGCCAAGCCGGCCCAACTCGTGCCGGCGCGGGCCGTCCTGCAACAGACGTTCGAGCACCGTGGTCAAGTTGTCTTGCTCGGCATTGACGATGGGCAACTCGGCCGGATAGGCGTCGAGCAGCTCGGGCAAGATATAGCCCACGCACGGTTTGCCCAGTGCCATCGCCTCGACCGCCGCCAGCCCATAGGCGCCCAAGACGAACTGATCGAGGAAGACATCGCAGCGACGAACGATTGCCAGCGCTTCGTCGCGGCGCCGGCCGTGGATCAACTCGAACCGAAAGCGGCATCCACGCCGGCGGAGCTGCTCGACCGCGCGGAGCACCGCGTCGGTCCCTTTTCGAGCCGGGTGCGAAGGAGCATGGACCACCAGCGGCTCCGCCGCATCGGGTGCCGGATAGGTGGGCTGGTGGTCCGAGAGTATTACCCGAGAGCGCATCTGATAAACCGCCGGGAACCACTCGTCCTCAAGATGGCATCGCAGCTCGGGCCCGGGCAGCAGACAAACGAAGCCCGCCCGGGCCAGTCGACGCTGGGTGGCAAGCGAAGCCCGGCGACGCCTGGGCCACCGGTCGCGCTGGTCGACCGTCCGAGCATAGTATGGGTTGCGTGCCGCCTCACGCTGGGGGATCCGTATGTCGTTGCCCCAGAACTCGACGAGCCGCGGCTTGCCGGAGGCAACGATCGTGCGCTGGTCCAGCCCCAACGGCAACACACGGTCGCCAAAATGCCAATGGACCAGATCGGCCCAATCGACCGCGCGACGAAGTTCGCGCCACCAGACAAGTCGTGCACGAGCGGCTCGAATCGGACGGCGACGCAGCGAAATGCCTTCGTGCAACTCCAGTTCACGTGGATCGCAGAAAGGTCCGTTGTTCCAGACCAGGCCCCGCGCGTCGACGCCGAGCTGCCTAAGCGCACGCACCGTGGTCGAAATCTGCGAGGCGACGTTCGTCGGCAGGTGGAGGATTTTCATGTCCAAGACCACAATTCTTCTGGAACCACAGATGAACACAGATGGACACAGATAAGAAGCGTCAGTAGTTCCAAATTCTATTGACACCTGGCATTGTCACTGCTGAGCGCAGCGAAGAATCTTCTTGGCCATCGAGATCCTTCGCTACGCTCAGGATGACCTGCTGCGGTATCAGCCAGCCAAACTTGGAACTACTGAGCGTAGGCAAATGAATTCCTCTGCAGCAATACCGGCAAGAAATGACGGGCTCATCTCGGCAGTTAACTGAAATCCATGCCACTCGGCGGAAGCTTCACGATCCTAAATCTGTGTTTATCTGTGTGCATCTGTGGTTCCCTTCCTGTTCATGATTTGCGATCAGATTGTCAACAGCCGGGCCGGGTTGCCGGCGACCGTTTGACCACGGGCCACGTCGTCGAGCACGACGCTGCCCATGCCGATCACCGCATGGTCGCCCACGCGGACGTACTGGCGGACACAGGCCGCGGCGCCGATGAAAGCGGCCTGGCCGATTTGCACGCCGCCCGAGAGCGACACACGATTGCCGCACGCCGCGTAGGAGGCCAATCGCACGTGATGGGCCAGGTGTACGCTGCCCAACAGGACACTCCAGGGCCCCAGTCGGGCCTCCGGCTCGACGACGCACAAGGGTCCCACGAAGACGCCCCGGGCCAGAGCGGCCGAGGACGAGACGACCGCGCTGGGGTCGACCACCGTGGCCCAGCGCGCCGCCGGGATTTGCAGCCGCTCAATGATCATCGAGAAATCGACGTTCCGTTTCGGCCCGTAGAGCGACGAGAGGAACGCGCACTCATCAGGCAGTTCGGGCCAGGAGTCCAGTGGTCCGAGCACCTTATGGCCGCCGTAGCCGTCGGCCCGTTTGGCCGGGTCGTCGTCGAGCAGTCCGGCGAAGGTCAGGCCGTCGGTGCGCCGGATCGTCTCGGCCATCATGAGGCCCGTGCCCGCCGCGCCGAGAATGATCACGTTCAATGACTCACCGGCCATGAGCGACACTCCCGGGCACGAGCGAGAAGGCTTTCCAGAGCAACTCGACGATGCGGTCCTGTTGCGGTTCGGTCAACTGGGGATATAGGGGCAGAAGCAACGAGCGTTGGTGGGCCGCCTCGCTTCGCGGGAGTCGGCTCGCGCCGGCCCGCCGGGAGTGGGGCGGCTGTCGATGGGCCAACATGATGCCCGGTGTGGCCCCGACGCCTCGCTCGCGCAAAGAGCGGACCAACTCGTCGCGGCAAAGCGGCGCGTCGTCGGTCAGACTGACTGCGTAGCTCTGAAAGTTCGGCCGGGCATAGTCGGGCGTCCAGGGCGGCCGAACGTAAGGGTGCTCGGCCAGCGCCGCGGCATATCGAGCGGCCAGCTCGCGGCGACGTCGGAGGAGCCCGTCGAGCTTCGCCATCTGCGCCAGGCCGATTGCCGCGTGAACGTCGCTCATGCGGAAGTTGTAGCCCAACTGCTCGCAGCGGGGGACAAGTGGGCTGGGACCTTGGTTCTGTCGGGTGCCACGGTTGGGTTGTCCCATCATGTTTTTGGCACTGCTGGGCGAGCCAGCAGTGGCACCCGGCAAGCCAGCAGTGGGACCCGACCGATCAAGCACGATCCCGTGGTTGCGCAGGCGTCGCAAGCGGTCGGCCAGGGGCCGGTTGTTGGTCACGACCATGCCGCCTTCGCCGGTGGTGATGACCTTGCGAGGATGGAAGCTGAAGACGGTCAACTCGGCGTGACCGCCGACGGGCTTGTCCCGATAGCGGCTGCCCAGCGCACAGGCGGCATCCTCGAGGATCGTCACGTTGTGTCCGCGGCCGATGGCCAACAGCCGATCGACATCGGCCGGAAGGCCCATCTGATGGACCACCAAAATCGCCCGGGTCCGGGGCGTGATGGCGTCTTCGGCCGCCTCGGGGTCGAGATTGTAGGTACGCGGGTCGACCTCCGCAAAGACGGGCTCGGCACCGGCGTGGCAAATGGCGCCCGCCGTGGCGATGAAGGAGAGCGAAGGGCAAATCACCTCGTCGCCGGGACCGATCTCCAAGGCCAACAGGCTCAGATGCAGCGCCGTCGTGCCGCTGCTGGTGGCCACGGCTTCGGCTGCGCCGCAATAGTCGGCCACGGCGTGCTCGAATCGCTCGACCTCGGGCCCCTGAGTGACCCAGCCGCCGCGGATCACCCGGGCGGCTGCCCGGGCCTCCTCCTCGCCCAGATCGGGTTTGTCGATGGGAATCATGGTTTTACCTGCTGTGTAGAACACCCTATTTCGCACGGGGGGTGGCTGGCGGCTGAGCGCAGCGAAGCCCCAGTTTGTGGCCATCTGGGGCACCGCTGCGCTATGCCCCAGCCACCCTTTTCAAAGGTTTTCTACAGAGTTGGTTTTGCCCCTTTGGTCTGACGGTAGAATTCGGCCGTGCGGAGAATGCCTTCTTCGAGGTCAACCTTGGCCTCGAAGCCGATCAGCTCCCTGGCCTTGCGAACGCTGGGCACGCGGAGTTCGACGTCGGCATAGTCCTTGCTGACGAAACGAATCGGCGAACGGCTGCCGAGCACGCGGACCACGGTTTGCGCCAGTCCGTAAATCGTAATCACGGCTCGTGCATTGCCGATGTTCAGCGACTGGCCGACCGCGCGGGGATGCACCATGCTTAACAGCACGCCGTCGATCATGTCGTCGACGTAGCACCACGCCCGGATCTGGTTGCCGTCGCCGTGAATTTGGATTTCATCATCGGCGATCGCCCGGAGCACAAACGTTCGCAGGGCACCCTCGCCGACCTGGCCGGGGCCATAGACGTTGAAGGGGCGGACGATGACCGTCGGTGTGCCGAACTCTTGATGATAGGCCTCGGCCAGGTGCTCGCCGGCGAGCTTGCTGACGGCATAGGTCCAACGGGCCTCGCCCACCGCGCCGATCCGCGTGGTGTCGGCCTCGTCGGCGCGGAAGGCCGATTGGCCGAAGACCTCGCTCGTGGAGAACAACACGATGCGCTCCAGCGCCGGCAGTCGGCGCGCGGCTTCGAGCACGTTGGCCGTGCCGAGCAGATTCACCCGCATCGTGTCGGTGGGCCGCCGGATCACCGTGTCGATGCCGGCCACGGCCGCGCAGTGGACGACGATTTGGGCGTCCTGGATGGCCTCGGAGAGCCTTCGGGCGTCGAGCACGTCGCCGCGGATAATCGTCAGTCGGGGATGGCCGGCCTGGGGAGTGCCGCTGAGTGCATCGCGTCGAAAATCGTCGTAGACGACGACGTCGTTTTCTTCGACGATTCGCCCGATCACCGTGGAGCCGATGAAGCCGGCCCCGCCGGTAATGAAGATGCGCTTGCCACGGATGGGCGCCGGTGATTGTGGGTTGGCTTGGTTCATTCTTTCCCAAAATGGTTCAGATTGTCTCTTGCCCACGGCTATTGTGCAAAACCGAGAGTAAAGCCGCTTGGGCGGAGCAGATCAATACCAAAGGGGGAGGCTGGGCTATGTCGGAAAGCCGGCATAACGAGTTGGGTGCCCGGGTCTGAGCGTAGCGAAGGCCCGGTTTTTGATACTCTCAGTAGTTCCAAGTTTGGCTGGCTGATACCTCAGCAGGTCATCCTGAGCGTAGCGAAGGATCTCGATTGTCCAAGGAGATTCTTCGCTACGCTCAGAATGACAATGCCAGGTCTCGATGGAATTTGGAACTACTGACTCTGGGCCACCGCTGCGCTATCCCGGCGCGCCGGGACCCCCCTGAAGGTTTTCTGCGGAGCACGCGGCCTTCGGTTGAACCGGACTGGACTTGCCGGCGGCAGGGGAATCTGCTACGTTAGCTGGGCTTCGTAATCCGGTTTCAGAAAGCGACTTACGCAAGTTCCAGGACCCGGGGCCTGGGGCTCCATGGACGGTGGCTGGCCGTCGGGCAAGCCACGCGGAAAGGGAAGTCCGCATGCAGAGCGATATCGTGAGAGTGGCGATTGTCGGGCTGGGCAACTGGGGAAGGAACGTGGCCCGGAGCTTCGCCGCCGTGCCGCGGTGCCGATTGGCCCGACTCTGCGAGAGCCAGCCGTCGCGACTGGCTCCCCAGCAATCGCTCTACCCCGAGGCCATCGCGAGTTGTTGCTTCGAGGACGTTCTTTACGATCCGCAGGTCAACGCGGTGGCGCTGGTCACGCCGGCCCCGTTGCACTTCGAGATGGCCCGCGACGCGCTACTGGCCGACAAGCACGTCTTCGTCGAGAAGCCGCTAGCGCTGATGGCGGACCAGGCCGCCGAGCTGATCGAGCTCGCCCGACAGCGCCGACGGAAGCTGATGGTCGGCCATCTGTTGGAGTATCATCCGGCCGTCGAGCTGATGAAGCAGTACGTCGAGCAGGACGAGTTGGGCACGATCCACTACATGTATTGCCAGCGACTTAACCTGGGCGTGGTGCGCCAGACGGAGAACGCCTTCTGGTCGCTAGCCCCGCACGATATCTCCGTCATTCTTTACCTCTTCGGCGCCGAGCCCGACCGCGTTACGGCCAGCGGGGCTTGCTTCCTCCAGCCGGGCATCGACGACGTGGTATTCGCCAATTTGCATTTTCCCGACGGGCGGATCGCGCAGGTGCACGTTTCGTGGCTCGACCCGCACAAGGCCCGGAAGATGGTGCTGGTCGGCTCGCGCAAGATGCTGGTGTTCGACGACATGCACCCTTCGGAGAAGATACGCGTTTTCGACAAAGGCGCCCAACGGCCCGAGGTCGCCGAAGACGCAATCGCGCCGATCACCGTGCGTCACGGCGAGATCCACATCCCGCACGTCGGCAGCCGGCCGCCGTTGGACGTCGAGGCGGAGCATTTTGTCGATTGCATTCTGGAGGACCGCGTGCCTCGCAGCGACGGCCACGACGGGCTGCGGGTGGTTCGCGTGCTCGAACGGGTCGATCGCCGACTTCACGATACCGAGGTTTCTCACGAACGTCTGGCGGCCGCTGGAGGGAACCGCCCGGCATCGGTCGGTGCGACGGTTGACCCGTCCGCCGGGCCTCGGCAAACCGACGTCGGTAATGTGACCAACGGGAGTCCGGATTTTTGGGCCCAAATGGCGGCGCGACTCGAAAACGTCGATCCGGTCACTAATAAGCCGGCACGCATCGTTTCGGCCGAGACACGTCCGCTGCCGTCGGGGTTGGACCCATGACCGAGCGTTGCCCAAACCACCAAGCCGACTATTTCGTCCACGAGTCGTCCTACGTCGACGGGGGCGTCGAGATCGGCGCGGAGACGATGATCTGGCACTTTTGCCACGTCCGCAACGACGTGCGGATCGGCCGGCGATGCCACATCGGCCAGAACGTCGTGATCGGTCCGCGGGTGGCGATCGGCGACGGTGTCAAGATCCAGAACAACGTGTCGGTCTACGAAGGCGTGACGCTCGAAGACGACGTGTTTTGCGGCCCTTCGATGGTCTTCACCAACGTGCTCACGCCGCGGAGCGCTTTCGCGCGCAACCGGCCCGAGGACTGCCTGCCGACCTTGGTCCGTCGCGGGGCGAGCATTGGCGCGGGCGCGACGATCCTCTGTGGGAACACGGTCGGGCAGTATGCGATGATCGGTGCCGGCGCGGTGGTGACGTGCGACGTGCCGCCCTATGCCGTCATGTGCGGCAACCCGGCCCGGCAGCAAGGCTGGGCGTGCGAGTGCGGTCTTTCGCTGCTTTTCGAGGACGCTGAAGCTGCTTGCGGTGAGTGCGGTCGGCGCTATCGGCAGCTTGACCCGTCCACCGTCGAGCGGATCGCGGAGAGGTGAACACCCGGCCGGCACGGCGGTGCGTGTGTGGAAACCGAAGGTTCTGGGCCAGCGCTGCCGCCTTGGCGATGGCCCAGGCAGCCCGACTTGACTTTCTCCGACAAAGTCTAGTACTTCATGACAATCAAACGTGGCAGTCGGGTGCCAGTGGTGGCTTGTCCGCCACTGCCTGAACAAGGGCGGACAAGCCGCCCATGGCACCCGTGGAAGAGCTACAGCCATTTTCAAAACACGTTCTTGGTTGGACCGAATCGATGATGTCAAGAAACGTTCTGATCATCACGCAGAGTTTTCCGCCGCTTGGCAACATGGCGGCGCGGCGGTTCGGTCTGCTGGCGCCCTACATGGAATCGTGCGGCTGGCGCCCTTGGGTGTTGACGACCCGGGCCGAGGGGTCGCTTCCGCTGGGCATTCCGGCTTCGCAAGTGATCCGCCTCGGGCGACACCCTGAAATGGCCGACTCGCACGAAGGCGCTGGGCCAGGCGAGGCGAGGCGAATCGCCGATTCACCGCGGCGCGGGCTTTCGCCCGTGGTGGAGTGTGCCCGACGTGTGGTTGCCACCGCGGGCATCCGGCTTCGGGCGGTCGACTACACCTGCTTCACCTGGTTTCGCTCGGTGGTCGATCGGCAAGAGGTTCTCGGCAGGCGTTTGCCGCCGGCCGACCTGGTGCTGGGCAGCTTTGGCCCGGCGGCCGCCTTGTGGTTGGCCCGACGTTTGGCCGGGCAGTTCAACGTTCCTTGGGTGGCCGATTTTCGGGATCTGGCCGCGCTGCGCCCGGACCGGCGCAATCGGCCCTCGCAATGGCTCGACCGCCTGATCGAGCGGCGTCTGCTCCGCTCGGCCGCGGCGATCACGACGGTCAGCCCGACGTTGGCCGCCTTGCTCGGGGAAACCTACCGTCGGCGGACCGAAGTGGTCTACAACGGATGGGACGACGCGACACGAAGACCGGGCGACGGCCATCTGGGGCAGCGCTGCGCTATGCCCCAGCCACCCTTGGCGGAGCCCTATCTGTACTATGCCGGCCGATGGTATCCCGAGCGTGTTCGCGCCGGGCGGCTCGTACTCGAAGTGCTCACGGCTCGGCCGGACGTGCACTGGGTCGTCCGCTCGCTCGGCCCGGCCGCGGCCGAACGAGAGATTCAGAGTGAGGCCAGCCGGCTCGGGGTTGCCGATCGAGTCCACCTGCAAGGACCGTGTGATCCCGATCAAGTGAGCCGGGAAGCAGACGGCTCGTTGGCCAACCTCGTGCTGGACGACGTCGACGGCGGCCGACGATGGTCGCGCGGCACGCTCACCGGCAAGCTCCTCGAACTGGTTGCCGCCGCTGGGCCGGTGCTGGCGGTGACCCGCGCCGATTCGGACATGGGGCCCATCCTGCAACGAACGGGCAAAGGAGCCGTTTGCCCCGACGCCGAATCCCTTGTCCGCCTTGTCGGCCGGCTTC
>Ga0315543_1004749_pt1 | contig 11095 bp, 13 predicted proteins | sample SalMarSW160210MG_2_FD_203098 | JGI IMG/M metagenome (GOLD analysis project Ga0315543, IMG submission 203098) | Salt marsh sediment microbial communities from the Plum Island Ecosystem LTER, Massachusetts, United States - Salt Marsh Sediment SW1601-210 ...
GTTGTAGCTGTCATAGTTGGGCAGCTGGTGAGCTATAAACTGCTAACTGCCTCTTCATTACCGGAAAGGCTTAACCGTTTCGCCCCGATTGCTTTAGCGGTCTTGGGCATCCTCTTCGTGCTATTCACTTTTTATCCACCGCAATTCCCGCTCTTCAGAGACCCCGTCAGCGGTGGCTATGGCATTGTCGGATAGCAATGAGAAAAGCAAAACTGGCAGCGGCTGGATTTGAACCAGCGACCACAGCCTTATCAGGACCTGCAATGTGCCCCTGGGCGTTCCTGTCCAGGGGTATACCTTTTTATTTCACATGCGGGTATAATACGCGCACTTTAAGAGAATGTGTCTGGATAACCAAAACCGATGAACTGGATAAGAACCGGTTTAAAGTGTAGGAGGAGCCCATGATAGATTACACGGTCAGCTATTTCAAATCTTTCTTTCAAAACCCCAGCGCTTGGGGAATTGGTCTGGCTATAGCTTTCGGTGCGGTCTGGCTGGCCTGTTACCGGCCGCCGCTCTTTAAGAAACCCTGGCTCTGGGCGGTCCTCGTAGGCAGTCCCTTTCTAACCCTGGCCGCTGCTTGCTTTATTCAAATTCCCCTCCAGACTTGGACTGGACAAGCACTGGGCCATTTCTGGAGCCAGGAAGTCCTCATGCGCTGGATTCTTCTGGCGGGAATACCACAAATACTCCTCAGCGGACTGGTGCAGGAAGGGTCAAAACTAGTGCCGGTGGTCGTTTACTGGCAGCGCAACGACAGGAATATTGACCCCAAGCTGGGACTCGCCATCGGCGCTGTGGTCGGCGCTGGCTTCGGCATCTTGGAAGCGCAGTGGGCTCACAATCTCATCTTCGCCTCAGGGTGGACCTGGGCAGCAGTGCAAACCTACGGCTTTGTGGCGCTGCTTGGATTTTGGGAGAGGTTCTTTACCGTAGCCGCTCATATCGCTTTTTCCGCCCTGGCCGGGTATGGTCTGGCCAGGGGCTGGGGATGGCAGTTCTACCTCATAGCTTCTGGTCTGCATGGCTTGCTGAACTACAGCGTAGTTTTGTTGCGGGCAGGGCTCCTTACCACCACCCATGTGGAAATCTATGTTGCCGTGCTGGCTGTGGCGGTAACGGCCTGGGCCCTGTGGCTCCGCTGGAGAAAAACAGCAGCTATGGCTGAGCCTGAAACATCATTCCTGTGAAGTTATGGCCGTGAAAAAAAGCATTTTGCGCTGGGAGTTAGGGGGAATCGCCTTTATAGTTGTTCTGGGGTCGTTGCTGCACTTTGTGTTCGAGTGGTCCGGTCGCGCGATTCCCATAGCCCCGATTGCCGCCGTGAATGAAAGTGTGTGGGAACATCTGAAGCTGGGTTTCTGGCCGGCATTGGTATATGCGGCTTTGGAATATAGCCGCTTTGGGAAGTCGGCGAACAATTTTCCCTTTGCCAAGACACTGGGAATTTATCTGATACCAATCACTATTGTGGTCCTATACTATGCGTACACAGCTATCCTGGGACATGGTCTCCTGCAAGTCGACATTGCGATTTTCGTTGTAGCGGTCATAGTCGGGCAGCTGGTGAGCTATAAATTGCTAACTGCCTCTCCGTTACCGGAAAGGCTTAACCGTTTCGCCCCGATTGCTTTAGCGGTCCTGGGCATTCTCTTCGTGCTATTCACTTTCTATCCACCGCACTTGCCGCTCTTTAGAGATTCCGTCACCGGGAGCTATGGCATTGTCGGATATTACTGAGGAAAAATAGGTCTTGCTATCAAGTGAACTTATCATTAAGATATTACAGGGAAAGTTATCAAATCGAGAGTAGACTATCTTGTAAAAGGAGAAAAACATGGCAGAGGAAAAAACCCGTTGGTACCGCCGACGCTCCACGACTTTAGTAGGCCCTATTTGGTTCATCGGCTGGCTGTTTACAATCGGCTATGCCGGTCTGGAGTGGTGGCAGATTATACTCGCCATAGTAGTCTGGCCGTACTTTCTGGGCCGGGCAGTGGGTGGTTAAGAGAGCGTGCTCTAATTTCGTACTCCGACTCTCTGCACTGCCTCATGGCTTTGACTTGTTAGTAGTGCCAATTATATTGGCTGGAATTCGCAATGCCGCGTAGAAAAAAACCTGTATCATTCCGTACTTCAGAGGTAGCACATGTGGTCGGCGCTACCTATAGCCAGCTTGCGTATTGGGATAAGACAGGCCTGGTGAGCCCGAGTCTGAGAGCGGCATCCGGAAAAGGTTCGCGACGTCTCTATTCTGTAGAAGATATCTTTGAATTAAAGATACTGATGAAATTGTTGGATGGTTCGCTGCCTCTACAGCGGATACGGTCGAGCTTCCGCTTTATACGAGGTCAATCCAAGACTTTATCATCCTTCGTAGTGCTCACGGATGGGAAGACAGTCTATTTCTACGAGGACTATGATGTTCTCGTGGACACTTTAAAGGAGGGACAGACGGTATTACGTATCGCGGTCCAAGACCTGATTGCAGACGTACAGGCCAGGTTGACCAATGGGCAGTGAGGACAAGAAAGATCAATCCTGTCTCAATTGCAAAATATGGCAGCGGATAGATTGGAACCGCCCGGGAGCAGTTTAGGAGAAGGTCAATAACCTTGTGGCGCATATTTTATAGCTAAGATGAATGTTTGAAGATATCATAAAATCGAAAGGTCTGTATTACACGAATAGATGCGGACGACAGCAAAGAGAAGGCTTCTAATTGTAGCAGGGACCTTATCCACAGGATTAGGGATTATCGGCGTTTTTATCCCGATTCTACCTACAACCCCATTTCTACTACTCGCCGCTGCCTGTTATATGCGGAGCTCTGAACGGTTTTATCAATGGCTTATAAACAACAGAATATTTGGAGCCTATGTCAGGAACTACATTGAGGGCAGAGGAATGCCTGTAAGAATAAAGATACTTACCATCCTCCTGCTCTGGCTAGCTATCGGACTCAGTATAACTTTTGGAGTACAGAACATAGTTATCAGGATAGTGCTGATTTGTATTGCTATTGGGGTTACAGCACATATTAGCCTGATCAAAAAAAGAAAAGTTGAAGATGCTTAGAAGTAAAACTAAGTGGCAGCGGCTGGATTTGAACCGATTCTTAACATGGGAAATATTGGATTAAATGGTGGCATTGACAACCAAAGCATGGATGGCTATTCTGAACCTGCGACGCCGATATTCAGGGGGTTGGTATGAAACTATCACCGGAAGAGAAGAAGAGAATCTATGAAGAAGAGAAGGCGCGGATTGAGGCACGGGAACAGATAGAGCGAGAGAAACTGACAGAGCCGGCAGGTACAAGTACAGGGCTATCGCCAAATATTGCCGGGTTATTGTGCTATGTTGCCGGATGGATAACCGGCATCATTTTTTTCGTTTTAGAGCAGAAAAACAAATTTGTCCGTTTCCATGCGGCGCAGTCAATTGTTGCGTTTGGCACCATCACAGTTGCCGGGATTATATTTGGTCTGATACCAGTGGTCGGTGATGCTTTCTCTACAATTATAGGAATTATAGGGTTCATTGTTTGGATAATAATGATAGTCAAGGCTTCTAGTGGTGAGTGGTATAAACTACCATGGGCTGGTGATGTTGCTGAGAAGATAGTCGCTTCATCAAGGGTAACAGGTGAATACGCTGAACCTCCACCCTCGGAACCAACAGCAGAATCAGAAGCAGCAGCACCTACACCACCCCCCGCTGCAGATTCAGGTAAACGAATCGAAGATAAAATAGACGCTCATCTTAAAAGTAGAAAAGGTAGAATAACAGCTTCCGCTTTTGCCATCGCCTGGAGTATCGCTTTATTAATATTCTTCAACTTTTTTAATCAATACGTAGCCTATTATCATTCGGAAACGGTAGACGGCATTACTACATGGATAAGATATCCGTTCTTTACAGAAGGCATCAATCTATGGCTACCGATTCTCACAGCAACTCTAATCATAAGTATTATCGGTCACATTATTTTGATTATCTTGGACAGGTATATATTGCGTGAAATAATTCATATCATTATAAACGCATTTTCACTTTGGACGGTTTTAACTCTACTATCCGTCTTTCCTTTCGACTTCACTGTAATACCCAGCACTGCTGCAGCTGAGGCTACATATTTAGGCGTCAGCATATTCTTGATTCTTATTTCAGTTGGAGTGGGAATCGCAATACTGGTTGGTGTGATAAAGTTAATTGTTAATGTAGTCAGGGGAACTGCCAGTTACGAGGAGCATATTTAACTAATCGGTTTTATCAAACTGACCGCCTATAAAAAAGGCATTAACAATTCAAAAAGTGCCTAGTAAAAACTCTATATTGTTCTGAAGCTAAAATAAGCAACGGTCTTTTAAATAGTTGTTTAGACGCTGTTCTGTGGGGTGATTTCTGCTTGGTTCGCTAATCTGCTTTATTTACGCTTGAGAGATAGCAGGTTAACATTGGAAGTTGCTATCAGGCAAATTCCAATAATCCCTAGGACTGTGGAAATACTTGTGGTATTTTCTCCCAGGATAGCGCCATCAATCATGAAAATAGCGGCTGTTAATGCCAAAACAATCCCTACTATCCATTGTGCGAAGAATGCTTTCTTCCGTTCCTTGCTTATTCCTTCCAGCTTCTCCCCTTTTTGCCTCCTCCAAACTAATAATGCTAGAACTACCAATACGACACCAATAACAATAATCGTAATCGCAATCATATCAACACCTCCAATTACTGTTTTCCAGCATACTACGTTTCATCTCCCAAGGTTGTCAAGTGGACTGAATTTCTGGTAGCGGCTGGATTTGAACAACAAGGTATAGAGGCTCATTCTCGAAAAGGGTTCATTTATTTGAGAAAATAGCTGCAATGCCCACACCTACGAGTGCTACCCCGATTATCAGCAGCAGTATTGAGTAAAAGCCGCTTTCAATATCTTTGAGGGACAGATACGACAGGATAAAAAGCACTGCGCTAAGACTAAATGGTGCAATGATTCTAGCTAACTTCATTTGCCCTCCGTAACAATGATATTCTAAACAATAACACAATTAGCTGAACACCCACAATCTGTTGAGTGGAACTCGCCTGGAAAACCAAAAGCGGCAGCGGCTGGATTTCTGCTCAGTAGAGCCATTCCTTATATTCGGGGATATGCTTCATATCATCATATAGCCAGACCATGCGGTCTACATACCACGTTTTCCCGAGAATAGCGATTGACGCTCCTGCCACGGTAGGCCATATTTCCAATACGACTAAGCCGTAAACAAGTATTGCCACTCCGATTATCGATATAATCGTCGTTATATTAGCCGCGGTTGCGTGATGCGACGGGACTTGTGTCTTTGTTTTCTTGCGCTCGGTAAAGATCTTTTCTCCAAAAACACCCTTACTCATCCAGTTATCGGTTGATTTCGGCTTCGGGAAAATGCGGGGATTCAGCCAGGCCCAGATGAACACTACAGCAACTGGAATTAAGAACCAGATTCCTATCCAGGCACGGCTCCAAAAAGCTAAGATCAGAAACGGGTAGGTAGCGAAGCGAGTCCAGCCACTCCATGGATTAGCATGTCTGAACCAAACTTCTTCTGACATAGACATTGATGCTGATGTCAGCCTGAGTATTTTATTGAGTATTCTATCTAACACAGCTCCTGTACCTCTTTTTGAGTAATATCGGCACGATAATATCATAATTATAACTGTGTGAAAATACAGAAACTGGCAGCGGCTGGATTTGAACCAGCGACCAAAGGCTTTGCTAGTCCCCTCGGAAGAAAGTCAATCAGGAATACTGGAGGAGCGAGGGATTTTCCCTTTTTTTGCGACTATTACTATGAGAAAGGCAATAGTACTTTCGTACTATGAACAATACAGACGATTCTGCCAGCGACGAAGAACAATTAGCGACCGTGCCGATGGATTACAGCGCTTTGCTGGCAATGACACGCCCACTGGTCATTACGGAAGATGCCCTCCTGTCATTGCGAGGAGAGGGGGGTTTTCGCTTAGGCTCCGGAATCTCGCCTGAACCAGCCGATCGTCGTGCGGAGTTTGCCCTGAGGAGAGGCGAAATCCTTTGCCCTGAAGGTGAATGTGATGTAGCGCGGGAGTCCATCTTTGCCTCGGGCGAAACAGGTTCGAATTTGAAACTCAGAATTTATCTTGGTACGTCCTGAGCTAGTCCATTATGGAGGTATAGAGCTTAAGGCTATCCTCGAACTCCACTGACCTTAAAAGCATCGGTCTTTCAGTCCCTTGGTTCATCTAGATACAATTTGTCGATAATCCAATCAAGGCAAATGGTTTTTATGTGGGTGGTAATGCCTTGGTCAGTTAGAGAGGATTTATGCTTATTGGTGGCAGCGGGTGGATTTGAACCACCGACCAAAGGCTTATGAGTCCTCTGCTCTACCCCTGAGCTACGCTGCCGTGTATTCATATTGTAGCTTTTAGACTTGTCAGCGTCAACATCGTGCTTAACGTTTTGCTTAACAGTAAGCATATGCCTTATATCTGCATTGCTTAACAACTTTTGACTTGGTGGTCGTTTACCATTCTTGACCTGTGATAGATACGATGCGCAAACCTTGACGCTGTGGTGCTGGTTTGATGACGAACCTGTGCTATGCTTCGCTGTTTAGGATTGACTTCAGTTATTTGAAATCAATTGAACTATGACAAGAGGGAGAGTTGAGATGGTCTTCCTATGTATTTTCCTTCGCCTGCCCGTTTCCAATAGTAACTAATAATATTTTGTATTCGGGACTCACCAAAAGCTGGTCTAACAGAGCATAGTCATTCAATACAGTCGCTATCATTAACGCTGGAAAGAATTGCTGCTTCATTTCGAGAATAATATTCGCTAATTCAATACCTTTGAAGGTACGAATAACCTTTGACTTCCTAGTTAAGCTGTTTCGTATTTCTACTACGTCTCCTTTAATGAAGGTTGAGGAATGAGCATCCCCGTGCCTTATCTGCTCATCAAGACACTTAAATAATGAACCGTAATTTTTGTCTGCTTTAAGAACTGCAATATTTTGTCCTACTGAACGCTGCTTTTCAGGCGATGGAACTCCACTTCTCAACTCCAGCCCGATTCGCAGTAGATTGATTAAAGGTCTCAAAGGTTCAAGACATCGAGTATAAATATCCATTAGCTGAGGAATATCTCTTTTGTAATTCAGTTTTTGTCCATTGCTGAGTGTTTTAAACAGGACGTCTTCGGTAATTTGTCCCTGACTAGAGAGTTGTTCAAATAATATATCGCTATCAAAGGATAAACAAGTCTTGAAATATCTATAATTCTTTATTGGGTTTTTCGTGCGTAAAGAAAAGCCTGCATACATCCATCCCATAGCATGTAATAGTGCTTGAATTGAAAATTTTTTCTCCAATCTTCTATGCATTCTCAGTAAGTCTTCGGACTGGCTTAATATTAAAGCCAAAATGTGAAAATAATCTTCTAGCAATGGGGAATATTTGACCCTATCAAGCTTCCCAGTTTTTGCTCGGCTTTCCAGTAACGCATCTACAAGTTTAATCGGTTTATAGCTAAAAACAAACCTCTTGGATATTAGGTCTTCACGAGCACTTTCAAGCTTCTTTTTATCTTGGTCTACTAAGAATACAATGTCATCATTATATTGCTCCGGATTAGTAACAGGAGCAAGCAGAATGTCTCCGTCCGTTTCTATTATCTGACGCAATTGAGATATGTATAAGAAACAATCGGGCTCTGCTGTTTGTATAACTAATTTCTCCTTGCCCTTTTGGAGAGTGATTGTAGTTTGTGTATCAAAAGTATTTTCATTCTCCCGTCTTCTGGCGTGAACCTCAGTACGGGAAATGGTGTATTTGTCCTTATGAATTTTCTGCATAATGTTTTTGAAATCGTTAGAAACCATAATCATACTTTCCCTGTTAGTTTGATTTCCATTAGTCAGATTCTATCCCCCGTAGTATTGGGTGTCAATTGTGGTACAGCGCTATCCCTTGCTCTGTTTGTTCGTGTCTTATCTCTAAGACCGGCTGGTGAGTAAGCCGGCGGTCTCTCGCGGTAGTGAATGTCACTCTTTGAATATCATGTTTTCTTTATTACATGGAACTGTAGCACCGCATTTTGGACATGTAACCGTATTTCCTTTTAGTTTGGAGGTTTCGAAAGATTTTCTATCTCCGAAAGCTATTGGAGAAGGAAATATAGCCTTACAATTCGTGCATACTACAAACGTCTGTGACATTTAACCACCTCTTATTCGTTAGATGTTGCCGTCAAAGAACTCCTCTGGTCGAATACGCTTTGCGTTATCTGAAACCCCCATCAATTTCGCCTCAAATTTCACATTTGGTTTTGGGTCAACCAGTCGAATCACGGCGTGTCGGGAGATTTTATCAAGAATAGAATCTATTTCTACTCTATCGCACGGCTGATAAGAAATACCAACTATGATGAGCGCATCTACTGTTTTTGCTGTTTTGCTTACGGCTTCATAACCTTGTCGTACCCATGTCAGTTGGGTTTGCGGTGAGGACTCGAAGGGTAAGACGACATCACTTTCAGTCCTTGGTTCCAATAGCTTTCCCTTTGGTACAATCTCTATCCTGCCCCTTCCATTAATGACATAGTCGTTCAGGCGAGTCGGGTTTCTTAGCCTATTCTGTGGAGGTATAGATATGAATCTACTGCTAATGTCAAAATCGCAAGAGCCATGCGGTTTGAAAATTGGAATGCCAATGGAATTATTTTCTTCTTTTGAACCAATTCTATAGTATCCAAGCGATGATTGTTGCAACGCTGTCTCCAAGACTAAGTCATAGTTAATTGAGACTATCCCGGCTATTCTTTTGTAATGCTTTCTTAACCATTGAGCCCACCTCCAATCTTCTTTCCAGCGAGTTAGTAATAGCGCATTCACAAATGAATAGGCTAGTGATAGGTACTGACGTAACTCATGATGCGTCTGAGCGTGTTCTTCATTATTTTTATCATAATTTGCGATAAAATCCTGAATTATTTCGAAATCTGTTAAATCGGGGTGTTGATTAATCATATCTCGCATACTAGTCAGTGTATCCATCAGCTTTTTACTAGGATTAAGGGGGTCAGGAACGCCAAATGAAAACGGATGGGACGGGTCAAGCCTTAAGCCAAAGTATTTGAATGCGCCAATACTAAGACCATTTCCCACAACAAGCAACAACTTATTCCTGATTTCTAACAACACTTGCGCTAGTTTGTATACAGCTTAGCTTAAATTCACATTATACACCAAAGCCTTACTGCTTCTGCTCCACTCTTAAAATAAGGCACTAGTATCAGAAAACAGGTATCATGTCCTAGACAATCTCTGAGGCTTTGACCTCGCTGTGCTAAATTCTCTGCGAGTATAGAAACACAGACAAGCATCGAGGACGCGAACCTCGACGTCTTGGCATGGCTTAGGCAAGAGATTTTTAGCTAGCAAGTGGTATAATCAGAATTAGGGTGTGTCCTTCATGAATGTGCCTGAAATTCTTATAACGGTTGGCTTGACTGTAGCAGCCGCAGTAGCAATAGCATACACTACAGTCAAGCTACAAGCACGACATAGAGAACGGGCTCTTTTCAGAGCCTTACAGAGCGAGATTGAATACAACAGGCTTAGGCTGGACAATCTTGTGGCGGAATGGTCACTTTGGGAGAGGGAAAAAAGTGACTATCGACCCCAAGCTCCAATACTGTTTGCTGAGGCTTATGAGGCTTTAAGATTGTCAGGCGAGCTATTGAGACTCCCTGAAGGTGTTCGGAATAAGCTTAGCACTACATACAGCCTAATTGCTATATATAACTTTAGGATGAACGAAGCGAGATTGGATTATTTCCAAGCTTTGTTGCATGACGAGAACGCTCAGGACAGAATTAATAGAATCATCAAAAACATACAGATTCTGGAAAATGAGCTTGCTAAAGAGGTGCAGAAGCCTAATAAAAGAAGTGATTATGAACAACAGCGTAAAGACCTTTTGCAACGCTATATTATGTCCCAAGCACCGCTCTTTTTCACGTTCGGTCTGTTTTCAATATACGCAAACTATCTAGGTAAGCCAAGTGTTGCAGTTCAGATACTACTGATAGCGGTTGGTATGATATTTATAGTATGGGCTTTCATCTTATCTATAGTGGGTTTGAACTGTAAGATGCCAAGAACGCTAGAAGGGGTGAGCGAGAAAATAAAAGGTTTTATGAGCATGAGGGAAAAGAGTGACGTAACTGTCTACGTTGTTACGGTAGTCGTTTTCGGGGTTGGTCTTGCAACAACTTGGGACGCCCTATCAAGAACCGGCATTGGTGCTACATTACGCTGGGTCATATTAGTCATAGGTGTAGCATTAATGATTGTTCTCTTTGTAGATTACATACTTCGTGTAGTGCGTCCGCTAACGACGAAGTCCAAAACTAAGAACGGGAGCGAAACACAGAATCACGGTGCTTAAAGTGTATCCCCAATAGCCAAATATGTCTTTAGTTCACTATCGGCTGATAAAGCGCAAGCGCGTCTTCAAACTTGACGCTTCGTGTGTAGCGCTCGACAATGCCAAGACTACGCCAACGACCTAACTTCATTTAGGGGACGCCATGACAAGGAGAATTTAAGCAGTTATAATCTAATGCGACGATGTCGAGCTGTACAGGAGGCGTAGATTGAAGGAGCCGTTTGCCAAATTTGTAGAAAGCGAGCTGGGGGCTGGTGTTTTGCTTATCACCTGCGGCTTGCCGGGTACCTGGAAGACCGAGACGAGCGAAGAGATTTCCAGGATTAAGGGCTACCCTATCCTGCGGTCCGACCTGATTAGATTAGAGGTGCTGAAAGACGAGAATATTTTCGATGAGAAGGTCGCCTCGAATATGAGCAAACGAACGATGGTCTATGATGAGACATTCCGACGGGCAGATGAGGCCCTGGATAAGAACGATAGTGTAATACTAGATGCCACCTTCATCACCCAAGCGTTGAGAAGACGGGCTGCTGAGATAGCCGCTAAACATAATAAAATATTCGTCATCCTGCAGACCCATTGCCCGCAAGAGATATCCATTGCC
>Ga0315543_1004750_pt1 | contig 11093 bp, 3 predicted proteins | sample SalMarSW160210MG_2_FD_203098 | JGI IMG/M metagenome (GOLD analysis project Ga0315543, IMG submission 203098) | Salt marsh sediment microbial communities from the Plum Island Ecosystem LTER, Massachusetts, United States - Salt Marsh Sediment SW1601-210 ...
GGTATCCCTTCATTATGCATATCAACTGGAACGAAAACGGGTTTTCTGAATACCCTCTCCAGCGCTTCTTTATATTTTATAACAGGCATGAATTATAATAGGTTGAGCTTACATTTAAATATGCAGGTTACCAAAGAAGGTAACTAACATAGCTTAAGGATTAGCGGTCAAAAGCTCCACCAGTTATATTTATTGCTTCTTGGGAACACGATTTCCACAAAAATCGCAAGACTTCACTGACTTCACTAATATAAGTTATAAGAAACAAGAAATAAAAGCCTGTTAACAATGCCTTAGTGGTTAGTACCCTTTTCTAGTCTTCCAGTAGATGAGGCTTGCGAGGATTACGATTATTACCGCCGCTACGCCGATACCGCCTGCAGGGTTCTGTACAATAAAACCGGTAATTCCTCCACCGCCAGCGGGCGGCGCATATGTGCAGGACTGGCTTTCCGCCGGCCTGTTTTTTGCGGTTCCGCACGCATTCGCATCTGAGCATGTCCTGGCATGGGTCCCGTCCGGCTGGCAGTCTGACCATGCAGTGCATGACCAGTCTTCTACACAAAAAGAGCCATGCATGCAGTTTCGAATTTCTTCGGGTTTGTTTGCTGTTGTACCGCAGTTATTTGAATCTGAACATGTCCTGGCCTGGGCCCCGTCCGGCTGGCAGTCTGACCATGCAGTGCATGACCAGTCTTCACTGCAAACTTCGAAATTGAAAAGAGGCTCTTCGGGAGGGCACTCACCGCAATCTTCTGGGCATGCCAGGCAACTCTCGTCTAAATTGCAAACACCGTCTCCACACCAATGGCCTCTTCCTCGCCCATGATAGCCACCTCCAGAGGATTTGCAGTCACTGTCTTTTTTGTCTGTTGAGCCGTCACAATCATTGTCAAGCCCGTCATTACAAACTTCTTTTACGGGGGTAACTTCTTCCAAACAATCGCTCCATGTCCCGTTGACGCAGGTTTGTGTGCCGCCGTGGCAAATACCGACGCCGTTTGTCCCGGCTGGACCAGTGTAGCATGAGCGGGTTATATTATCAGCAACTCCGTCGCAGTCATCATCCTTTTCATTGCAAATCTCTGCTGCCCCTGGATGTACCTCGGGGTCGCTATCGTCACAATCATTTCCGTATGGACAATTAGCTGGGTCATGTGCATAGTAAGAATCATTGTCATTGTCTGAGCAAAGGTATTCAAATTCCTCGTAAGTGCATGCTGTTATATTCAAGCCATCCAAGAGTATCCTGCCTGCCTTTTCGGAAAAGAGCAGCAAGTCAATCACGCATTTGTCCCCCTGGATTGAGCATCCGGGGCAGGTGCAGTTGCTAAGTATGATGTCATTCAACTCATCACTGAAATTTATCTCATCCTTTGTATCAAAAAGGCCAGGATAATGCCATTCTATTCCAGCATCGCTTCCAACGTCCATAGTCGGGTTTGCAGGGTAGCTGGAAATCAGCTGTTCTCCTAACTGGGCATAGAGGTCTGATATGTTTAGATTCTCTGCATAGTAATACTTCCCATGTCCTGCATCCGCAATCTCCTGCATGGTTCCTGTGTCTGCGTCTGCGCCGTAGGCCAACGCATAAACTGTTATATTATACACTTCCCAGGCCTCTCTGGACTTGTTGATAGCCTCTTCTGAGGCCTCATCAAGATTGCAATGGCCTCCTATGCATTCGTTTGCCTTCCCGTCGCTCAACAATATAATCGCTCTCCTTGGGTTAGTGCCGTCCTTCAGCAGCTGTGTCCCATCACCTATACCGCATGATATGCATGTGGTGCCTCCCGCCATATAGGAGTCAATATGGCTGAGCAAAAGATCCTTGTCATTGGTCAGCGGCAAGGAATCCACGACGTAAGTGCTGTAGGCCACCAAGGCTATCATGTTGCTTTCATTGTTGTCCAGCAGCGTGTTTACAAATTCTATGTCAGCCTCCTTCTTGTCGTTTATCTTGCACGGGGTTTCGCCCGGCTGAGCCGTGCCGTCAGGTCCGCAATCGTCATCCATGCTCCCTGAGACATCCTCAACGAGAGCGGCATCCACCATGCCGACAAATGTAACATTTACGGGAAGTCCCGTGGCATTGAGATTAGCTGACAGTATCACAAGGTTCTCGAAATTATGGGATATCTGGGCATCGCTATTTGAATAATTGTCAAATGGGAAATACAGCATTTTCTGGTAAGATTCATCCCTGAACTGGTCTATGATGGTTCCTATGTAAACACATTCCACGCAACCCCTCTCAGGGTCGCACCGATCAAGGTCTTCCAACTGACACTGCTCTATTACACAGCCATCAGCATCACATGTTCGGGTTCCATAATAGCAGATGTCATCCACGACAGTGCCTGAAGGGGGACAGAATTCATGTCCGTACACACACTCACATAATTCACACTCGGTTGGATGGTAGCAGATGTCATCAGTTATATTTGCAGGACAGTCTGTTCTTTTTTCGCAATCAGCACCGCACTCGCTGATGTTGCAGGTGTGGACCAGGGTCAACGTGCCCGTAGTGCAGGAGTCGGTGTCTTCGTCGCATTCTGATGTGAATCCTTGGAAGTAGTCCCATGTGAGCGGGTTGCTGTCAGGGTCGTTGAAGCACGTTGCTATCGGTTCTATGTTTGCCCAGGAGCAGTCAACTGGGATTCCTGGGACGCATGCGGCATCCTCGCACGTCTCTTTTCCGTCGCAGTAAAGACTGTTGTCGCAGTCCTTGACTGTTGTTATCGTGTCGATAACGCAGGATGCGGAATCGCATTTGTAGTCTGCGTGCTTTATTTCGGTGCCGTTGCAATAGTCATGGTTATCATCATTGCAGTCATAAGTCGTTGTGGTCTCGGCTTCGCAGGAATAGTCAATGCATCTGCCCTCGTCGTGCAAGATCAGGTCCCCGTCGCAATAGTCCTTGTCCAGCTCATCGCAGTCGTCATCTGTCTGGCACTCGGTGCATCTTGGGTCGTTGGGATATATGGTTGGCGAGCCGCACTGGTTGTCCATGCATTCGCAGGAGTCGAGGCAGGTGTTGGGGACGTCGTCGTAATCATGGTAGTCATTGCCAACACAGCTATCCAGTTCGTCGCAATCGGTCGGTGCACAGTCGGTGTCTTCGTCGCATTCAGCACCGCACTCGCTGATGTTGCAGGTGTGGACCAGGGTCAACGTGCCCGTAGTGCAGGAGTCGGTGTCTTCGTCGCATTCTGATGTGAAGCCTTGGAAGTAGTCCCATGTGAGCGGGTTGTCATCGGGGCTGTAATCGCACTGGGCTATGCCGGGGATGTTGAAAGTGGAGCAGTCTATTGGTGTTCCTGGTTGGCAGTCATTTATAGCATCACAATACTCTATTCCGTTACAGTATAATCCATCATCACATAGACTATCATTTTCTATATTGTCACAGCTGTCTGTTTGTTCGTTACAGCTGTCATCTGTACAGCCAACCTCATCATTACAATCTACTGGAATTCCTGGCTGACATGAGGCGTCTTGACATGATTCCTGCCCGTTGCAATACAAATCGTCATCACAATCTTTCACTGTTGTGGTTTGGTCCAAAACGCACGATGCAGCGTTGCACGTGTAGTCTGCGTGCTTTATTTCGGTGCCGTTGCAATAGTCATGGTTATCATCATTGCAGTCATAGGTTGTTGTGTTCTCGGCTTCGCAGGAATAGTCAATGCATCTGCCCTCGTCGTGCAAGATCAGGTCCCCGTCGCAATAGTCCTTGTCCAACTCATCGCAGTCGTCGTCTTTCTGGCATTCTGTGCATCTTGGGTCGTTGGGGTATATGGTTGGTGAGCCGCACTGGTTGTCCGTGCATTCGCAGGAGCCGAGGCAGCTGTTGGGGACATCGTCGTAATCATGGTAGTCATTGCCAACGCAGCCATCGAGATGATCGCAGTCTGTGTCGGGACAGTGTGAATCGTCATCGCACTCTGCTCCGCATGTGCATCGGACGCAGTATTCGTTTGTTTCAGAAGGTGAGCAATCAACATCGCAATCCGTGCATGAGCAGTTGTCCTGGCATGCATTTTCACAGGAGTCTTCAATCGTTGTTAAATCCTTTACTTTATCGGAATCGTATTCCACGAGCTTTTTGCCATTGCAATAATCGTAGTAGGTTTCGGAGCATTCGTTTGCCTCGCAGTCGTCGTTGTCCTCGCAATCAGCACCGCACTCGCTGATGTTGCAGGTGTGGACCAGGGTCAACGTGCCCGTAGTGCAGGAGTCTGTGTCTTCATCGCACATTGATGTGAATCCTTGGAAGTAGTCCCATGTGAGCGGGTTGCTGTCAGGGTCGTTGAAGCACGTTGCTATCAGGTCTATGTTTGCCCAGGAGCAGTCTATTGGTGTTCCTGAGAGGCATGCGGCATCCTCGCACGTCTCTTTTCCGTCGCAGTAAAGACCGTTGTCGCAGTCCTTGACTGTTGTTATCGTGTCGATAACGCAGGATGCGGAATCACATGTGTAGTCTGCGTGCTTTATTTCGGTGCCGTTGCAATAGTCATGGTTATCATCATTGCAGTCATAGGTTGTTGTGGTCTCGACTTCGCAGGAATAGTCAATGCATCTGCCCTCGTCGTGCAAGATGAGGTCACCATCGCAATAGTCCTTGTCCAGTTTGTTGCAATCATCGTCTGTCTGGCATTCTGTGCATCTTGGATCGTTGGGGTATATGGTTGGTGAGCCGCACTGGCTGTCCGTGCATTCGCAGGAGTCGAGGCAGGTGTTGGGGACATCGTCGTAATCATGATAGTCATTGCCTACGCAGCCGTCGAGATGATTGCAGTCTGTGTCGGGACAGTGTGAATCGTCATCGCACTCTGCTCCGCATGTGCATCGGACGCAGTATTCGTTTGTTGTAGGGGGCGAGCAATCGGCATCGCAGTCCGTGCATGAGCAGTTGTTCTGGCATGTGTTTTCACAGGAATCTTCAACTGTGGTTGAATCCTTAACCCTGTCGCTATCGTATTCCACGAGCTTTTTCTCATTGCAATAATCGTAGTAGGTTTCGGAGCATTCGCTTGCATCGCAGTCATTGTCAAGCTCGCATTCGGCTCCGCACCCAAATGAGCAAAAGAAGGTATAGTTGGTTGAACCGGGACCACAATCGTTCAAAGGGTCTATCGGGTCGCATTGCAAAAGGTCGCACCAGTAATCAGCCAGGCCTGACTTCTTGCCGAAGCAGACGCTTGGATTGTCCATGTAGTCAAAGCTTGAGTTGTACATTTGGGCTGAATCGCAATATGCATTAGGACCTGTGCCTGTGCAGAAGAAATCCTTATATGAACAATCGGGGTCTGCCCCATAGCCTAGCGTGTCGGTTCCTCCGAACCATAATTCTGTTCCGCAATCCGTCGGTCCTGACGTGTCATATAGGCATTTGTCTGGGTCACAGTAGTAGGTTCTGGCTTCTATTGATTCTGAGTCCGAACAGTAGTTACCATCGTATCCCGAGCAGTCCTCTGTCTGGTAGCCGCAAAGGTATGTTGATGGATTACAAGTTCCATCGTAGTTTCTTATCTTCGAATCGCAAAAGTTTGGGCACAGGGAATTATCAGGTGTTGTGTTGCGTATTTCGCAAGAAAGTGAGATGCCAGAACAAGTCCAGTCTTCTACGCCACACTCTTCTGTTATATTGCCGTCGTACATGTCGCAGTCTTCAATGACGGTATAGTTATAATGCCCCATATCGATTTCTACACAACCATTAGCGGGATGGCAACCGAATTCATGGAAAATGTAATAATGAACAAGATGGCTCATGTTGCATACTACGTAAGGTCCTTCCACATAATTAAAATCGCTACAATCCGTACTTTCATGACCACAACCGGATTCTGAACATTTTCCATCGTGGTACCAGGTGCTGTCTGAGCAGTAGTTTTCGGTTGGGCAACTGTCCTGGTAATCGCACGAACTGCCAGCATCGCAGTTGTAAAAGCATGTTGAATCGTCAAGGAGATAATCTGACGCCTGGTCGCAGGGTGCATTGCACACACCTTCAACGCAATAAGAATTTGTTTCCAGGGCTGAGCAATCCACTTCACAGTCCGTACATTCGCAATCCCCAAGACATCCATTCTCACAAACGTCTGCAACTACCGTTGAGTCCATCACTTTGTTGGAATCGTATTCCACAAGCTTTTTACCATCGCAGTAATCATAGTAGGTCTCGGAACATGTGTTTGCATCGCAATCATTATCGTTTCCGCATTCAGCACCGCAAAAATCCTTAACGCACGCGTACGTGAACGGATCCTCCATGCATGAACAGGAACTGTCACAATCACCGAACATGTCTCTTGTCCCCAGCTTGTTGCCATTACAGTCCGATTCCGTTTGATTGCAGTACGTATTGTCAGGTGTCAGGGGCAACTCGCATTGTTCCCATGTGTTTACGATACCATTGCCGCAAGCGGCCACCACGGTAAGCGTTGTCGTCTTATCCCTGAATGATGAGCCTGAACACTCGCAATCATTGTCGACTTTCGTGTATATCCCTACGGGGTGCTCCCCCGGCTCAAGCCATGCAGTAAAAGAGAAATTCACATCCGATGTCTCGTTCCATACTATGTCAGTTGTGGTATTCTCAATGGATGAGCCGTCAACGTAAAGAAACACGCCTATATGGTTTGAATAGTTTGACCTCAGCCCAGTTGGTATGACCAAGTCCGGCAAATCTGGAGGCATAAGCCATACAGACCTCACTGTGCCGCCAACAAAAACATGATCCCCCTTGTAAACGGTATCGTTTGACAGTTCTACTGATAAAACAGGTGCACAACAGTCCGGCTCTTTGTAAAATGTTATGTTGTAATCGAAGCAATCGCTGCATGTGGAGCCGTCTACACCCATCCTGTATATGAAAGGAACGAAGCATTCCTGATAGTCAAACTCTGCAAAGTGCTGCTTTCCAGAACCCTCATCGTGTAAAGTATAGGTGTTAGGGTTTCCGTGGTCTGATTCGTAGTGTATCATGCTGCTGCATGCCGGATCCGTGCAATGGTAGACGTCTGTGTAGAAATCCCCGACACCGCTCAATCCCGTAACTTTCACGTTCACCGGATATGCGTATACGGATAGGGCTGAAAAAATCAAAAGAATTGCTGCAATCAAGTATACCCATTTTTTCATTTTAACGCCCCTCTATCTTCCAGGAGATCCGCCGGCCCTGCCAGGTACAATCTCCTTGACCGGCCCGCCTCCAGTTCTTTCTGGTTGTGTACAGACCCTGGCTTTTTTGCCATCATGATCACGGAATATAATATGAACCTCGTAGATGTTCGAAACCCATCTTAAAATCCGCTGTGTCATCGAACTGTAAGGATCCTCGGGTTTGGCAAAGGCCTGAACGCCCGGAAATGTTGCAATAAACTCCCCGAGGGTGTAATTACCATCTCGGTTCACATCCCCAAAGTCCGTCCTCGTCGGATAAGAGAAATGTATACGCTCCGCAAACTCTGCAAACGAATTGGACTGCACCTTCTTTGGCTCGTCGTTTCCAAAAACGGGAAACATGTCGGTAACGAAGCAAATGGGAATCTGGCCGAGGCCCGCCACCTCATGGGCTCCTTTGTATCCATCTTCGCCCCCGGCCACTATGCCTGCTGCTTCAACCACAGGCCTGATTGTCCCGTTGTATGCGACCATCAAACCGCCTCCCCCTGTGTTGACAGCGTCATTCCCTACTTTCCACAAATCAAGAAGAAACTCGCCTCCAGGTTTCCCTGTGTATGTTTTGCCGCTTCCGTATCCGCTTTTTGTCCTCTCGTCAACCACGCGCATCTTATCTTTAAAGCGTTTGTCATAGTCGACGCCCTTATTTAACCCTATAATCTTACCGATATTTCCCAGAATGCCCTCCGTACCGTTTAAAGCAGTGCTGACAAGACCGTCCCCCATAGCAACTACGGTGTTAAATGACTTGTGCAATGTCTTGCCGGTGTCGTTTAACAGCTTGCCACCGTGTTTTCCAGTAAACTCCAAGCTTTCCGGGAATCTGGTCGGATAGATGCCAATATCATGCGGTTTTATCTTCCTTCCCTTGTATGGTATGTCACCATCGTAACATAGCCAGTTACCGTAAGCTGCCATATCCCCCAAAACGGCATCAAGCATATTGCACTTTTTTCTTATCTCTTCGACTTCAGTCATCGCTTCTCCGTTATACATAAGGGCATTATGTGTAAGGACATACGCGCCAACCTTGTCCCCTGACTCGAGCTTTGACCTCGCTTCATTAAGGTAGAACCTGGAAATCCCTATGTTGCCTTCTATCAGAGCCAGCAGGCTGCTATCTTTACCGTCTATGCTGCCATCGCTGTTTGTGTCCGCCACAACGCCGTGCACAGCGGGGTCCAGGGATTTTGCCTTCTTGTAAAGCTGGTGAGCTGTATAATCCCTGTTCGTCATGTACGCCTCAGCAGCGATCCTCATGAGCAGCTCCGCCTCCGAACAATCGGCCTTGATTGGCTTGAGCTTCATTTCCGGCCCGAAGATGTCCCGCACCCTGTTTTTCCATGAGTAAAGATCACTTTCATCAGGTATTTTCACCTGGATTTCTGAGGGGTCGGCGTCAAGAACCACCGTATAGGTTCTGACATTTTCTTTACCACCTGCCTGTGCATTTCCGCCGGGTATAACAACCTGTCGTGTTTTGCCATGGTCGGTGTAAGCTCCGCCTGAATCGGAATCGGCGTATTCAAACTGATCGGACATCTCTTGAGCCAGGTCCTGATTTAGCGTTGCCGGTATTGCCCCAATGCCGGCATCTTCTTCCAAAAACTGCTCAGCAATACGTCTCAAATCGAGAGAATAGTCATCCCGTTCCGAAAGATTGCCAATTCCCGGCTCGTTCACATCCTTCACACCTGCTACGACAGCTTTCGCTCCCTCAGGCTTTTCCACATCTGTCTTTTGCCTGTAGTCAGAACCGGCTGGGAGCTGACTTTCCGTCGGCTTATCCATGCCCGTTTCAAGTATGTTTGCCGCGACCGGGTCCGTATGCTTTCTCCCTTCCACAACATCAGAAACCGCCCGCTCCACCTCGTTCAATATCTCGGTGTCAGCATCGGGGACTGCTGGGGTATAGGTTTGAGCTATTGCCGGTCTGGTGTTCAGCAAATTCAGTGCGGCCATATCTGCATCGTATTTTTTTGCAGTATGTCCTTTTGAGAACAGATAGCCAATCGCGATACCAGCCGCAGCTGCCGTTTTGAGCGCTGAATTTCTTAGGTTTCTTCTCCTTGAATTCTGGCTTCCTATGTATCTGTCTAGTTTTGTAATAACATTATTGAAGTCTTCCTCCCTCGTGAAACCTTCCCTTATGCTTCTTCTCAGATATCCGTGATTTCTGTAATCGACAAGCACATCCCTGGTGGCTTCCAGGTGCTTTTGCCCGGTCTTTCCCGCATTGCCAAGAGAGTCAATGGCATCAGAAATGTATCCAAGTCTTTTCTGCCAGCTCCGCCCTCTTTTCGTCGCTATTTCCGAAATATTCCTGTATTTTGAGCGTGTCAGGCATTGCTGTACCGGGTTTCTGTAAAGATTTTCAGATAATGTTTTGATGCTTATATATCCCCCTTTCACCAGCCGTTCTGGCGAGGAGGTGTATCTTCTTTCAGGTATGAATTGCATTAGTCCACCTAGGAATCTTTCCTTGCTGAAAAAAGGGAAATCAGCAAGTATCTGCTGTCCATAACCATGAACATGCCCCGCAATATCGAGGGCTAATTTAACTGTATTAACTATAGAAGTAAATTTTATAAACCATTGCCTTCCGCATTACCATGGTAATGTCTTTACTGGGTGTACTGCTAACTGCTGTCTGCTTGCTGTCTGTCTATCTGAATTTCTTCCAGTAAACAAGAAGGCCTGCCACGATTATCAATAAAAAGGCCGCCGTGGCAACGCTGCCTGCAAGGTTTTGAACAAAGAGGCCAGTAAGCCCCCCGCCAGTTGGAGATCCCTCTCCGGTGTCTGTTACGGATGCAGATTTGCACTCAAGGGTGTCTGGATTACAGCCGTATTCGCATGTTTTAATGATATTCCAGTGTTTGCCCTCAGAACACTCAAGCAGCTTCTCGCCAGAGCATATCTTTGTTCCTGCCGAGCATATGCTGGGAGCTTCTTCTGCAGGGCTGTATGCGCATGTGCTTTCCTCTGCGGGCTTCTCAAGCTCGGTTCCGCAGCCATTAAGGTCTTCGCAGTTTCGGGTCTGCTTGCCATTTTCCCTGCATTCGCTCCAAGCAGAGCACGTCCAATTTTCATAACATGGTGGCATGTAGCTTCCACTGCTGCCAGTATGGCTTCCGCCTGTGTCCTTTTGGCATTTGCCACAGTCTTGGGAGCATGAGGAACAACTCTCGCTTCCCGTGCAAACACCGTCACCGCAGGTCGTTGTGAAACCCAAATCCAATTCTGTAACCTTGCTGTTTTCAAATGTAGCTTCGTCCACTTTTACGTAAATCACAAAGAATTCGATTGTTGTTTCGCCATCCCCTCTGTCATAGTCAGGGTCCTTTACCAGCAGACTGTATATTCCGTCCGCTGTTGTAGTCGCATAAACATCCCCATCTATCTGCGCAGAAACCCTTGTGCCATCGGGAGCAACCGAGCCGTCTACTGTTACTGAACCATAAAATTGATTTGGAATACCCGGTATAGCAGAAGCAGTCCCAATAAGCATTAGTGACGATACTACTATTATATATAAAGACAAACTTTTTGCTATCATTTTATCACTGTAAAGTTATATTAAAAGGAAGAAATAAAAAGGTTTCGGAACCCTACGGGATAATCCCGCCGCCCGTCCATACGCATTCCCAGTCATCGTTCCAGATACAAGTGGTTGCGGGTACATATTCGTCATCCTCATCCATGTGTATCCAGTATCCTCTCCCCGCATACATCCGATCAAGCATCTGCTGTAGGCTCTCGTCTGCACATGCGTTCAAGCCAACCCAAGCGACCATATGGTTTCCGCAGTTTATATAGCTCCACAAGGAATCCCATTTCGGACCTACCTGCAAGTCAGCCAGTGAATTGAGGGCGCAGTAAACCTTGTCTCCGTAGATGAA
>Ga0315543_1004755_pt1 | contig 11083 bp, 10 predicted proteins | sample SalMarSW160210MG_2_FD_203098 | JGI IMG/M metagenome (GOLD analysis project Ga0315543, IMG submission 203098) | Salt marsh sediment microbial communities from the Plum Island Ecosystem LTER, Massachusetts, United States - Salt Marsh Sediment SW1601-210 ...
TATCTTTGGCTTTCTGCGGCTCATCTGTTTTGTGCTCTGCAATATCCAAGATCGATTGGGTGTTTTGTGCGCTTTTTGAGGGATTTTTGCTGACCATAATATTTCTCCTATTTTCTACATATGCACATTTTTCTTTTTCAAGGCAGTCATAATCTTATCAACCAGGTCTCCGCAATAAAACGGCTTAGTGATATAATCGCAGATATTGCAGGACGAAGCTACAGTTATATCTTCCACATCGTCAGACACAGTGCACATTATCACGGGAATATCTTTCGACTTTTTCTGCCCTCTGAGGTGTTTGAGCATATCGTGACCGTTCATGACTGGCATTTTAATGTCAAGCACGATAAGGTCTGGTTTTTCTTTTGCCACTTTTGTGAGCCCTTCTTCTCCGTTAGCAGCAGCAATAACCTCACATCCATAATACGAGAGTCTTTGTTGGATTGTCTCGGCTATATTAGGGTCGTCATCGACAACGAGTATCCTGGGTCGGTGGTTTTTTATCTTCTTTTTAAGTAATCCGAGCATCAGTATCTTTCTTCCTGGATTTTCTGTATGAATATCTTGAGTTTCGTTTGCAGTAGAATCGATTTTAAACTTCTTATCGGCCTAAATACAAAGTGACTTAAGCAAAAATCAAGTCCGGCAAATAATCTCTTCACACTATCCCTGACGAGTTATAATGGGGGGCAAGGTAACGATAAGTTTGCTCTGCGATGAAATTGCGCGGCCTTATTGAAAATCGGCTCTCAGATAGCTGTTTTTTTGTTTTCGTTAATTTCGGTATTGTTATTGCTGCCAATATATTCCGGTATAAGCTCTTTTATTTTCTTAGCTATCATGGCGTAATCCTGAGTTTGTGAAACAGTTACCAGCTCGTCTATAGCTGTACGAATTTTATCTCGGTCCACTGGGATATTTTTCCATATAGCGATTTTGGGATGTCTTGTGGGTTGCATGTCTTCGCCTTGTATCGAGAGCTCTTCGAAAAGTTTTTCGCCCGGTCTGGGGCCTGTGAAGACCAATTCAATATCTTCGCCCGGTCTGAACCCGCTAAGCGTAATAAGTTCTCTGGCCAAGTCCACAATTTTTACGGGTTCGCCCATATCAAGAACAAAGATTTCTCCACCTTTTCCCATTGTTGCTGCCTGCAGAACAAGCTGGCTGGCCTCCGGAATGGTCATAAAATACCGCTTCATCTCAGGATGTGTAACCGTTACAGGGCCGCCATCAGCAATCTGCTTTTTGAAGATAGGTACTACCGAGCCTTCGGAGCCCAGCACATTACCAAACCGCACAGTTACGAAATGTGTTTCACTGGTTCTATTTAGGTCCTGAACATACATTTCTGCAATGCGCTTTGATGAGCCCATTATGCTGGTCGGGTTAACAGCTTTGTCGGTACTAATCATTACAACATTTGTGGCGCCATATTTATCCGCTGCATCAGCAATGTTTTGTGTACCTAAAACATTGTTTTTGATGGCTTCTCCGGGGTTAAGCTCCATCAAAGGCACATGCTTGTGAGCGGCAGCATGAATAACAACCTGCGGTTTATATTTTTTGAAGACTTCCTCTACACGTATTTTGTCGGTAATATTGCAAATAATCGTTTTTATCCGGGCTCCGGGAAATCGACTGTGTAATTCCCGCTCTATGTAAAACAGCGGATTTTCAACATGCTCAACCAGCAGGAGCAACTTTGGTTTGAAATTACACACCTGCCTGCACATTTCCGAACCAATAGAGCCGCCAGCACCAGTCACGAGAATTATTTTATCTTTTAGAAAATCCTCAATTAATTCCAGTTCAAGCTCAACAGCTTCTCTGCCAAGCAAATCGTTAATATCTACATCTCGAATCTGAGAAACACGGAATTTACCCGAGGCGATATCCGTAAGTGACGGCACCGTACGGAAGCGAATCTTAGTACCTTCGCATACCCGGATAACGCGTCTTAGCTCCTTATGGCTCGCTGAAGGCATTGCGATGGCAATTTCTTCGATATTGCGGTTTTCACAGATTTTAGGCAGTTGTTCAACCATATCAAGCACTTGTATTCCATGAATATAAGTACCTTGTTTGGCAGGGTCATCATCTATAAAGCCAATCACCTCGTATTCGACGACCTGCTTTTGGTGGATGTCGCGTAGAAGTGCTTCACCAGCATCTCCAGCACCGACTATAAGAAATCGCTTCATTCGGCCAGCTTCAGCAGTGCGGAACTCCTCGTAGTACAGCCGTATTAATATTCGCAAACCGGCCAGCAATAGAACTGTACCGAACATATCGGCCACAAATACGCCTTGGCTAACCTCACGTATGGCCTGCAGATGTTCATTATGCTGTAGTTTTTGTATTATGCCCCCTGGCTCCTCGTCAGAGATTGCACCAGCTCCCATGAATGTCATAAATAACGCATACCACAAGGTCACAATTATCAGAGTGCTAACAAGCGAAGCCCGCAATATACCGATAAGGTCGGATATGCTGGCATAGCGCCACCAGCCACGGTATTGCTTAAAAAGTCCGAAAATAGGAACCTTAATTACAAGAAAAAATAACAGCAGGGGAGGATATTGATTTACAAGCCAATCCTGTTTGAACTCCATGTTGTTTGACAGCAGGAAAGAAAGCATCAAGGAAGCAGCGAAAACAGCTAAATGGGCACATATAATAAGAGGCTTGCGGAGTGTAAGCAGTATAGCAGGATGAGAAAATGGCCGTTCTAAGGCGTCTTGATTTGTGTCTGTCTCTGAATCAGGCATAATATATAATTTATCGTCATATTTGTTGCCCCACATAATCACTCATAAGCCTAATTTTACCAACAGCTTAAGTATCCGTCAAGAAAATATTTTTACTTGCGCCGGCGATTGTGAGGCCAATAGCGGATAGTGTATCCGGCATTTTCTATATGCCATTCTGTATCCAGTCCGCCCCTAATAATTTATATAAGAAGCCTGTTCTTTGCTACTCTTCTGGAGTTAATGAATTTATCTGCGTTTCTGATTTTTGCTTTTACCCCATTAGAAAGCCCCCCTTTTCTTTGAGCAGACAAGCCTGCCCACTGTTTGGCGGGATAAAAGATACATAGCGAACATGGGATTTGCCAGCCGTGGGCGAGTTTAAAGGCCCCACTCGAGCTTTCTAATGGGGTTCACTATGTCTCCGGCTGCGTCTCTTCAGGTTTGAATTCTGTCTCAATTTTTCCCTCATCAATGAGGGTATAAACATCGTCCAGTGCTGTATTGTCGACCCTGTTGCGCATAAGTGCATAAATTATGGTATTGGCGGAGAAATAAAAGCTTATTATAAAAGAGACTACTAAGCCAATAATGGCCAATAAATATAAGTGTACCAGCAAGGCTGCGAGAGATTGCGTCCAATTTGCGGTTGTCGAACTTGCCGGACCAAGCAGGTTCCAAAAACTCGGCCCAGCCCAGATTGCGGTAAGCTTGCTGTTGTCACCCAAAATGCCAAACTGTAATAGCTGGTGGGTAACCAGGAGCAAAAGAAAAGCGAAAAACCGTACAAACATATAACAAATTGAGCCATAGACGGCCGCTACTGCCGTGTAAAAGCTCATCCTCCATGGTTTTGCATACACGTAACTAAAAGAACGGCTTATTGCATCAAAACAATCTGAACCATCACAAGCCACGGCAGGAAACATAAGATTGAATCCGGCAATGGTTCCGATTAGAAAAACTGTTATTAATGCTCCTGCAATCAAAGTCACAAACATAAATATACCCATTATCAACTCGCCGACCCTTGGAATATTGCCTATTAGGCCCAGGAGAAAAATGAACACGCCTGTGACGATAATTATGCCAACTGGTGCCAATGGTACGGTGAAAAAACTCGTGAACTTTTTTGCACTAAAACGTAGTGCTTCGGTCAATCCTGGTTTTTCTCCCCGTGCAAATTGCAACGCCGCAATTCGGCAGATAGCTCCTCCGCAGATGGAAATCACAGCAAGTTTTACAACACAAAAGATAATACAATAAATATAATGGTCCTCGAAAGTAGAGCCAACCGCTGCGAAATAACCAGTGATATTTTCAGCTACTCTCAGAATATCGAATGCAAATAATGATGCTATTGCACCGTTAAAGCTTTCGATAGCAATATGCCAGAGCATGGAAAATACACCGATTTCACCGTGAGAACCTGATGCGGCAACGACTATAAGGTCCATAATCCAGCCTATCAGGCATATAACAGCCACTGCTAAAAAAGCAATTGTTAATGTTTTCCAGTGGATGGCAATGCGAAAAGTCTGGAATATTTTCGGGAAAAGGAAGTTGTCAAAAATTGTAGAAGTTTCTTTTTCGTTAACCATTTTTGCTTCCTTTCAAAAATGTTACAATTGTTATTTGTTTCGTAAAGAACTGATGCTGATATATAGCATATTATAGAGTGGTTACAATAAATTTTTTATAATATTTTATTATTGAATACGGTTGTTTAGTGGTTGCCCGAAGTTACATCAGAAGAAGTACCACGCAGCTCACTGGATTCCTGTTTCTGTAATTGCGATTCGGAAATTATCTTATATTTGCCATCCAGCCAGGCACCCAAATCCATTAGCTTGCATCGCTGACTGCAGAAAGGAAAGAACTTTGCCTGGTCGGCTCGTTCCTGATTTGTTCCATTAATGGTTTTGTGACAGACCGGACATTGATGTTTCATATTTTTATCTGGTTGTCCAAGCACAAAATTAGATAAATCCTCTCCCTTACGTTACCCTTAAAAGATGGCTTTAGCTCTCGTAAAATTAATCCTCTGATTCGTCCCCGCTTTCATAATTTTGTAGCTCTGGCGTTAATTGCTCTTGTTCTTTTTCTTTTACAAGACCCTTTTCCAGCATTTCGGCGTATTCAACGCAATATCTGGCCCAGGGCTTGGCTTTGAGCCGGGCCTTGGGTATTTTTTTGCCGGTGCCTTCACATATCCCATAAGCTTTTTGCTCGATGCGCTCCAAAGCATCATCAATTTCTTTTAGTAATTTCCGCTCACTGTCCATCAGGCCCAGGGCGAATTCCTGCTCGTAGTTATCAGTTCCAATGTCGGCCATATGGATTGGCATACTTGAGAGGTCTCCGGCTGCATCCAAACGGGATTTCTTTAGGGCTTCATCTTCGAATTCATTTACATTTCTTAGGATTTCACTGCGCTTTTCAAGCAGCATTTTTTTAAAATGCTTAATGTCATCGGTAGTCAAACGTTTTTCCTTTGCCCGCGTTGAGCTCACTTTTTTCCTTGAAGTCTTTTTTCGCTTTTGAGCCACTTCTCTGTCTGCCTTCCTTGTTACTAAACCTTCTTTTGCACATCAATTTAAGAAAGTATTATAACATATAAACACGTATAAAATACAGCTAATTTTTATAGGCCAGGCCACTTTGGCGTAGTAAACACTTGGTATATAAGCACTTAAGGTAATACGTGCTTATTTGTTTTTGTCAACTACTGTCACGCTCGCTTTTGATTTCTCCGCTATCTTTAGCAAATTTACCTAAAGGAATGAAAAATTTCTCCTGACCCACCTTACCTGCAAATGTTCTGACACCAAAAACCCTTTCGATTTGCTTTGAGGAAAAAACATCCTCAGAACGACCATACTGGTAACTGCCGTCCGCTCCAAGAAGTAAAGTTTCGTCACAGTACTGCGCTGCCAGGTTAACGTCATGCGTTACTGCAACAATTGTTTTACTTTTTTCGTGTTGAGCTACTTTCAGCAAATCATATATACCCACCTGATGTTTCAAATCCAGAAAGTTCGTCGGCTCATCAAGAAGCAGTATAGGGCTGTTTGCTGCGAGTGCTCTGGCAATAAAAACTCGCTGCCGCTCACCCCCACTTAACCGGGCAAGAGGTCGCGAGGCAAACCGCGTTATATCTGTCATCTCAAGTGCCTCAGCTATAATTTTCTTGTCGTTTTCGCTTTCAAAACCAAACGTTCCCAGATATGGTGCTCTTGCCATAGACACAATTTCTGTTACCGTAAAGTCAAATACCGGTACAAATTCCTGCCGAACCACAGCAACTTTTTGTGCAAGTTTTTTGGTTGAATATGATTCTACAGGTGCTCCATCAATTTTTATAGAGCCGGATTGCGGCCTCAGCAATCCGCAAAGCAGATTCAGCAGAGTTGTTTTACCGGCTCCATTCGGCCCTACTATTACCAAAAATGCTCCCGGCTCTACCTCAAAGCTGATTTCTTTCAAAACTATTTCTTGTGGCTGATAGCTGAAACTTAAATTTTTGACCTCTATGCTACTGTTCATTTCAACCAGCTGACTTTTCTGCTGTATTTAGCTAACAAAATAAGAAAAAATGGCCCGCCGGCAATAGCTGTAACTACTCCCACCGGCAGCTGCTCTTGGCCGAAAATTGTTCGGGCGAGTGTGTCAGCGCAGACCAAGAATGCACCTCCGATTAACGCACTTATAGGTAACAGTTGACGGTGGTCAGGCCCGAATACCAGGCGAACTCCGTGGGGGATGATAAGTCCTACAAACCCAATGAGTCCACTAAGACTGACCGCAATAGCAGTGATGAAGGCTGTAAAGCCGAAGGCAACCAGCCGGGTCTTTCCCGGGTCGATGCCCAGACCTATTGCCTGCTCATCTCCAAGCGTTAGAGCGTTTAATCTGTAGCAAACAAGGAACAGGGCAATTATCCCTGCCAGGATACAGATCCCACTAATCCACAACACAAGCGGGTCTTTATCTGTTATACTGCCCATCAGCCAATATACTGTCGCACGTAGCTGTTCACTTTTCGCTATTGATGTCAGGAACATTATCACCGCAGAAAAGAAGGCATTTACTACCACGCCAGCCAGCAATAAACCTGTAACTTGTGATTTGCCAGTAAAATGCCCAATGAACCAGACTAACCAAACAGTTGCCACGGCACCCATAAATGCGAAAGCTGTTACCGCGGAACCGCCCCAGAACGTCCAGCTTATACCGGACAGAATTGCAATAATTGCCCCTAAACCTGCACCACTGGATATTCCAAGAATATATGGGTCGGCAAGGGGGTTCCGCATAATCGCCTGCAATACCACCCCTGAGCACGCCAGGGCCGCGCCAACCATTGCTGCCAACACTACCCTTCGCAGCCTGATAACGAAAATTTCGTAATCAATGTTGGAACCTGGTGTATCACCCGACCCGCTAAGAACTTTTGCAAAAGATATTTTTTGGGTTCCCACCGAAGTGCATAAGCCCATTATTACAATTAACGCTATAAAGCAGAGTGTAACCTTAATCGCCAGATTTTTTCCAGTTAGAATTTCAGCCATTGTTTCACTTTACTCATTACATAACAGAGCTGCTAATATTTTGGCATTTTTCAAAAGGTACTAAATCACAGTAGTAAAATCTATTTTCTCGCAATGCAATTTCGCCGCTTGTATATGGAATACTGCTCTGGAAAATGGGCCCATCATATACGAATGAATGGAATTCAGCATTTTCACCGCAGGGGTCGACTCCGCAAGGGAGCTCAGATAAAAATTGCTCATCGAAAGCCCGGCCAACAAATATTTTACTAAGAACATTCGAGTCAACGCAGGTGATGACCGCTTTGAAGCCCGAGTCAATAAATGTATTGGCCAGCTCAGTTGTATTAAATTTCCATATAGGGAAAATAGCTTTCATCCCTATTTTTGATAGTTTTTCCTGCCGATATTTTCTTAAATCTTCTAAAAAAATATCTCCAAAAACCACCGAATATGCACCATCGGCTTGATATTTTTCCAAGACCTCTTGCATTTTGCGTTCATATTCCTCATTAGAAGAATCTTTCGAAACGAGCACTTTCTCAAGAGCAAAACCCAGTGATTGTGCTTGTTGTTCGAGCAAAATACGACGTACACCGTGCATACTGGTCCTATCGTAATCTTGGTTTATCGTTGTCAGTAGAGCTATTATTTCATAGTCTGCTCTTTGGGTAAGTTCGTATAGTGCTAATGCACTATCTTTGCCGCCGCTCCAGGAAAATATCACTTTTTCCTTCATATAATCTATCCGCTAATCTATCCGCCTGGCTGTGCATAACTGCCTGTTTGCTTGAAACTATCCGGGTATAAGCAACGCGCAATCGTCTCTGCACCCTGTGGTAGCCTTGGCCCTAATCTTAGGGTCGTGTCTGGTTCGATAACATAAATTCTGTTATTCTTGACAGCTGGCAGGGCTGCAAATTTACTCCAAAACGTCTCTGCAGCCTGTTGCTGTCCGGCAATGTTATCTGTTCCCATCGCCGATTGTATTATTGCCTCTGCACCGCAGGCCAATAATTCCTCACTGCTTATAGATGGATACTGGGCAATAGTTGGGCCAATGGCATTTTCTCCGCCAGCCAGCTCAATCAGTTCGTTTATAAAGGTATTTCTGCCGGCCACGCGTAAAGGCTCAACCTGCACAACCCACAGAACCTTGACCTTATTAGCTGAAGTAAGTTCCTGTTGTAAATTATTTAGCTGTTTGCTGATATCTTTAGCCAATTCATCAGCACGTTTCTCATAACCTGTTGCAGCGCCAATTTTTTCTATTGCTGTCAGAAGCTCTTCTATTTTCTCCAACTTCAGGGTCAAAACATTAAACCGCATCCGTTTTAAACTATCCGCAACGGACTTTTGGTGTTCGGTCCGGGTCTGCAGCGTAATAACCATATCCGGCTTGGATGCTATGATGGCTTCAGTATTTGGTGTCCAGAATGTTCCCACCTTATTCTTATTCGCTGCCTCAACGGGATAGTCACTATCACTGGAAACCGCAACTATTCTTTCGCTGAGCCCCAGTGCAAAAAGAATTTCAGTAAGGTTAGGTGCAAGGCAAACAATCCTTGCGGGTTTATTGGCAAACTCAGCCGAATTATACTCGGTGGCTCTGTCCTGGTTATGATGAAGGCTTACGGCAACAAAAGTTACTAAGCAGGCAAAGAGCACCATCAACGATATCCATAGAAACTTCATATCACGTCCGCTTAAATTGCTTTTGGAGCTCAGCCATCGAAAATTTTATGGTAGTGGGTCTGCCGTGCGGGCAGCAATTTGTAAATTCCGCCTTTGCTCTATCTGCAAGCAGCTGCTCTATTTCACTGTCACTTAGCTTTTGACCGGCCTTGATTGCTGCCTTACACGCAGCCATATTCAAAACCTCGCTAAGCATACCTTGCGCATCAAGACTTGCACCTTTATCAACCAGTAAATCGATTAAATCCCGGACAAAATCGACTGGAGTTGCCTTTGCCAATAGGGTTGGAAACGCCTGGATAGCGTATGTCCGCGGGCCGAACGGGACAAGCTCAATCCCCAGTTTGTCTATCAATGCGGTATTGGCTTTAAGCACATCAATCTGTGCCTCGGTCAGCTCGAAACTTTCAGGTATCAGCAATCTTTGTGATTCGAGCTTACTTTCTCGTAATCGCTTGGATAATACCTCATATATTATACGTTCGTGAAGTGCGTGCTGGTCGATGATAATAAATCCGTCATTAGTTGGCGCAACAATGAAACTATCGTGAATTTGTATGAATTTTCTTTCTGGTTGAAGCGTTTCATGCTTGGTATCCTCGACTTTGTATTTCGGTATCCACTTTGCATCTGTCGGCTCACGTATAAATTGCTGCTGTGTAGGGATGGGCTTATGTTTTCTGAAAAATTCAGCCATTGCATCGGCGATTTCCCTGCTTCTATGGCCTGCTGTGGGAACATCTGCTCCAGCCGAACCCGCTGCCATCGGCAATTTCGCCTGCGGCTGGAGATTTGCCGATAAAAGCTTTTCCCGCAGGCATCCAAGAACCTGCGAATGCACCAGATTGGCATTATAAAAACGCACCTCAATCTTTGTGGGATGCACGTTAACGTCATAATCCTCGTAGGGCATTTGAATAAACAAGAAGATTACAGGGAATCTGTTCGGCTCAATAGTTCCACGGTATGCTTCTTTGATTGCATGCGAGATAAATTTGTCGCGGATAAATCGGCCGTTCAGAAATACGTATTGGAATTTGCTACTTGTTCTTGAATCACTCGGCTTGCCCATCAAGGCAAAAATGTGCACCCCTTTTTCATCAGTTTCGGTCTCAAGCAAGCCCTCACCAAGCCCGGATGAGAACAGCTCGTTTATTCGCTGTCGAAGACCCTGTTGGCTCACCAGCCGATAAAGCTCTCTTCCATTATGTGTCAAAGTCAAGTCCAAATCGCCTCTTGCAAGCGCAATACGCGTGAATCGCTCAACGATATGGCCCATCTCGGTATTAGCCGTTTTCAAAAATTTACGCCTTGCAGGCAGCTTATAAAAAATATCTCTGACCTGGATTGTAGTTCCGTAATCTGAACTGGCCGGGCCAACGCTGCCTTTATTTCCGCAATCTATCTCAATACTATTCCCAGAAGTTGAATCTTTCCTTCGACTCACAGCTCTGACCTGTGCGATAGAAGCGATGCTCGCTAATGCTTCACCTCTAAAACCGAGCGTGGATATAGCTCGCAGGTCTTCGCTGGTTTTGATTTTGCTCGTGGTATGCGGCTCAAACGCTCTGGCCAGGTCTTCAGCATCTATCCCACCGCCGTTATCGGTAACCGATATTAACTTTCTGCCTCCATCCTCGATAGAAACTGTTATTTCCCTCGCCCCTGCGTCGATACTGTTTTCCATCAGCTCCTTAACCACACTGGCAGGGCGTTCAACTACCTCGCCAGCTGCTATCATATTAACCATATTCTGGTCAAGGACGACTATCTGTCCCATCGTTTTATCCTGCCCCCACAAAGTGCAACCAAATATCGAATTTCAAACCTCGAAGTTTGAAATTCCTTAGCTCAACTTCTGTTATCCCTCTATCAGGCTTTTGCCGGTCATCTCTTCCGGTTTCGGCAGGCCCATCATCTCCAGCAGTGTTGGCCCTACGTCTGCCAGCCTTCCTCCTTCACGCAATTTTTTGCCTTTATATTGCTTATCGAACACAATCAACGGCACATCGCCAATGGTGTGAGCAGTATGTGGGTTGTCGGGGCTGCCGTCTATCATTTTCTCGAAATTGCCGTGGTCGGCTGTAA